>Ga0137403_10005491_pt1 | contig 14705 bp, 6 predicted proteins | sample CZOMad2_1_16fung_FD_122057 | JGI IMG/M metagenome (GOLD analysis project Ga0137403, IMG submission 122057) | Vadose zone soil fungal communities from Angelo Coast Range Reserve, California, USA - CZOMad2_1_16fungal (Hybrid Assembly) | ecosystem: Environmental > Terrestrial > Soil > Vadose zone... | reverse complement strand
CTCCTCCCAATGCAGCGGTCGGAGGTTACGCGGACTCTCTGTGCCGCCTTTTGCGACTGGGTTACGGTGGTCAATTTTCCATCCATGTTCGCCCCGAGTTCCGTATGACCCATAACGAATTACATTGCCCTTTTCGTCCCTTCGCCATGTATCGAAATTCCTCCCACCAATCTCATTCGCCTTTTTCCAATTGTCATCAATGCTTTTCTGACTTGGCATACCAAACCTCCAAATACTTAGGTTGAGGCTATGACACAACTAAGTACCGCGCAAGTTACCAGAGGTTGCTTGCATTAGAAATGGCCAAATGGAATAATCCCGCCCATGATTATTGCTGTCTCCACTTTCTCCGAAAATCGCTGACAGCCGAGCAGCCAAAATCGTTGCGGCAAACAGAATGGCGAATTTTCGTTCCTCGGTCACACGGAACTCCTGCATTGTGGAGTGAAATTCAGGCGAGAGAAGCGGGAACCGCAGTCTACTTTTTATCGTCCCACAAGTCCATGAAGAGTCTGACCGTTGATCTCAAAACAGCCTGGTAGGAAAACCAAGCAAGGGCTTCTTTTTTCACCACATTCAGCCTATGCAAGCCAATATAGCGGAAATGTTGGGGCGTAACCCCTTAGATGCGCTCCGCAGGGGGCTCCTCGCCTAGCTAGGGAGCCCTTTCTACATTGGCATATCCGCCATCGACAAGGGATTCTACATTGTCTCGGGACGTGATAGGCAAGGTGTTCGACCTAGCTAGCGGGGAGTTATCGCTTCTTCTTATTCACAGATTATTCAAATGATGTGGCACTTCCAAATGTCCAATACCTTAATACTTGTAATATATTTTTAACAAAAAGGTGTTGACTCCGCGGGAACTAAGGGGCACACTCTCGCCGATTTTCGGGGCGTCCTCGGCTTCTTGCCGCCCACGGAGAGGCTTCCATACTTGGGATCTGGTTTCAGGTTTTCCCCAAAGACGTGTGACCCTCCGTCAGGCTGAGCTTGAGGTGAATGAGTTTGCTTGTTGAGTAAGGAGGAGACCAAATGCGAACCGTGAGGCTGGTTTCGCTTGTGTGCGGGTGGGTTTTCGGCTTGCTTTCTGGGATTGCCGAAGCGCAACTCCCGCCATCAGCTGCGCCCCAGGCTCCTCCATTCTTGCGGCGCACGCACGCTGCCATGACCGTGGGAACTCGAATCAAGAGCGTTGCCATGACTGGAAGTATCACACTCTATGGGGCTTCCAGAAACGCATCCAGCACTTTTTCCTTCACGGCCGACAACAACGGACAGAGCCGATTTGATGTCTACGGCAGCTCGGGTGAGTTTCGAACCGTGTCAGGGGGAGTACCTTCTGGCAGTGGGGTGGGCCCGAATGGTGTTTCGTACGCGGTTGGCGCGCAGAACCCGATGACTACGTCTGCGTGGTTCTTCCCGGCGCTCGACATCGCGTCCAGACTGGTTGCACGAGATTACGCCAAGTCCTATGTGAGCCGCGAAACGAAAGACGGCGTTGTCGTTAACCATCTTCAGGTCTGGGAGCAGGCCAACGGGGCAACCACGGACGCGAGAACATCTGTCAGGGGCCTCACGCTGGAAGATATTTACGTGGATGAGATGACCCACATGCCGGTACTGGTGGCCTTTAATCTCCATCTCGGCAACGGTGGTCTCTCGAATGTCCCGGTGCAAATTCACTTTTCAAACTATCGGCGGGTACAGAATTGCCCTGTTGCGAACCACATTCAGGTTTACATGAACGGCGCGCTTTTCTGGGACATTCAACTCTCATCGGCCAGCCTTAATTATTGAAGACGTTTCCGTGCCTGGCGATGGTTTGTGCGTGCGTAGCCGCGGCGAACCCGCGAATTTCGACTGAATTGTTGCAGTTGCAGATATGGGGACAAACATGGGGCTCCGAATCGTGAGCAAGACGAAGCTGACTTGGCTAGTGCTTGTTTTCGGTCTTCTCTCGACCGCGAGACCATGCTTTGGGACGATCAATCATGTCCAGCAAGCCTCGAACAGCGATGCGTCTGGGGCAGGGCATACATCGTTCAGCGCGACCTTTGGATCGGCCACAACGAGTGGAAACACCATCATATTCGGCGTCACCTTTTGCGGCGCCAATCCGACAATTACCGCCACGGACAGTCAGGGAAACACGTACACCGAAGCCATCAGGACCTACGATTCCGGGCATAGTCAGGGATCCGCAATTTTTTACTCTACGAATATCACGGGCGGCCAGTCCACCACGGTTCTCGTCCAATTTGGCGATGGCGTCGCCTATCTGGCCCTTGGAATCCATGAGTACAGTGGCATCGCCACTGTAACGCCTCTTGACGGGACCTCTGGGACTCTGGGCAACGGAACATCACTTTCGAGTGGTGGCATAACCACCACGGCAAACGGCGATCTGATTTTCAGCGCCGCTGTCGAAGATTCGGCGGGAAGCGGCGACACTTTGACTGCGGGAAGTGGCTTTGTGCGGCGCGTCGATCTGGCGGATGCGGCGGCTTACGCCGACGAGGATCAGATTCAGAGTTTGGCTGGAACAATCTCGGCCTCATGGACCCTCTCGCCCCCTGGTTTGGACTGGATCGCGGATGTGGCCGCGTTCAAAGCTGCGAGCGGTCCTCCCAGTCCTACGATCGCCAGCCTGTCGCCGGGCTCGGGTCTTGCGGGAACTGTGGTAACCATTACAGGAACGAATTTTGGGACGACGCAGGGAAGCAGCACGGTCAAGTTCAATGGGACAGTGGCCACGCCGACGAACTGGAACGCGACCAGCATTGTGGCACCGGTGCCGAGCGGAACGACATCAGGCAATGTGGTTGTGACCGTATCCGGTGCGGCAAGCAATGGCGTGGGCTTCACGGTAAGCGCGATTCGTCATGTTCAGCAAGCCGCGACCGGTGACGAATCGGGAGCGACTTATGCATCTTTTAGCGCCACGTTTGGGTCGGCCACGACGACGGGAAATGCCATCATTCTTGGCCTCGCTTATGGCAACGTCAACCCATCGATCACCGCAACGGACAGCCAGGGCAACGCGTACACAGAGGCAATTCGAACATACGATGCGGGGCACAACGAAGGATGTGCCATCCTCTACGCCACGAACATCACGGGAGGCACGTCGAATACCGTCACTGTGAGTTTTGGCAACACAGTCGCATACCTTTCCCTAGCAATCCACGAATACACAGGCATTGCTGCTACCTCGGCACTTGATGTGGTCTCCGGCAGCACAGGAGGTGGGGCTGATCTTTCGAGTGGTTTCGCAACAACAACAGCGAACGGAGACTTGATCTTCAGTTGTGGGGTGGAGGACTCCAATAGCGGTGGCGATACCTTTACGCCTGGCACCGGCTTCACGAAGCGCGTCGATCTGGGAACCGATACCGGCTATGCGGACGAAGATCGCCTCCAGGCATTAGCCGGCGCAACCGCAGCGACCTGGACTCTATCGCCCGACTTCTTGGGCTGGATTGACAATATGGCGGCGTTCAAGACCTCAAATGGCGGGGGGACTTCTGGACCGAATATCACTTCTCTCTCGCCGAGCTCCGGGCCGGTGGGCACATCCGTAACGGTTGCGGGGGTCAATTTTGGGGCGACACAAGGAAGCAGCACGGTCACGTTCAATGGGACGACAGCCAGCCCAACGAGTTGGAGCGCAACAGGCATTGCAGTGCCGGTGCCCAATGGCGCGACAACAGGCAACGTGGTAGTGACAGTGTCGGGCGTGGCAAGCAACGGCGTTAACTTCACGGTAGCCACAAACCAGCCGCCTGTGGTCAGCGCTGGTCCGGATCAGACGATTACATATCCAACCAGCACGGCAACTCTGTCGGGGACCGTAACAGATGATGGGTTGCCGACGGGAAGTACGCTTCAGGTTTCCTGGTCTAAGGTCACAGGGCCTGGCGGCGTCACTTTTGCGAACTCTTCGCAAGCCGGCACGCAAGCCACATTCAGTCTGCCGGGAAACTATGTCTTGCGCCTCAGCGCGAATGACGGCCAGTACACGACCACCAGCGCAACGACAGTGTCCTACGCCTCGCCGATAGGTGGCGGAATCGTCGTGAACGCGGGTCCCGATCAGGTGGTAGCCTATGCGAACGCTGCGACTCTGAGTGGTTCTGCGACGGACACAAGTCCGCCAGCGGGCAGCACACTCAGTGTTCAGTGGAGCAAAGTAAGCGGGCCGGGAACGACAACATTCTCGGCCCCCACGGCGCTGTCGGGAACCGTTACGTTCAGCGTACCAGGCGTTTACGATCTGCGATTGACGGCAACTAACGGGACATTCACCGCCAGCAGCGACGTCAAGATTTACTCCGGAAACGTGCAGTGCACGCTAAGCAATAAAGGCACTGACTTCTGGTTGATGTTTACTGGAGCATTGCATCAAATACCCAACCCCAATCCACCGCAACAGCTCTATCTATTCATTTCCTCTGATGTTGCGACGACCGTAACGGTGACTGCGGGTCCTACCTCCAATTATTTATTCAATCAGTCGTATGCAGTGACCCCGGGCCAGATCACTACGGTGCCTCTCCCGCAATCAGTTCAAATGACATCGTCCGACGCAGTGGATGCCAATGGTAACGCCGTGGAGGCAAAGGGCATCCACGTCACGGCGCAAAACCCCGTCGCAGTGTACGGTCTGAACTTCTATCCCTTCGCGAGCGATGGATATCTTGGCCTTCCAACGAGTACGCTGGGCACCAGCTATGTGATTGCGAGTTATCAGAACACTATCGCCGGCAATGGTTCCGCGACATTCGGGACGGAATTTGGTGTCACGGCCACCCAAAACAACACCACCGTGACGATCGTGCCCACGGCTAGCTCAGGCTCCCGTCAAGCGCAAGTGCCGTTCACCATCCAATTAGGGCAGGGCCAGACTTATCAGTTGCGGAATTACACGGACCACACGCAGCTCTCAAGCGGGTTCAATCCGAACGGCCCGGCGGTCGATTTCACAGGAACTCTTGTTACTTCGGACAAGCCAGTTGCGGTGTTCGGTGGCCATGATTGCGTGGACATTCCGGACGGCTCTCTCTATTGCAACAGCCTCGTGGAACAGCTTCCGCCGACAAATTTGTGGGGCCAGAACTTCGTAACCATGCCACTCGCGTCGGAACGTAACGGAGATACGTTCCGTTTCGTGGCGCAGACCGACGGCACCCACGTTCAGGTGAACCATCAGGAGGTAGCGGTTCTGCAGAAAGGGCAGTTCTTCGAACAGACCGTCACCGGACCAGCAGAAATCAGTGCAAATAATCCGATCCTAACGGTTCAGTATGCGAAGAGTGCAGTCGCAGGAGGCAACTCGAACACCGATCCGACGATGATCGTTGTTCCACCGTTCGAACAGTTTGGCGGAAGCTATACTGTCAATACACCCACGGCGAATTTCCCTTCGAACTTCATCAATGTAATCGCGCCGACTGCCGCCGCTCAGGCTTCGAATGTGGTTTTTGATGGGACTCCGATTCCGGCGGCGTCTTTCCAACCTATCGGCACGAGTCCGTTTTCCGGCGCGCAGATTCCTGTAGCCGTCGGTCCGCATACCTTCACCGCCGGCCTGCCGTTTGGCGTTTGGGTATATGGGTTTAACTTTACAGATGCGTATGGCTACACCGGAGGGGTCTGCTTCTCGACTGGTATTCCCGGAAGCACACTGGTGGCCTCGCCAAAATCCAATACGAATCAGATTACGAGCCAGGTATCGATCCAAGCCACGGTCAAGGACTTTTCGGGCAGTCCAATCAGCGGAATAGGCGTCAATTTTGGAGTGGCTGGGGTCAATTCCAAAGCGGGCTACGGCACTACGAACTTGAGCGGCGTTGCAACATTCACCTACACAGGTTTCACGACGGGTTCGGACCTGATCACTATTACTGCCGGTCCGGCAAGTGACACCGCAGGCGTCACTTGGATTTCGAATGGCCCGAACCAGCCTCCCGTCGTGAGCGCTGGACCCAATCGGACGATCTCTCTGCCCACCAATAGCGTTGCCCTAAACGGCAGCGTGGTTGACGATGGCTTGCCAATCGGCGGAACCCTGACATCCTCGTGGGCAAAGATTAGTGGTCCCGGCACCGTTTCATTTGGGACGCCAAACCAGCCGCAGACCTCCGCGACTTTCTCGCAGGCGGGTACGTACTCATTGCAGATCACAGGAAATGACTCTGCTCTAAGCGCGTCGGCGAACGTCACCGTCAGCGTGCTTCCGCCGAATCAGCCACCAGTCGTGAATGCCGGATCGAACCATTCCTTCATGTTGATCGGGAGCCCGTTGATTCAGCTAACGGGAACAGCGACCGACGATGGGCTGCCGAATCCTCCGAGCACACTGACCGTCAACTGGAGCACGGTGAGCGGACCAGATCTCGCAAACTTCCAGACGCCGACGGCCACGACGAGTTACGTCACCTTCAATGCGCCGGGAACTTACGTGGTCCGGCTGAGCGCAAACGACACTCAGTTCACCACGAACGGCTTCGCCACCGTAAATGCCTATGGTCCTGTCAATGTCAACGCTGGATCGAACCTACAGACGACTGTCGGCGCTCCGATAACCATCAATGGCAGCGTCCTCGTGGGAGGCCAGGCACCAACACCTTCGATGCCACTGACGCTGAGTTGGAGCATTAACTCCCAGCCGACGGGTTCGCATGTCACGTTCGGTTCACCGACTTCGGCGGTCACCACCGCGACCTTCGATACCGTGGGGACGTACCAATTATGCTTGCACGCCAACGATGCAAACCTGCAGGTTGGAACTGCGAATTGCTCCGCGAACATAAGCGTCGCCGCAGCAAATACGCCGGTTCCAACGGTAGCCATTACCGCTCCCTTGGATGCCGCACAACTCACGGCGCCTACGACGGTTACGGGAAGTGTCAGCAGCGGCGCCTGGACGCTGGACTACGCGCTGAAAGACGATTTCAACCCAATGACGTTCACAACGCTCGCAACTGGCACGGGCACGATTTCAAATGCCGCGCTCGGTACATTTGATCCGACGCTTCTATTGAACGGCACCTACGTGATTCGTCTTACCTCCGTGAGCGCGGCGGGCCAGTTTGCCACAACTTCGCTAGCGGTCAGCGTGGCGCACAACATGAAGGTTGGCGCGTTTTCGGTTTCTTTCAATGACCTCACTGTGCCAGTTGCCGGAATACCGATCCAAGTCATTCGTAGTTACGACAGCCGCGATAAGGGACAGGGTGACTTCGGTGTGGGATGGCGGCTGAGCCTCGCGAATATCCGCGTGCAGAAGAACCGCAACCTCAGCTTGAACTGGCAGGAGACACAGACCTTCAGCGGTCAACTGCCGCAGTACTGCCTCTTCGCCACGGACAACAAGGTTGTGACGGTGACCTTTCCAGACGGCCGCGTGTTCACCTTCCGGACGGGCCAAGCACCGCAGTGCCAGCTGGCGGGCAATATCTCGACCGCAACACTCTCTTTCACCGAATTGCCGGGGACTTCGAACACGGCAGGCGCCACCCTAGCACCCGCGGATGGCGGCCAATTTCTGGTTGACGGGAGCACGCCCGGGGCCGTCAGTCTCATCGGTTTTGATGGCAATCCCTACAATCCAACCGCGTTCATACTGCAGACCGCGGACGGCACGAAATACACCATCGATCAGAGACTCGGGCTGACTGGGGTTACGGACGCGAACGGAAACACGCTCACGATTACTCTCAACGGCATCACTGGCCCGCCAGGCATTTCTGTTCCATTTGCCCGTGATCAGCAGGGCCGCATTACGCGCATCACCGACCTGAACGGGAAGAATCTCCTTTACACCTACAATTCGAACGGCAACCTCATTGGCTTCACGGATCGCGCGGCCAACCCGAACAACTATTCCTATGATAGCAGCCACAATCTCATCACGATTACCACCGCAGACGGCAAGCAGGTGCTCACGAACACGTTTGATGCGAGCGGGCGGCTCAGTGCCACGAAGGATGGCAACGGGTTCACCGTTTCGTTCACCCACAACCTGCCGGGGCGAACGGAGACGGTCACCGACCGCAACAGCAACCCGACAACCTACGTGTACGACGCCGACGGCAACATCACGCAGGTTACCGATGCGCTTATCCACATCACCACTTCGACCTACGACGCCAGCGATAACAAGTTGAGCGAGACGAATGCTCTGGTGAAGACGAGCACGTACACCTATGACTTGAACGGCAACCGCCTCACGGAAACCGATCCGCTCCAACACACAACCACGTACACGTACAACGCGCTGAGCAGGCCGCTGACAATTTCGGATGCCAACAACCACACCACCACGAACACATACGACGCGAACGGCAACTTACTGACAACCACCGACCCGTTGGGGAAAACAACTACAAACACCTACACGGCGCGCGGTCAGCTTGCGACGACGAAAGATCCCCTGAACAACGTCACCTCGTTCACGTACGACAGCTTCGGCAACTTGCACACGCAAACGGATGCCCGGGGTACGGTGACAACCTACACATACGACGCGAACGGAAACCGGGCGTCGCAGGCGGTCACGCGTACGCTCCCGGGTGGCGCGCAGCAGACGCTCACGACGACGTACGTCTACGACGGCAACGGCCGCCTGACCAAAACCACCTATCCCGACAACTCAACCACGCAGACCGTTTACAACAGCCTTGGGCAGCAAGCTACTACCATCGATGCGCTCGGCCGCCAAACCACGTATCAGTACGACGCCGACGGCCACGTCACTCATACGACCTATCCGGACAACACCACGGAAAGCACGAGCTACGACCACAATGGCAACCGCACGGTGTTCACGGACCGCACAAACATCGTAACCACCTACACCTACGACGCACTGAATCGCCTTACCCAGTCCCAGCGCGGCAGCAACCCTTCGAGCGCGACAATCAATAAGACCAGCTACGACAACATCGGGCAAGTGCTCACGACGACCGATCCCGACAACAACGTCACGACGTACGCCTACGACGATGCTGGGCGGCGCACACAGGTCACCAATGCGCTGAATCAGATCACTACGTTTGTTTACGACGCGGCCGGCAACCAGACCTCGTTCAGAGATGCCAACAACAACACGACGACCTCTACCTACGACAACGCCAATCGCCGCACCCAGGTCACCTATCCCGACACCAAGTTCGAGACAACCACGTATGACGCGCTGGGTCGAGTCACCGCGCGAACCGATGCCAACAATAAGACTACTCAATACGGCTATGACACCATCGGCCGCCTCACCAGCGTCACGGATGCGCTCGGACAGGTCACCAGCTACGCCTACGACGAAGTAGGTAACCGCATCTCGCAAACGGACGCGAACAATCACACCACGACCTACGCGTACGACCAGCGCGGCCGCCGCGTGCAACGGACGCTTCCCCTGGGCCAGAGTGAGAGCTACACCTACGATGCTGCGGGGAATATGCTGACGCGCACAGACTTCAACGGGCGAACCACGACGTACACTTATAATGCCGTGAACCGGCTGCTGTCCAAGACCGCCGATCCCTACTTTGTGCAGAATCACATTGGAGCGGCGTCGGTGAGCTACACGTACAACGCACAGGGGCAGCGGTCCACGATGACGGACGCGAGCGGCACGACTTTTTACCTGGCGTACGACAACAACGGGCACCTGACGCAGGCGCAAGGGCCGTCGGGGATTCGTCTGTTTTACAACTACGACGCGGCGGGGAACCTCAAGCAGTTTGGTGGGACGAACAACGTCAATTACAGCTACGATGCGCTGAACCGCATGACCTCGATGTCGTTCTCGGACCGCACGGGGACGTTCCACACGGCGAGCTACGGCTACGACAATGTGGGGAACTTGCAGACGGTGACCTACCCGAACGGCGTCGTGCACAACTACAGCTACAACAACCGAAACCGGTTGACGAACCTGGGCGTGAATGGCACGGTGAACGGCGCTCCGGGGGCGATTGCAAGCTATACGTACACGCTGGACGCCGCGGGGCACCGCACAGGCGTGACGGAGCTGAGCGGCCGCACAGTGAGTTACGGCTACGACAATCTGTACCGGCTGACGAGCGAGACGATTGCGAGCGACCCGGGTGGGATGAACGGAGCAGTCAGCTACACGTACGACCCCGTGGGCAACCGCACACAGAAGGTGTCCACACTGCCGGGGTATCCCGGCGGGCTGTCGAATTACAACGCCAACGATCGACTCAGCACGGATACATACGACAACGACGGGAACACGACCGTCTCGAATGGTGTGGGCTACGCGTACGACTTCGAGAACCATCTGGTCCAGGCGGGCGCAGGGATCAGCTTTGTTTACGACGGCGATGGCAACCGCGTCTCGAAGACGGTTGCGGGCGTGACCACACAATACCTGGTCGATACGCAGAACCCGACGGGCTACCCGCAGGTGGTGTACGAATCGTTCTCGGGGAGCACGGCGCCGAACCGCGAGCAGTCGCACACCTTCTCTTACGGATTGGAGCTGGTTAACGAGGCGCGGAGCTACGTGGTAAACGGCCAGTCGGCCAACTCAGTGACCTACTTCGACTACGACGGCCACGGGAGCGTCCGCGCGCTAACCGACACGACCGGCACGGTCACGGACACCTACGACTATGACGCCTTCGGCAACTTGATCCACTCAACCGGCACAACTCCAAACAACTATCTCTTCGCCGGCGAACAGTTCGACCCCGACCTAAACCTCTACTACAACCGCGCCCGGTACCTCAACGTCTCCACCGGCAGGTTCTGGTCGATGGATACGGAGGAGGGCGACGAGCAATCACCCCGTTCGCTTCACAAATATGTTTTCGCTGGGGCCGACCCCGTCAATCTGGTCGATCCAAGCGGCAATGAGTTTGACCTTACATCCTTCACCACTCAACTCTCGGCGAATTTGACCGTGTACGCTCTCGCTTACCCAGCTGTTTTTAGAGCTCTTTCCCTCGTTGTGAACTCCTTGACGCCGGTTGAACTCCAAGTAGTGAATCCCTCGCTGGAGTTCGAAACAGCTACGGGACTGAACATAATTTTGCAGCAGGCCAATCAGCTGGGTCTCATTCGGGCGGCGTTTGTACGGTCCGGTGGCTTTGCGAAGCTTGGTAACGGATTTCAGGCATTCATGGCCAACATCGCTCGGAGGGCGGAAGGGTATTTGGGCGAAGAGGTCCGAATATTGGAGGGTCGGGTTGTTGCGGGGTCGTTAGAAGGATCAGCCCGAATAGATTTTCTGTTCAGAGAGTTCATTCTCGAAGTGAAATTGACTGCCCAAGCTGCACTAAACAACACAAATCAATTGGTACAATACGCGAAATATGCAAGGGCAAAAGGGCTCCCAATTCGATACATATTATTGCAAAAACCGACGACTCAGGAGATAGAGGCGTTGCAAACGATTGCTAGGAAAGAATGGTCTGGCGCTGCTCTAGTCATCGACTATCTATTCGACTAAGGCTTCGTTCATGGTGCTGGATGATTAAAGACTGGAAGAAAAAAATACGGGATTATGGATTTCTCCCGGACGCCGAGCATCAATCGGTGTTGGTCAGGCGCGTCGACTTTCTTGAGCAAACCATCTTCCAAGTGAAACTGAGACTTATGCCTGGAAAGATGAATGTGAGGCTAGGAATCGGCTACACGGATAAATTCCGCACGGATCAATTCCAGGAGCTGTTGGTTCACGCAAATCTCCGTCGCGGCGAAAGCCCGAAACATGATGCTCCTGGTGAGTATTGGGAACATGGAGAGGGAGACGCCGCTTGGATTTCTCTAGTGGAGTACGGACTTCCTTGGTTGGGGCATTGGAGCCAACCCACAGTATTGCTAGATTACTTCGAGGATCATCTCAAGGGGAAAAATGCGCCGGGAGATCACCGGGTGCTAGGCTTGCTCTACTACGAATTGGGGGAGAACGAGAAGGCATGTAAGCACGCACGCGAATGGTTGGCATCTGTGGCAACCGGGCAGGGATGGGCGAAGGAGCGCGCGCGAACCCGCCGCCAAATCAAAACTATGCATTGTGCCGAGTAACGAGGCAGGCCAGGCGGGTGGCCGCCAGGTTCACGCCCGGAACGAATTTGGGTGCCGCATCCTTCACGATTTTTGTGAAGGGCGCGGGTTTTGACTTTTCCGGCTATCATCAACACCAAAAATGCTTCGCCTACTTCGCCAAGTTCTCGCAGCAATTCTATCTCTCACAGTGGGCCTATCCGCTTTCGCCTACGACCGGGTCGGCAACCGCAAACAGATGACCTCGGCGCTGCCGGCCGGCCATTCCCGGCGGGTGGCAGGCCCTTAGCCGCTGGGCAGGATTCGGGTGCCGCATGCTTCGGTTTTTGAAGCGTGCGGGTTTTGACTTTTCTGGTTAGCGCGAAATGATCGGACACCTCCGCCAACTCCTCGGCGGATGGCCGCTAAATTGATCGCTGCGGCTAGGAGGGGTGCCGCAGCCTTCGGTTTTAAGGCTTCGGGTTTTTTGACTTTTCCCCGTCATCGCCTGCACGGCTCCCCGACTATCTCCCAGCAGACAAGCCACTTACAGTAATCACTTGACAATAGGTACCGGTATGGTATAACTCCTTTGTTGCGTGGGCACGGTTCCCTCGTGCCCTGCCATCTATGCCCTCCCGCCGTGCGGTCCTTCTAACTCCCTCAAGATCTCCCCACCCCACCCAGTTACTCTCTCGCCAACAGGGACCCCCCCCTAAGTCCTTTAGCTGCAACACTTATGAATCTCTCCGCAAGTGTTGCAAACAAAAGACTTACGGCAGAGCTAAATCCTTTAGCTGCAACACTTACAAAAAACAGGGGGGTGGTTGGGGGGTGTTATGGTTAACCAGATCCCCTCGCCTTGCACATCCGACACGGGTACGCATCCTGAGTCCACCAACGGCGGAGGAGCCGAAGGATTCTTCTCCCGCCTCGCTCTTGTCTCGCTCTTTTCACTCTTTGCAGCAAGAGTGTTTCACAATTCCTTTACAACCAAGCGCTTCCACACTCTTTCTGAGAACTGCCGGGGTGTCACCCTGCAATTCCCATTCTGGGAAGCTCACGATCAGCTTCAGGCCTCTAATCGTCACTTCTTTACCTCCTTACCTCGTTGCTTCCCGGAGCCGGTGGACATCCAGCCCTTTGCAGGCCATAATTTCCCTTCGGCCCCATCGCCGAGGATCGCACCCATCACTGAGGAGGGGGAATGAGCATTTCTCCAAACATACCGAGTCCGCAGGAGTCCTATCAATACGAATCTGCGGGCACGCCACGGTGGATCGGCGTGCTGTTCGGCGTCGTGATTGCTCTGCTGGCCGTTCTTGGTTTCGCCGGCTATACCACGCAATCCCGGATGAGCCAGGATCTCGCCAAGCAGCAGGAGCAAAATAAAATTCTCACCGCGCAGCTTGATCAGGCCAACGCTCGCCTCGCCGAAATGAAAGGACACCTCGAAGTCACCGAGCAGAAAGTCGGCATGACCCAGGCGGAAATTTCGCAGGCAAAAAGCCGCGCCGAATCCATTCGCAAAGAACAGCAGACCGCCGACCAGAAACTCACCGCGCAACTCAGTCAGGCGCAGAAGGAAAACGAGGAAAAACTCGGCGCCGTGGCCAGCGAAGTCGGCGGCGCCAAAAAAGACATCGAAGCCACTAAAAGCGATTTGGAAGCCACGAAATCCAAAATGGCCAGCGCCATGGGCGACATGAATGTAATGAGCGGCCTCATCGCTCGCAACCGCGACGACCTGGAGGAATTGAAGCGCCGCGGTGATCGCAATTATTACGAATTCGCAATCCAGAAATCCAAGAACCCGCAGCGCGTCGGCCCCGTTCAGGTCACTCTCAACAGAACCGATCCAAGAAAATCAAAGTACACGATCACGGTCGTCGTCGACGACAAAACCATCGAAAAGAAAGACAAAACCTCCGGCGAGCCCGTTCAATTCTACGTGGCTCACTCCCGCGGCACGCCGTACGAATTCGTTGTTTTCGACGTCGGCAAAAACCAGATCACCGGCTATCTCTCCACGCCGAAAGATACCGGCGGCGCCGCCCCCGCAGCCGCAGCTCCCGCCGCCGCAACACCCAGCAAACCGTAGCGCCGGCCTGCGGTTCGCGCCGCGCTTGCACTTTGCGCCGCGCAAGGCCGGACCCCACGCCGCGCAGGCTTGAACGCGGAGCTGTCCGTATTACTTAGCCAAGCTAACTAAATTTGTTCGAAGCCCTGTTTCGCGTTCTGGAAACACGACGCGCGACGGGGCTTCTGCCTTTCGCGCCGCCGCGCTAGCATCGAATCATCGGCCATCTCATCCATAGATTCCGGGAGTTCTCTCATGAAACCTCTCAACCTTCCTATTCTTCTCTTCGCGGCAGCCGCTCTTCTTTTTTTTGCGGCGGGACCGGCATTCGCGCAAGCTCCGCTGGAGCCGGCGCAGTTGCCTTCGCGCACCGTTTTCTATCTGATTTGGCGCGGCGCTCCTGCGGCTGACGTTCGAAAGGCCAATTCACTGATGGCCCTGTGGGATGATGCGGATTTTGCGCCGGTGCGCTCCGCGATGGCTTCAAACATTCTCAGTTCCTCGCAAGAAAAGTCTCCGAAAGAGAAATTGACTCCGGAAGAACTACAGGAGTACGCGTCACTCCTTGAAAATGGATTCACGCTCGGCTATTTGAGCGAACCCACGA
>Ga0137403_10005490_pt1 | contig 14707 bp, 8 predicted proteins | sample CZOMad2_1_16fung_FD_122057 | JGI IMG/M metagenome (GOLD analysis project Ga0137403, IMG submission 122057) | Vadose zone soil fungal communities from Angelo Coast Range Reserve, California, USA - CZOMad2_1_16fungal (Hybrid Assembly) | ecosystem: Environmental > Terrestrial > Soil > Vadose zone... | reverse complement strand
GAGCGTTTTAGCTCGCGTGGCGAGGCGGATTTCGCAGACAAACTGCTGTCGGCGATGCGTTACGAGTTCGGCGGACACCTGGAGAAATCGGCCAGCAAGTAACGGCTGAGGAAAGGACTTGACGATGACTAATCCCCATTCCGACGCCCTGGTCTTCTTCGGGGCCACGGGCGATCTGGCTTACAAGAAAATCTTCCCGTCGCTGCAGGCGATGGTAAAACGCGGCCACCTCAACGTGCCGGTCATCGGCGTGGCCAAGGCCGGGTGGAACCTCGACCAGCTCCGGGCCCGGGCGCGCGATAGCCTCGAGCACCACGGAGGACTCGATGCCGCGGCTTTCGACAAGCTGAGTAGCCTGATGCGCTATGTTGACGGCGACTACAAAGCTCCGGCCACGTTTCAGGCCATCCGCAAAGAGCTGGGCTCGGCGCAGCGACCGGCGCACTATCTCGCCATCCCGCCGACGCTATTCGGGCTGGTCGTAGAACAACTGGCCAAGGCGGGATGCAGCAACGACGCGCGCGTCATCATCGAAAAGCCCTTCGGCCGAGATCTCGCCTCGGCGCAGAGCCTCAACCGCATCCTGCTGTCGACGTTCGACGAGAAGGCGATTTTCCGCATCGACCATTACCTTGGCAAGCGGCCGGTGCAGAACATGCTTTTCTTCCGCTTCGCGAACGCGCTCCTGGAACCATTCTGGAACCGCAATCACGTCGAGAGCGTGCAGATCACTATGGCGGAAGACTTCGGGGTCCAGGGCCGGGGTGCCTTCTATGATGAGACGGGCACCATCCACGACGTAATCCAGAATCACCTGTTCCAGGTCCTCACCAACCTGACCATGGAGCCGCCGGTGAGAACCGACAGCGAGTCGATCCGGGATGAAAAGGTCAAGGTCCTGAAGGCCATGCCGCCGCTGGACGCGAAGCACCTCATCCGCGGGCAGTTCCGTGGCTACCGGCAGGAGCAGGGGGTGGCGCCGGACTCCCACGTCGAAACTTTTGCAGCGCTGCAACTGGAGATCGATTCCTGGCGCTGGCAAGGGGTTCCCTTCTACATCCGGGCCGGAAAGTGCCTGCCGGTGACGTGCACGGAAATCGTGGTCCGGCTGCGTCAGCCGCCGACGATGTATCAAGGCTTCGAGCTGGCGCCGAACTATGTGCGGTTGCGGATCAGTCCCGAGATCACCATCGCCATTGGCACCAACGTGATGGCCCCGGGGGAAGAGACCGCCGCTCAGTCTGTTGAGATCATCGCCAGCCGCCACCCCCGCGCCGATGAGATGGATGCGTACGAACGGGTACTGGGAGACGCGATGGCGGGAGATGCCACCCTGTTTGCCCGTGAGGACCACGTGGAAGAGGCGTGGCGCATCGTCGATCCGGTGCTGAAGGCGGGCACTCCGGTCTACGAGTACGAGCCGAATACCTGGGGGCCGCGTGAGGTGGACGAGACAGTCTCACCCCTCGGAGGCTGGCAGCACCCGATCGTGACCGGCTAACTGGATGGGAGGCGCTCTCATGAAGATTGAAATACTTGCTGATGCCGATGCGGTTGCCCAAGAGGCTGCCGCGATCATCGCCGCGGAGGCTCGGGCGGCTGTGGCAGTGCGCGGCCGTTTCATCATGGCCGTCAGCGGCGGCCATACCCCATGGCACATGCTGCGTGCCCTGGCAGACGAAGAGGTGCCCTGGGAGAGCGTACATGTGGTGCAGGTGGACGAGCGCGTAGCCCCCGCGGGAGATCCAGACCGCAACTTCACCCACTTGCGTGAGAGCTTGCTTGAGCATGCCCCGCTGCGCCCCGAGCAGATCTATGCCATGCCGGTCGAGGAGAAGGACCTTATGGCGGCCGCGGCTCGCTACGCCCTGACCCTTCGGGAGATCGCTGGCACGCCGCCGGTGTTGGACCTTGCCCACTTGGGCCTCGGGCCCGACGGCCACACCGCCTCCTTGGTGCCCGGGGATCCGGTCCTCGACGTCACCGATGCCGACGTTGCACTAACCGGAGTCTACCAGGGGAGGTCTCGGATGACATTGACGTATCCGATCCTCAATCGTGCCCGGCGCGTCCTGTGGCTGGTGACCGGGGGTGATAAGGGTGAACCGTTCGTGCGCCTGCGCAACGGCGATTGGTCGATTCCGGCCGGGCGGGTGCGTCAGGATCACGCCTTGGTGCTCGCCGACCGCGCGGCGGCAGGACCGCTGGGGCCAGCGCCAGCCCCATGACCCGGTCAGCGCCGCCTCGACGGGGCCGGCAGATGCTCCACCGGGGCTCGGGCGACGGAAACTACGTCGGCCCCCCTCGTATACGGCTTCCAACAGTAGACTGTGGAGACATGAATATGCGCGTGGGCATCGCCACCGATCACGGTGGATTTGGCTTGAAGGAGGAACTGATCAGCCAACTTCGCGCCGCGGGGCATGAGGTCATCGATTTCGGTGCTCATCGCCTTACCCCCGACGATGACTATCCCGACTTCGTCATCCCACTCGCCCAGGCTGTGGCGGCGGGGACGATGGAGCGCGGCGTGGCGGTCTGTGGCAGCGGTGTGGGCGCGTCGGTCTGTGCCAACAAGGTTCCGGGCATTCGCGCCGCGCTAATCCACGACCACTTCTCGGCTCGGCAAGGAGTCGAGGACGATCACATGAACATTATTTGTATGGGAGGCCGGACCGTCGGACCGGCCGTGGCCTGGGACCTCGTCCAGACGTTCCTGGCAGCTGACCCTAGCCAAGCGGCGCGACATCTGCGCCGCCTGGGCAAAGTGGCTGCTCTGGACGCGGAACGACATGCACCGCAACCGCAAAGGTGAGACCCATGACCAGCGAACAATTGGATCAATTATCGATCAATACCATCCGTACCCTCTCGATGGATGCGGTCCAGCAGGCCAAGTCCGGACACCCCGGGACGCCGATGGCGCTGGCGCCGCTGGTTTACACGATCTGGAACCGCGTCATGCGGTTCGATCCCCAGGACCCCATCTGGCCCAACCGCGATCGATTCGTGCTCTCGAATGGCCACGCCTCGATGCTGCTGTGGTCCGTGCTCCACCTCACCAGGACCCAGGCGGTGGATGCCGACTATGAGATTCTGGGGCAGCCATCGGTTTCCCTCGATGACATCCGTCACTTCCGCCAGCTCGACAGCAAGGCCCCAGGTCACCCTGAGTACCACTGGGTTTCGGGTGTCGAGACCACCAGCGGTCCGCTCGGGCAGGGTGTCGCCACCAGCGTGGGCATGGCCATCGGCCAGAAGTGGCTGGCCAATCGATATAACCAGCCGGGCTTTGCGATCTTCGACTACCACATCTATGCCGTATGTGGGGACGGCTGCATGATGGAGGGCGTCGCGTCGGAAGCGGCGTCACTGGCGGGCCACCTGGGCCTGGATAACCTCTGCTGGGTCTACGACAACAACCACATCACCATCGAGGGGAACACCAATATCACCTTTACGGAAGACATCGCGGCTCGTTTCCTGGGTTACGGATGGAATGTCCTGCGGGTCGGCGATGCCAACGATATCGAGCGCATCGAGCACGCCCTGGGAGTGTTTCGGCAGACGAAGGGCCGCCCCACATTCATCATTCTGGACAGCCACATCGGCTACGGCTCCCCACACAAGCAGGATACGCCGGAGGCACACGGCGAGCCTCTTGGCGATGAAGAGATTCGTCTCACCAAGCGCAGCTACGGATGGCCTGAGGACGCAAAATTCCTGGTGCCGAATGACGTCTACGAGCACTTCGCGGCCGGGGTAGGGGCACGCGGCGCGCAAACCCGGCGCCAATGGACGGAGCTCTTCGGGGCGTATCAGGCCCAGTACCCCGAGCTGGCGACCGAGATCGGTCAGATGCAGCGACGCGAGCTGCCGGCTGGATGGGACCGCGGCCTCCCTGTCTTCCCGGCCGACCCAAAGGGCCTGGCGGGACGGGACGCTTCAGCGCAGGTGCTCAACGTGCTGGCGCAGAATATCCCCTGGGTCCTGGGGGGCTCGGCGGATCTGGGACCGTCGAACCGAACCACCTTGACCTACGAGGGGGCGGGAAGCTTCCAGGCCGACAGCCCGGGCGGGAAGAACTTGCATTTCGGCATCCGTGAGCACGCCATGGCGGCGATCGTGAACGGGCTCTCGCTATCCAAGCTGCGGCCCTTCGGCGCGACCTTCTTCATCTTTAGCGATTACGCACGACCCGCCATCCGATTGTCGGCCGTGATGGAACTGCCCACCATCTTCGTGTTCACGCACGATGCCATGGGCGATGGTGAGGATGGCCCAACTCACCAGCCGGTCGAGCAGTTGCTGTCGTTGCGTGCCATTCCCGGGCTGGTCACGTTGCGGCCCGGCGACGCCAACGAGGTCGTCGAGGCCTACCGCTACGTCATGCAGTTGCGCCACGAGCCCGCCGTGCTGGCGCTGTCACGTCAGCCCCTGCCGACCTTGGATCGCCGCACGTACGCGCCGGCCGCTGGGGTGGCGCGCGGCGCATACGTGCTCGCTGACGCCCCTGGTGGGAGCCCTGAAGTGATTCTCATTGCCACTGGCAGCGAGCTCAGCCTCGCCGCTGAGGCGCACGAGAAGCTCCGCGCCGAGGGCATCCACTCGCGGCTGGTCTCGATGCCGTCCTGGGACATTTTTGAGCACCAAACACAGGACTACCGGGACAGCGTGCTGCCGCCAGGAGTGACGGCGCGCGTCGCGGTGGAGCAGGGCTCAACCCTTGGATGGGAGCGCTATGTCGGCACGTCGGGCCACGTCATCGGCATGAAGACATTCGGCGCCTCGGCGCCGCTCAAGGAGCTGCAGAAGAAGTTCGGCTTCGAGCCAGACCGGGTGGCGGCGGTTGCGAAGGAGCTGTTGGGGAGGAAGTGAGCGAGGCAAATCCTCTTTCGTACACGCTGTCATCCAACCCAGCCGTGCGAGGGGATCGGCGGGCGATGCTGCGGCGACCGAGACCTCAGTCCAGGATTATCTGCGGTATAGAAGAACCTAAGCAGCCCTAGACACGTATCGCGGGTGAGATGCGGCCTGTGGATAGTGAGAACGATGGCACGAGCCCGGTACCCTTCGCTGTTTCAGATCAATACACGTGTCTGGTTGACGGAGCTGTCCCGCGACCTGCGCCGGCCTGCCACACTGGATGACATTCCGAACGCCGACCTGGACCGCCTGGCCGAGATGGGTTTTGACTGGGTCTGGTTCCTGAGTGTCTGGCAGACCGGCCTGGCGGGGCAGCGAGTCTCGCGCACCAACCCGGAGTGGCGCAAGGAATTTCAGGAGACACTCCCGGACCTGCGTGAGGAAGACATCGCCGGTTCCGGTTTCGCCATCACGGGTTACATGGTACATGATCAGCTGGGAGGGGATGCCGCTCTGATGCGGCTCCGCGAACGCCTGCGCCAGCGCGGGTTGCGGCTGCTTCTTGACTTTGTCCCCAACCACACCGGCCTGGATCATCCCTGGGTGGGGGATCACCCCGAGTATTACATCCCCGGAACCGAATTGGACCTGGCCCGGGCCCCGCAGAACTATACCTGGGCCAAGAGCAAGCAAGGCGACCTGCTCCTCGCCCACGGACGTGATCCGTACTTCCCGGGCTGGCCGGATACCCTACAGCTCAACTACGGCCATCCGGAGACGCAGGAAGCGATGATCGGGGAGCTGGTGAAAATCGCCGGGCAGTGTGACGGCGTGCGCTGCGATATGACTATGCTGGTGCTGCCGGACGTGTTTGAACGGACCTGGGGCATTCGAGCTCAGCCTTTCTGGCCACAGGCGACCCAGCGCGTGCGGCAGCGGGTTCCGGACTTCTGCTTCATGGCCGAGGTCTACTGGGACCTGGAATGGACGCTGCAGCACCAGGGCTTCGATTACACCTACGACAAACGGCTGTACGACCGCCTCCGGGACAGCCATGCCCGTCCGGTGCGCGAGCATTTCTGGGCCGGGCTGGATTACCAGAACAAGCTGGCCCGCTTTCTGGAAAACCACGACGAGCCGCGGGCAGCGACGACTTTCCCAGCGGGAATCCATGCAGCTGCGGCCGTCATCACCTTCCTGTCTCCAGGGCTGCGTTTCTTTCACCAGGGAGAATTCCAGGGGCGCAAGAAACGCATCTCGCCCCATCTGTGTCGAGGCCCGGACGAACCCATCGACCAGCAGCTGGAACAGTTCTATGGCCGGCTGCTGGCCGTGCTCCGTCAGCCAGTCGTGCGCAACGGCCAGTGGCAATTGCTCGAATGCGTCCCCGCCTGGGAAGGCAACTGGACCTGGGATTGCTTCCTGGCCTTTGCCTGGCACGGTCGCGGTGGAGAACAGCTGTTGGTGGCAGTGAACTATGCTCCCAACCAGAGCCAGTGCTACGTTCGGCTACCGTTCGCGGATCTCGGTAACAGCCCATGGCGGCTTGAGGATTTGCTCAGTACTGCCACGTACGATCGGGAGGGCAACGATTTGCAAGCACGCGGATTATATCTGGATGTGTCTCCCTGGCACGCCTCCGTCTTCTCCTTGACAAAGGGATCTTAAGACATGCAGAGTACTGGCGAAGTGGAAGATCGTCGGCTTTCGGAGAGTCGCAACATCAGGAGAGACCATGGAAAAAGACAGCTTCAAGGATAGAGAGCGTGCGCTGGAGGAGGGATACTTCCGCGCTCAGGACGCCAAGCTCATCGAGAAGCTGCGTGAGGACGCCAGGCTAGAAGAGATTGTGCTGGCGCTGTCGGAGCAACTGCAAGTGGACAACCCGGAGTTGCTGCGCCGGGTCATCGCTCGTGGGGTGACACTCGACACTGGCCCGGCGTTCCTCCTCGCGCCATTAGTTCAGGTCGCCTGGGCCGAAGGGAAGGTCACCGATCGAGAGCGCGAGACAGTCCTGCGCCTCGCGGGCGCCCGCGGCGTCGAGGCAGGCTCGCCTGCCCACGCTCAGCTCCTCAAGTGGCTCCAGGAGCGTCCCGCGGATGATCTCTTCGACACGGCAATGGAGGTCATCAGGGGCGGGCTCGCGCTCCTCCCGCCGGGGGAACGGGAGGCACGCCTCAAGCGCATTATGCAGGCCTGCCATGAGGTGGCAGAGGCGTCCGGTGGTCTCGTCAAGGTGCTTGGCCTCGGGAGCGGTGTCTCTGGCGAGGAGGAGGGCCTGCTCGAGGCGATTACCACCACGCTCCGGGGGCATAGACAACTCGAGCAGGACAGGTGAGTAGATCCCCCCGCGTCGTAACGTGACGAGGCCGGTTACCTGAACATGAATATCTACGACACACGCGAAGGCGTTCGCCTGGTCATGAATCAACAGCGGAAGGGCCACTGGAACCGTTGGGGGCCGTTCCTCTCGGAGCGCGCGTGGGGCACGGTGCGGGAGGACTACAGCGCCAACGGAGATGCCTGGAGCTATTTCCCACACGATCACGCGCGCTCGCGGGCCTACCGTTGGAACGAGGATGGCCTGGCTGGTATCTGCGACCGGCACCAGTATCTGTGCTTCGCCTTGGCTCTCTGGAACGGCCGCGATCCGATCCTCAAGGAGCGGCTGTTTGGCCTGAGCAGCGGCGAGGGCAACCACGGCGAGGACGTCAAGGAGTACTACTACTACCTGGACAACACCCCGACCCATGCATACATGAAATATCTCTATAAGTACCCGCAGGCCGAGTACCCTTACGATCAGCTGCTCGAGGAGAACCGGCGACGGAGCAGGCTCGAGATGGAGTATGAGTTGGTCGACACCGGGATCTTTGATCAGGGCCGCTATTTCGACGTGGTGGTGGAATATGCCAAGCTCGATGCGGAAGACATACTCATCCGCATCAGTGTCAGTAATCGTGGCCCGGAAGCAGCGCTGCTCCACATATTACCGACGCTGTGGTTCCGCAATACCTGGAGTTGGGGGCGCGATGATCGCCGCCCGTCGATCGCGGTAGGGAGGGGAGCACATCACCAAAAGAGCCAGGTGAGCACCCTCATCGCCAGGCACTGGCAGCTGGGTGAGTACATGTTGTACTGCTCCGGCACCCATGAGTTGCTGTTTACTGAGAACGAGACCAACAACGAACGATTGTATGGGGTCCCGTCCTCGACGCCCTTCGTCAAGGACGCCTTTCATGCCTATGTGGTGCATGGCACGCGTGAAGCTGTGAACCCAGCCGCCATCGGGACGAAAGCCGCCGTGCGGTATATCCGCACCGTCGGCGCCGGCGACACCATCATCCTCGACTTGCGGTTGGCATCGAGGCTCGACGAGCACCCGATCGAGGCGCCCTTCATCGACGTGGACACGCTCCTGAGGCAGCGTCAAGAGGAAGCGGATGAGTTCTACAATGTCGTGCTACCAGCGAAGCTCTCAGCGGATGCCAAACTGGTGGCCCGACAGGCCTTCGCCGGTATGCTGTGGTCTAAGCAGTATTACCATTACGTCATCACGGACTGGCTAGAGGGCGACCCCGCTCAGCCTGCCCCGCCACCACAACGCTGGGAAGGGCGCAACCACGAGTGGACGCACCTGTTCACGCGCGACGTGATCTCGATACCTGATAAGTGGGAGTTCCCGTGGTTCGCTTCCTGGGATCTTGGGTTCCATTGCATCACCATGGCACACATCGATCCGCAGTTTGCCAAGGAGCAGATCATCCTGATGCTGCGCGAGTGGTACACCCACCCCAACGGTGAGATCCCGGCCTATGAGTGGGATTTTAACGGTGTCAATCCACCCATTTTGGCTCTGGCGGCGAGAGTTGTATTTGAGATCGAGCACCAGCACACAGGTGTGGCCGATTATGGCTTCATGGAGCACGTGTTTCAGAAGATGCTGCTCAACTTCACCTGGTGGGTCAACCGCAAGGACGCGTTGGGTAAGAACATCTTTCAGGGTGGCTTCCTGGGGATGGACAACATTGGTGCCTTCGATCGCGACCATCTCCCGCCTGGATACCTGCTCGGGCAGGCCGACGGCACGAGTTGGATGGCAGCCTTTGCCAAGACCATGCTGTCAACGTCTCTGCTGCTGGCCGAACAAAACCCCGTGTATGAGGGCGTAGCCAGTAAGTTCTGGGAGCATTACATCTACATTGCGACCGCCATGAACAGCCGGCACGATGCGCAGAAGTCGCTCTGGGATGAGGAGGACGGCTTCTTCTACGACCACCTGTTCTCGCCTGAGCACGGGCGTTTTCCCGTGCGCGCCCGCACCATGGTCGGCTTCGTTCCCATGTTTGGCGTAACCGCAGTGCCGACCGAGACCTTCGATCGCTACCCGGATTTCCAGCGCCGCCGTGAGTGGTTCATTCAACACCGACCGGATCTGATCGACAGCGTCGAGCCGATGGTGGTTCCCGGCGTCAAGAATAACGTGATCCTGGGCTTGGTGCGAACGGACCAGTTGCGGCGCATGTTGGCGTACATGCTGGACGAAGATGAGTTCCTCTCGCCTTACGGTGTGCGATCGGTCTCGCACTGTCACCGGGATCATCCATTGGTCCTGAACCTCGGGGGCCAGGAGCATCGGTTGGACTATGAGCCGGGCGAGTCCACGACCGACATCTATGGCGGGAACTCCAACTGGCGCGGCCCCGTGTGGATGCCCGTCAACTTTCTCATCCTGAACGCGCTGCACCAGTATCATCTGTACTATGGCGAGACGTTCCAGATCGAATGCCCGACGGGCTCAGGTACCATGAAAACCCTGGACCAGGTCGCCGATGAGCTGGCACGTCGGCTGGCGCGCATCTTCCTGCGCGACGAGGAGGGCAAGCGGCCGGTCTTCGGGGCCTGCCAGCTGTTCAATACCGATCCCCATTGGCGGGATCTGATCCCCTTCCACGAGTACTTCCACGGCGACACCGGCCGCGGCTGTGGTGCCAGCCACCAAACCGGCTGGAGCGGGTTGATCGCCGCGATCTTGATCGGCATGGGGAAAGACAACACAGCGGATACCCACAGTCCATCCTGAACCATGTTTTCAACGGACCGTCTGGGCGCCCCAACAACTTCGCCGGTAACGGATGGGACTAACGTCCCAGCGGCATAAGGCTAAAGCCGGATTTTCCCCACGACGGTCGGAATGTTAAGCTTCAACATCAGCCGATTGACCCGGCATCGTGGAGAGGAATAAGATGCGAAGCACGCAATTTCAATAGCATCAAGGGCGAGTCGACGTCTCCACATGGCTCATGGCTTTTGACGGGCTCAAGCAAATGGCTGATACGCCGGGCTGGTCCCGTCATGCTGGCAACTTTGGGCGAGCAGTGAGGTGGTGTATCATGGCCGGAAAACATCCCAATGCACAGCGCTACTGCCAACTGTTAAAGAGCGAGGCCCCAGGAGGACATAGGCATCCCATGCGGATGGCGTGTCATATCGCCGACGGAAGGTCATTGACCAACGGTGCTCGGGACCGGCGAGCACGATCCGGCAGGCTAGCCTATGCTCTAGGGGGGCTGCTGGCCATGGCTATTATGGTGCTCATCGGGGGGTGCAAGGAGTCGGCGAAGGTCACCGCGGCCCCTGAGCTGCCGGAGGTCCAGGTCACACAAGTGGTACAAAAAGATGTCCCCATCTACTCCGAGTACGTCGGCACCACGGTCGGCTACGTCACCGCGCAAGTTCGCGCACGCATCACGGGATACCTCATGAGCCAGAATTACACCGAGGGCTCTTTCGTGAAGACCGGGGATCTGTTGTTTCGGATCGACCCCCGACCGTACCAGGCGGTCGTCGATCAGGACGAGGCCAACCTCGGACAGGCACAGGCGCGGCTCGAAGAGAGCCGGGCACAGCTCGCCCAAGCGAATGCCCAGGTCGAGCAAGCCAAGGCCCAGGTCGCACAGGCCATGGCCGCCGTGACCCAGGCGGAAGCCAACCAGCGCCGGACGGAGCTCGACGTCAACCGCTATACCCCGCTGGTGAAAGACGGCTCCGTCAGCCAGCAGGAGTTCGACAATGCGGTGCAGAACAACCTCGCCAATCAGGCGGCGGTCGCGTCTGCCCGCGCCAACGTGGATGTCGCTCGCGCCAACTTACTACGGATGCAAGCGAACGCCAAGCAAGCGCAGGCGAACATCACGACAGCCGAGGCCAACGTGGCGGCGGCGAAGGCCGCCCTGTACAACGCCCGGCTCAACGCCCGCTGGACCCTGGTCACATCCCCCATCGACGGCCTCGCCGGGTTACGCAACATCGACCTCGGGGAGGTGGTGAGCCAGGATCAGACGGTCCTCACCACGGTGTCGACCATCGATCCGATATACGTCGATTTCCAGCTCAGCGAGGATGCGTATCTACGCTACCACACGGCCGCCGCAGGTACATACCAGCGGGTGGAGGACATCCCACTCGAGCTCATCCTCACCGACGGAACAATCTTCCCTCACCGTGGGAGGTTCAATGCCCTGGACCTCAACGTCGGCCTCACGACGGGGACCTTCCGCGTCAGGAGCGAGTTCCCGAATCCCGAGGCGTTGCTGCGTCCCGGCCAGTTTGCCAAAGTGCGCGCCGCCCCCAGACTGAGGACTGGCGCGCTCCTCGTGCCCCAGCGGGCCGTGCAGGACCTGCAGGGGACTTTCCTGGTGGGCGTGGTCGGGCCGGACAACACGGTCGAGATCCGCCCGGTCAAGGTCGGGCCACGTGTGGGCAGCCTCTGGGTCATCAACGAGGGACTCAAGCCTGGCGAGCGGGTCATCGTCGCAGGCCTTCAGAACGTGAGAGCTGGTGCCGTGGTGAAGGCGTCGCCGGTGGATGCCGAACCCGCAGCGGCAGGGGCTCAGCCGGTGGCCGAGTCCGCTAAGGGTACGCCCGCCCAGACCGGAGACTCCTCTCAGGGCCATCCTTCGAACTAGAACGCACGACGCACACAGAGGAGCGGCTCGCATGGCCAGGTTCTTCATCAACCGGCCCATCGTCGCGATGGTCATCTCCATCCTCATGGTGATCGTCGGCATCGTCGCCATGGTCGGGCTGCCCATCACGCAGTATCCGAACATCGCCCCGCCCGAGATCCAGCTCACGGCGACCTACCCCGGTGCCGACGCGCTGACGCTCGAGCAGGCGGTGGCGACGCCCATCGAGCAGCAGATGAGCGGCGTGGACAATATGATCTACATGTACTCGACCAGCCAGACCAGCAGCGGACAGATGCAACTGCGCGTGGACTTCGACCTCACCACCGACCCGAGCTACGACCAGGTGCTCACCAACCTGCGGTACACGCAGGCCCAGTCGCAGCTGCCCCAAGATGTCATCAACCAGGGCGTGACGGTCATCAAGTCCGTGACGAGCCCGCTGGGGCTGTTCGTGCTCTACTCGCCGAAGGGCACCTACGACGCGCTCTTCCTCAGCAACTACGCCTACATCAACCTCAACGACCCGATGACGCGCGTCCCCGGCATCGGCCAGGTGCAGATCTTCGGCTCCGGCCAGTACGCCGTCCGGCTCTGGGTCAATCCTGACACCCTGGGGAAGCTGGACATCACGGTGAACGAGATCGTCAGCGCGCTGCAGGCCCAGAACACCGTGAATCCGGCCGGCCAGGTCGGCGGCGAGCCGGTGCCGAAGGGCCAGGAGTTCACCTACGCGGTGCGCGCACAGGGCCGCCTGGCGAGCGCCGAGGACTTCGAGAACGTCGTGGTCCGGGCCAGGCCCGACGGCTCCCTGGTGCGGGTGAGGGACGTGGCGCGGGTGGAGCTCGGGGCGCAGACCTACTACCGGCAAGGCCGCCTCAACGGGAGCCCCGCGGCGGTCATCGCCATCTACCAGCTGCCCGGCTCGAACGCCATCGACACCATGAAGGCCGCGACGAAGCTGATAGAGGAGGCCAAGGCGCGGTTCCCGCAGGACCTGGACTACGTGACGGCGCTCGACACGACGCTGGCCGTCAGGGCCGGCATCCAGGAGATCGTCAAGACGCTCTTCGAGGCGCTCGCCCTGGTCCTCCTCGTCGTGTTCATCTTCCTCCAGGGCCTCCGGACCACCCTGATCCCGCTGCTGACGGTGCCGGTGTCGCTGGTCGGCACGTTCATGGTGTTCCCGCTCCTGGGCTTCTCGATCAACACGCTGTCGCTCTTCGGCCTCGTGCTCGCCATCGGCCTCGTCGTCGACGATGCCATCGTGGTGGTCGAGGCGGTCGAGAGCCACATCGAGGAGGGGATGTCGCCGCGCGACGCCGCCTTCAAGACGATGGAGGAGGTGTCCGGACCGGTTCTGGCAATCGCCCTCATCATGGCGGCGGTGTTCATCCCGACGGCGTTCGTCCCGGGCATCACCGGGCGGATGTACCAGCAGTTCGCGGTCACCATCGCCGTGTCGGTCCTCATCTCGGCCTTCAACGCGCTGACGCTGAGCCCGGCGCTCGCGGCGCTGCTCCTGCGGCCGAAGCGCGAGATGCGCGGCCCGCTCGGGTGGTTCTTCCGCGGCTTCAACCGGTACTTCGCGGTGGTGATGGAGGGGTATCTCCACGGGAGTACCTTGTTCATCCGCAGGGCCGCCCTCTCGATGCTCGTGCTGCTCAGCGTGGCGGCCGTCGCGGGCGTCATCGGGTACCGGCTGCCGGGCGGCTTCGTCCCCAACGAGGACCAGGGCTATCTCTTCCTCAACGCGCAGCTGCCGCTCGCCGCCTCCCTCCAGCGCACGGCGGCGGTCAACGACAAGCTCGACGCCATCCTGAAGGAGACGCCGGGCGTCAAGTACTACACCGGCGTCGCGGGCTTCAGCCTCCTGAGCCTCGCGAACACGACCTACAACTCGTTCTACTTCATCACGCTGGAGGACTGGGAGGCGCGGGACAAGCGGGGGCTCACCGCCGACGTCATCATGCGGGAGCTGAACCGGCGGCTCGCGGGCTTTCCGGACGCGCAGGCATTCGCCTTCTCCCCGCCCGTCATTCCGGGCATCGGCACGTCCGGCGGCGTGACGTTCATGCTGCAGGACCGTGCCGGCCGGGACCCCGCCTTCCTGGCCGAGAACACGGAGAAATTTCTCGCGGCCGCGCGCCAGCGGCCCGAGTTCGCCCTTCTCGCCACCACGCTGCTGCCGAGCGTGCCGCAGCTCTTCGCCGACGTGGACCGGGATAAGGTGCTCAAGCAGGGCATCGACCTCTCGTCGGTCTACCAGACGCTGCAGGCCTTCATGGGCGGCGCCTTTGTGAATTATTTCAACCGGTTCGGGCGGGTCTGGCAGGTGTACGTCCAGGCCGAGGGCGCGTACCGCACCAGGGCCGAGAACGTCGGCCAGTTCTACGTGCGCAACGCCACGGGCCAGGCGGTGCCGCTCTCGACGTTGGTGACCATGAAGGACAGCTACGGACCGGAGTTCACCGTCCGGTTCAACGAGTACCGGGCGGCGCAGATCAACGGCATCCTTGCCCCCGGCTACAGCACCCAGCAGGGGATGCAGGCGCTGGAAGAAGTGTTCGCCCAGACCATGCCGCGAGACATGGGCTTTGACTACTCGGGGATGTCGTTCCAGGAGCAGGTGGCCTCCCAGGGGGTGCCGGCGAGTGTGATCCTCGGCTTCTCGGTGCTGGTGGCGTTCTTGCTCATGGCCGCCCTGTACGAGAGCTGGACGCTGCCGTTCGCCGTCCTGCTCGCCACGCCCATCGCCATTTGCGGCTCCCTCGGGGCGCTCTGGCTCCGCCACTCCGAGCTCGACGTCTTCTCGCAGATCGGCCTGCTCATGGTGATCGGCCTCGCCGCCAAGAACGCGATCCTCATCGTCG
>Ga0137403_10005489_pt1 | contig 14708 bp, 10 predicted proteins | sample CZOMad2_1_16fung_FD_122057 | JGI IMG/M metagenome (GOLD analysis project Ga0137403, IMG submission 122057) | Vadose zone soil fungal communities from Angelo Coast Range Reserve, California, USA - CZOMad2_1_16fungal (Hybrid Assembly) | ecosystem: Environmental > Terrestrial > Soil > Vadose zone... | reverse complement strand
CTGCCGAAGGCGATCTCCTTCTTGTGTCCGGTCAGCTCCGCCAGGTCCTCGCGCTGCTTCTTCTCGGCGATCTCGTAGAGCCTGGCTTTCAAGATCCGCATGGCGGTGTCGCGATTGCGGAGCTGTGAGCGCTCGTTCTGGCACGAGACGACGATGCCGGTCGGCATGTGCGTGATGCGCACCGCCGAGTCGGCGGTGTTGACGCCCTGCCCGCCCGGCCCCGACGCTCGAAAGACGTCGATCCGGAGCTCGTCCTCCCGCACGTTGACCTCGACGTCGTCCACCTCGGGCACGACCGCGACCGAGGCGAAGCTCGTCTGCCGGCGGCGGGACGCGTCGAACGGAGAGATGCGCACGAGACGGTGCACGCCGGTCTCGCCGCGCAGATAGCCGAAGCTGTATTCGCCGGAGACCTCGACGGTGGCCGACTTGATGCCCGCTTCGTCGCCGGGCAGCAGATCGACGACCTCCGCCTTCAGGCCCGAGCGCTCGCACCAGCGGAGGTACATGCGCAGGAGCATCTGGGCCCAGTCCTGCGACTCGGTGCCACCCGCCCCGGGGTGAATCGACACGATGGCGGCCTTCGTGTCGTGCGGCCCCGAGAGCGTGATCTTCAGCTCGAATTCGTCGAGGTCCTTGGTCAGTCCGGCGATGCCGTCGGCGATCTCGGCGTCGAGGCTCCCGTCGTTGGCCTCCTCGGCGAGCTCCAGCAGCACCGTCAGGTCGTCGGCTTTGGAGCCGAGCTCTTTCAGGCGCGCGACGACACGCGAGAGCTCGGTCCGTTCGCGGATGACCTCCTGAGCCCGGCGGTTGTCCTCCCAGAAGGACGGCTTGGCCATGTCGGTGTCGAGGGCGGCCAGACGCTGTTCCTTGGCGGCGACGTCAAAGATGGCCTCGGAGCTCGGCCACGCGGCTCGTCAGCACGTTCACGTCGCGCTTGAAATCGCCGAGCATCAGGCGGCTCGCTTCCACGCTCGAGCCGCGAGCGACGCGCCCGAGACGACGATCGCCAGGTACGCGAGCCAGTCGCCCAAGCGCGAGTAGAGCGTGAGCCCGGTCCGCAGCGGTACCCGTTCAGCGGCCGTGGTTCGCTCGTACAGCGCGACCCGGCGAACGATCTTGCCGCTGGGCGCGATGAACGCCGACACGCCGGTGTTCGCCGCCCGAACGACCGCGACACGGTGCTCGACGGCACGGAACGGATACATGGCGAGATGTTGCCACGGGCCGCTCGTACGACCAAACCATGCGTCGTTCGTCATGTTCACGATCAGGCGCGCGCCACCTTTCACGAACTCGCGGACGAGCTCTGGGAAGATTCCCTCGTAACAGATTACGACTCCAAACGGGGCTGGCGGGCCCGGGAAGACGCTCGCGCTGGAGCCCGGCTCGAGCTCGGCGATGAACTCGGCCCAGCCCCGAACGAATCCGATCAGTCCCGCTAACGGCACGTACTCGCCGAAAGGGACGAGCTGGATCTTATCATACCGCCCGACGATCCCCCGTTCAGTGAGCAGAAACGCACTGTTACGTACCTTCGGTGGAGTCGATCCATCAATGTCGATCGAGCCCACCAGGAGCGGAACGCGAAGAGACCCGGAAAGAGCCCCGAGTGTTCGGAGGAGCTGCGGATCGCGCCTGAGCGGCGAGGGCGCCGCGGTCTCGGGCCATACGATCAGATCGGGGCGCTCGGCGCCGGCGCGCGAGGTCAGGGTGAGGTAGATCGCGAGCGTCGTCGAGGCGAACGCGGGGTCGAACTTCAAGGGCTGCTCGATGGACGGCTGCATGATCGCCACGGTCACTTCGCCGGGCGGGGCGGGAGCCGCCAGACGCCAGTACCCGAACGCCAGTGTCCCGCCCAGCAGCACCCCCGTGAGCGCGACCCCGCCGAGCGCCGGGCGCCAGGCGAGCACGAAGCAGCCGGTGATCGCGGCGTTGACCGCAACGATCACCAGGGAAACCGCGTACACGCCTCCGAGCTCCGCGATCTGGATCACCGGCAGCCGAAGGTACTGGGAGTAGCCGAGCAGACCCCACGGGAAGCCGCCGAAGAGGTGGCCGCGCAGCCACTCGCCGGCGACCCAGAGAAACGGCGACGCGCACAGTGCCCAGACGATCGAGCGCCGCGCGAGCCACGAGACGGCGGCGGCGAAGAGGCCGACGTAGAGGGCGCAGTAGCCGGCGAGGGCGAACGTCGGACCCCACGTGAGCGGCCAGGGGATCGAGCTGTAGGTGTTGAAGGTGAAGTCGAGCCATCGGAGGAGCACCAGATAGAACACGGTCCCGAAGACCCACCCCCATGCGAACGCGAAGCGTATCGGCTGGCGTAGCGCATCGACGATGAGCGGCGTGAGCGCTACCCAGACTGCTCCCTCCCAATCGGTCCGGGGGAACCCCAGCCCCATGACGAAAGCGGTCGCCATGATGATCAGGGCGCGGCGAGACGACGGATGCAGGCTCAGGAGCCCCACGCGAGCCGATCGGCCAGGAAGCGCGGGAGCCCTCCGCGGAGTATCTTCCCCCGCGCCCGCTCGACGTCGTAGACGACGCGGCGTATCGAGACCGCGCCCCGCTCGACGTCCCAGATCGCGTAGGCGGCGCGCGGGTCGCGATCACGAGGCTGACCGACGCTGCCGACGTTGACGAGGTAGCGGCGGCCGTGCTCGAGCTCGAAATCGATAGCGCCGGCCCGATGCTCCGGTCCCGAGGAGCCGAGCGACCACGCGCCGGCCAGGTGCGAGTGGCCCACGAAGCAGAGTCGCGTCGTGAAGGCGGAGAACGCGTCAAAGCCGTCCTGCGCGGTGAGGAGATACTCCCACTCGTCCGGACGGTCCGGCGAGGCGTGCACGAGCGTGGCGTCCCCCACCTCGGCCACCAGGGGCAGCGAGGCCAGATACGTCCGGTGATCGTCGTCGAGCCGCTCGCGCGTCCACTCGGCGGCGGCGCGCGCGTGGACGTTGAACCACTCGAGATCGATGAGCCCGGCGACCGCGTGCTCGTGATTGCCGGAGACGATCGCCTGCGCCCGTTCGGCCACGATCTCGATGCACGCGACGGGGTCGGCGCCGTACCCGACCAGGTCTCCGAGGCAGACCAGCGCGTCCGTCCTCGGCGCCGCGTCGGCGAGAACCGCCTGGAGCGCTTCGAGGTTGGCGTGGATGTCCGAAAGCACCGCGTACCGCACGGGACAGGCCTCAGAACGTCGGACGGAGTTCTTTGTGAATGCGATCGAGCAAGCCGTTGATGAACCGGCTCGACTCCTTGGTGCCGAACTTCTTGGCGATCTCGATGGCTTCGTTGATCGCGACCTTCGGCGGCACGTCCGCCATCCACAGGAGCTCGTAGACGGCGAGCCGAAGGATGTTGCGGTCGACGACGGCCATCCGATCGAGATCCCAGTGCTCGGCGAACTGCACGATGGCGTGGTCGATCTTCGCCTGATTCGACTTCGTGCCCCGGACGAGCGCGTCGGCAAACGCACGCGTGTCGTCGTCCACGGGATGGCGCGCCCAGAATTCCTCGTCGTGTGGGAGCGGATCGTCGTCGCCATTGAGGTCGAGCTGATACAAGAACTGGAGCGCGACTTCGCGGCCTTTCCTGCGCTTACTCATTGGAGCGGGGACCGTGAGATCGGATCGGACCGCGGGTGGCCTGAGACAGACGCTTGTGGCTCGGACACGCCAACATCGACCCGCGCCAATTCGACGCGCGCCAATTCGACCCGCGGCGGTCTGACCCCCGGCGGGCCGACCGGCGGCTCGCGTTATCGTCGACGTGCATGTCCCTGTCCGGGACGCGCGGGGCTTCGGCCCGCCCGATGGTCGCCGAGCTGGCGGATCCACTCGGCCATCTGCAGAGCCGCCTCGGCCGCCTCTTCGCCGCGGTTACCCACGTCCCCTCCCGCGCGCGCCCAGGCCTGCTCTTCGCTGAGAGCCGTGATGACGCCGAAGGTCGTGGGCACGCCAGTCGTGAGCGCGACGTGCCTGATTCCGGCGGCAGCCTCGCGCGCGACGAACTCGAAATGAGGGGTCTGCCCCCGGATCACGACGCCGACGCACACGATCCCAGAGTACCGCCCGCTCGTCGCGAGATGGTTCGCCGCCTGAGGGAGCTCGAAGGATCCGGGCACCCAGTGGACCTCGATCGCGTCGGGGCCCAGCCGGGCGGCTCGCAGGGCTTGCAGCGCGCCGGCGACGAGCCGCTGGGTGATCCGCTCGTTGAAGCGGGCCGCGACGATCGCAAACCTGAACGAGCCGGTGCTCCCGGCAGCCCGGCGAAACTTCGGCGCGCGACCGGCCATATCAGTCTGGCAGCGACGACAGGAGGTGCCCGAGCTTGTCGCGCTTGGTGCTGAGGTACTTCCGGTTCGTCTCGGTCGCCGGAATCTCGATCGGGACGCGCTCGGAGATGTGCAGCCCATAGCCCTCGAGCCCGACGATCTTCTTCGGGTTATTGGTCAGGAGCTTGAGGTTCTTGACCCCGAGGTCGACCAGGATCTGGGCGCCGATGCCGTAATCGCGGAGGTCGGCGTGGAATCCGAGCGCGACGTTGGCCTCGACGGTGTCCTTCCCCTGATCCTGGAGCTCGTAGGCGCGCATCTTGTTGAGGAGCCCGATACCGCGCCCCTCCTGCCGCATGTACACGAAGACCCCACGGCCCTCCGCCTGGATCCGGCTGAGGGCCTTGTCGAGCTGGAGCCCGCAGTCGCATCGGCGCGAGTGGAAGACGTCCCCGGTCAGGCACTCGGAGTGGACACGGACGAGCACCGGCGAGTCGCCCGAAACCGAGCCCATCACCAGCGCGAGCGGTACACGGCTGTCGACCGTGGTGTCGTACGCGATCGCGGTGAACTCGCCGAAGTCGGTCGGAAGCTTGGTCGTCGCGATCCGCCGGACCAATTTTTCCTTGTGAATCCGGTACTCGATGAGGTCCCGGATCGTAATCATCTTGAGGCCGTGCGTGGTCGCGAGCTCCGTCAGCTGCGGCACGCGCGCCATGCCGCCGTCGTCGTCGAGGACCTCGCAGATGACGCCTGCCGGGTAGCACCCCGCCAGCCGCGCGAGGTCGATCGCGGCTTCCGTGTGGCCCGCGCGCCGCAGGACCCCGCCCCCCATCGCGCGCAGGGGAAGGATGTGGCCCGGACGCGTGAGGTCGTCGGCGCGCATGAGGGGGTCGACGAGCGTGCGGATCGTGACGGCGCGGTCGTGGGCCGAGGTGCCGGTCGTGACTCCACGCTTGGCGTCCACGGTGACCGTGAACGCCGTACCCATCGGGGCGGTATTGTCGGAAACCATCATCGAGATCTTGAGCTCGTCGAGACGCTCGCCGAGCAGCGGCATGCAGATCAGGCCCCGACCGTGCTTCGCCATGAAGTTCACGGCCTCCGGGGTCACCCGGTCGGCCGCCATCACGAGGTCGCCTTCGTTCTCACGATCCTCGTCGTCCACGACGAGCAGGATGCGCCCCTGACGGATCTCCTCGATGCCCTCCTCGATGGTCGAAAACCCGGTCATGTCGTCCCCCTCAGCGCGAGCGAGCGAACCAGATACTTCCCGATCACGTCCGCCTCGATGTTCGTCGCCTGACCTTTCTTGAGCCGTCCAAGCGTCGTCACCGCCAGCGTGTGCGGAATCAGCATGACCTCGAAGCTCCGGTCGCCCAGGGCCGCCACCGTGAGGCTCACGCCGTCCACGGCCACCGACCCCTGAGGGATCAGGAGCGGCTCAAGGTCACGGCTCGGCAAGGTGACCCGCACCCGCGCCGTTGATTCTACACGGGTTACGGCGTCCACGGTTCCCACACCGTCGACGTGCCCGAGGACCAGGTGCCCGCCGAGGGCGCCGCCAAACCGAAGGGGCCGCTCGAGGTTTACGGGGTCACCCGGCCCCAGGTGTCGGAGCGCCGTACGGGTCAGAGTCTCGGGACCGATCTCGAAAACGAAGCCAGCGGGCCGCCGCTCGACCACGGTCAGGCAAACGCCGTTCACCGCGACGCTACCGCCGACGTCCACCCCATCGACCGTCACACGAGCCTCGATCTCGAGCCTCGCGAGGCGCTCACTCAGCTCGATCGCCCGGATCGAGCCGACCTCCTCGACGATCCCGGTGAACATCAGGCGCCCCTCGGCTCGCGGACGACGTCGGCCTCGATGAGGAGGTCGTCGCCCAGGGCCGTCACCGCCAAGCCGCCGAGCCGCACGGCGCTCTTGAGCTCGCGTCCGGCGCCTCCGACGACCGGCGTCGCGCGGCGTCCGCCGATCAGAAGCGGAGCCGCGAACATCGCGACACGGTCGACCAGTCCGGCGTCGAGGAAGGCTCCGTGCACTTCGCCGCCGCCCTCGACGAGCACCGCGCGAACCTCGCGAACGAAGAGCTCCGCCAGGAGCGCTCCCAGGTCCACACGTCCGTCCCGCGTCCGGCAGGACACGACCGTGGCGCCCGAGGCGGCAAGCTCGCGGACGCGGCTCTCCGGAGCCTCCGTTCCGACGGCGATCAGGGCTCGACTCGGCCTCCCGGCGCTGATCAAGCGAGCTCCGACTGGCGTGCGGGCCGCGGTGTCGAGCACGACACGCAGAGGCTCTCGCGGCCACGGTTGTCCCAGGCGCACGGTGAGCTCCGGATCGTCGCGCAGCACCGTCCCGATCCCGACCACGATCGCGTCCGATTCGCTGCGCATCCGGTGCGCGTGTTGCCGGGCGGGTTCGCCGGTGATCCAGCGGGAGACGCCATGCAGATCGGCGATCTTGCCGTCGAGGGTCATGCCGGCCTTCACGGTGACGTGAGGGCGGCGCTCACGCATCGCGGTGAGGAACGCGCGATTCTGGCGCTCTGAGTCCGCGGCGCCCACGCCGGTGACCACCTCGACGCCCGCTCCGCGAAGCTCGGCAAAGCCGCGTCCGGAGACGAGCGGGTTGGGATCGCCGATCGCGGCGACGACGCGCGCCACGCCCGCCTCGATCACGGCCCGGGAGCATGGCGGAGTCCGGCCGTGATGCGAGCACGGCTCGAGGGTCACGTAGAGGGTCGCGCCACACGCGCGCGCATCGGCCGCGCGAAGCGCCTCGATCTCGGCGTGGGGTTCGCCGGCTCTGGCGTGGAATCCCTCGCCCACGATCTCGCCACCCGGCGCGACGACGACCGCGCCGACCATCGGATTCGGTGAGGTGAGCCCGCGTCCGCGCTCGGCCAGCTCGAGCGCCCGCCGCATGAAGCGCTCGGCTGGGTCCCCTTCCGTCATGCTTCGGCCACCAGCGCGTCGACGAACGCCTGCGGGTCGAACGGCTGGAGGTCCTCTATCCGTTCCCCGAAGCCGATCAGCTTCACGGGCACCTTCAGCTCGCGGACGATGCGAACGACGATCCCACCCTTGGCGGTGCCGTCGAGCTTGGTCAGACACACGCCGGTGAGCCCGATCGCCTCGTGAAAGATCCGGGCCTGAGCGAAGCCGTTCTGCCCCGTCGGCGCGTCGAGGACCATGAGCGTCTCGTGCGGGGCGCCCGGGAGCTGACGCTCGAGCACGCGACGCAGCTTCGCCAGCTCTTCCATCAAGTTCGTCTTGGTGTGTAGCCTTCCCGCGGTATCGACAATCAAGACATCGAGGTCGCGGGCAGTCGCGGCCTTCACCGCGTCGAACACGACGGCCCCGGGATCGGAGCCCGCGGCCTGACGGATGACCTCGACTCCGACGCGCTCGCCCCACTGCTCGAGCTGCTCGATCGCCGCGGCGCGGAAGGTGTCGGCGGCCGCGAGGATCACGCGCTTGCCGGAGCCTTTCAGCGCGGACGCCAGCTTCGCGGCGGTCGTCGTCTTGCCCGAGCCGTTGACACCGAGGAGTAGCACAACGGCCGGATGATGGTCGAGGCTGAGAGGCTGCGTCGAAGGCGCCAAGGTCTCGAGGAGGAAGCGGCGGAAGAGCGGGCGCAGTTGGCTGGCGCGGGTGACGGTCCCGAACATGAGCTCTTCGCGCGCCCGGTTGGTGAAGTCGGCGGCCAGCGCGGCGCCCAGGTCCGCCGCGATCAGCAGCTCCTCCAGCTCCTCGAGCAGTGCGTCGTCGATCGGGCGATCGGTGTCGAGCACGGTACCGAGACTGCCGGCGAGGTACTCCTGCGACCGCTTGAGCCCGTCGCGGAGACGTTCACCCAGGACAGAGAGAAACTTCACTGGTTGTCCGAGGGCAGGACCAATCGAGAGATGACCGAGCCGCTGGCGCCGAGCCGGGGAACCGGTCGGCCGTTGAGCTCGAGGCTCACTCCACCCGCGTTGCCGATCGTGATGACGAAGGGGCCGTTCGACACCCACTCACGAATCTCGTTGGGCGGAATCGTTTCCTCGCTGGTCCGGCCGTCCTCGGTCCGCACGCGCATCCACGTCGTCTCGGTGGTCCGCGCGATCAGCCGATACGGCGAACCGAGCCCACGGACACCGGCCGCGGGCGCCGAGGCTGTCGCGGGCGCGGCGGCGGGCGGCACAGCAGCAGTGCTCGGCGCGGGCTGAGGCCTCGGCGCGGCTCCAGCGTTCGGTGCCGCCGGAGCTGGGGCACTCGGCGTCCCCGGGGCGCTCGGCGCGGACTGGGGGCCGGGCGTCAGCATCGCGTTAGGCGCCGGCGCGCTCGATGTCGGCGCCGGCGGGGTGACAGTCCGCGAGGGCTTCGCGGGCTGCGTCGCGATGGGCGGCTGGGGTGCCGGGCTTTCGGCAGGCGCCGGGACAAGCGCGGGAGACGCGGCCGGGGGTTCGGTCGATGCCGGTATCTGGGGAAGCGCGACCTGAGCGCTCCGCTCGCCGTCTCCTTCCCGGCCCGATTGGAGCGCGAGGGTGACGGCGAAGAAGGCGCCGCCGAGGACCACGAGGAGAATGAAGCTGATGAGAACGGTGCCCCGCGAGTGGCTCTCACGCGGCTCGCCCTGCAGCGGGAGGCCCGGTGGAGTCACCGGCAGATAGTCGGGCGGCTCATGAATGACGTGGCGATGCTGAATCTCCGGAACCGAGGCGATGCGAACCGCATTGACCGGCACCTTCGTCAGTTCCGGAGCAGGCACGCCGGCTCGATCGTAGATCCTGAGCGCCTCGTCGGGGGCGACGCCGAGCGCCTGGCAGTACGCGCGGATGAACCCCTTCGTGAACACGGGCGCCGGAAGCGAGCGCAGGTCGTCTGACTCGAGCGCCTCCAGATAGTGGCTGAGCACGCGTGTCGCCCGGGAGAGCTCGTCGACCGACAGACCCTGCTGCTCGCGCAGCCCGCGCAAGTACGCGCCGACGCTCGACATACTTCGAGCGTAGCTTATCCGGCCGGCTTCTTCATCCTGTTACTGAGCGTTGAGGTTGACCGAGACCAGGGTCGACAGCCCCGGCTCTTCCATGGTGACGCCGTACAGGACGTCAGCCGCCTCCATGGTCTTCCTGTTGTGAGTGATGACGAGGAATTGGGTTTGGCCGGTCAATTCCCTGAGAACACGGAGAAAACGATAGATGTTCGCGTCGTCGAGCGGCGCGTCAACCTCGTCGAGGACACAGAAGGGGCTCGGCCGGAAATAGAAGATAGCGAAGAGAAGCGCCAGCCCGGTGAGCGCCCGCTCGCCGCCGGACAGAAGCGTGACGGCCTGAAGCCGCTTACCGCGGGGCTGGGCCATGAGCTCGACGCCCGTGTCGAGGGGATCGCCACCCTCCTCGGCTTCCACCAGTCGGAGCTCGGCGCGTCCCCCCTCGAAGAGCCGCTCGAAGAGGCGGCCGAAGTGGCCGTTGATCTCCTCGAACGCCTGGACGAACCGCTCCTGCGCCGTGCGCGTCATTCCCCGCAGCGCCTTTTCCAGATCCTTGATCGAGGCGGTGAGGTCATCGTGCTGAGTTCTCAAGAACGTCAACCGCTCGTCGAGCTCACGATATTCGTCGTCCGCGACCAGGTTCACGGGCCCGATCGCGATCAGCCGCTCCTCGAGCTCGGCCACTCGCTCGCGGACCGTCGTCAGCTCGCGCTCGGGATCGTGACGCGCGAGCAGAGCCTGGGCGTCCACCCCGTAGACGCGCCACGCCTCCTGCCCAAGCTCTTCCCGTCGCACCCGGCACTCGGTCGCGCGGATGTCGACCTCGTGGGCCGAGGCCACCAGGCGCCCGAGCTCGCTCTCGGCGCCGCGCGATTCGTGCTCGACCGCGCGGACCTCGGTCGCGAGCCCTTCGTGGTGGTCTGCCGCCAGCCGTGCCTCGGCGTCGATTCGATCGCGCTCCACCGCCACTTCGCGAGCTGCGACGTCGGTCCGTTCACGCTCCTCGGCGAGCCACGCGCGCCGCTCGACGAGCTGAGCCCGGCGCTGACCGGCCTGGGCCAGGCGCTCGGCCAGGTCCCGCTCGATCTCGTCGACACGCGAGAGCTCGCGACCGAGCGCCTCGACCCGCTCGGTCACCGAGGCGAGATCGACCCGGCAGGCCGTGAGCTCGGCGCCGAGCGCGGCCTCGTCGGACTGCGCGCTCTCGATCGCGTCCCGCACGCGGGTCGCCGCCGCCTCCAGCGCCCCCTCGGCATCGCGCGCGACCGCGATACGCTGGGTGAGCTGCGCCAGGGTCGCGCTCGTCTCCTCGGCCTCCCGCGAAATTTGTCGCGACTCCACCTCGACCGTCTCCACGTGGCGCTGCACGCGGGCGTGCTCCTGCCCCGCGCGCTCGACGTCCTTCTCGCCCGCGAGACGCTCGGCTAGCCGCGCCTGCACCGCGCGCGCGAGCTCCCCGATCTGCTCCCGGAGCGCCCCGAACTCGGCGCCCAAGGTCGTGATCTCCAGCTGGCCCGCCTCGACGACCGAGGAGAGCCGCTGCACCTCCGACTCCAGCTCGCGCAGATGACGCTTGCGGGCCAGCAGCGAATGCTCCGTCGCGGCCGAGGCCTGCTCGCCGCCGCCGTGAAGCCGGCCGGTCGGCCCGAGGACCTCCCCGCGCGGCGTGACGTAGGTCGCCACGACGCCGTTGCGCCGCCAGAGGCTCTCCGCCTCGTCCAGATGCTCGACTACCGCGACCTGGCCGAGGAGATGATGTACGAGGCTCGGCGCCGAGGCGCTGACGTTCCGGGCGACCCAGCGGACGCCGTTGTCGGTCGGTATGGCATCGGGCGGGGCCGGCAGATGGTCGAGCGGCAAGAACGTCGCCGACCCGAGCCCGTGATCGTGCAGATAGGCGACGGCCGCGCGCGCGTGCTCGAACCGCTCGACGACCACCCACTGGAGCCGCTCGCCCAGCACCGCCTCGATGGCGCGCTCCATACCCGACGGCACCTCGAGGAGATCGGCAACGGTGCCGACGATGCCGTGCAACGCGCCGTGGCGGCCGTCGGCGAACACCGCGCGCACCCCGGCGCCGTAGCCTTCTCGCGCGCGCTCGAGCTCGGACAACGCCTCGAAGCTCGAGCGGCGCACGGCCAGATCGACGCGCGCGTCGGCGAGCTGCGCCTCGGCTTCGGTCAGGCGGCGCTCCGCCGCGGCTTCTTGATCTTCGAGCCGCTTGCGCTGCTCCTCCAGCGTGATGAGCTCCGCCGCGGCCCGATCGCGCGCGGCGGTGAGGGTCCCTCGCTCTCCGGCCAGGCGCTCGGCCTCCGCCTGCGCCTGGGCGAGCTCGGCGGCGAGCCGTTCAGCGCGGCGGCCGAGCTGGATCTCCCGTTCGCGCAGCTCGCCGGCGCTCCGCATCAGATCGACGCGCTCGGCGGCGAGCCGCGCCTGTTCCAGGCGCAGCGCCTCCGCGTGATCGCGCTCGACGACGAGGGCGGCGCGCTGGCGCTCGAGAGCGGCCTCGAACTCCGTCGCCGCGCGCGAGCGTTCGGCGGCGACCTGTTCGGTGTCGCGGAGCGACAGCCGCACGTTTTCCCGCTCGCCGACGATCGACGCCTGCCGCTCGGTGGTCGTGCGCACTTCCTCGTCGAGTCGCACGCTCTCGTCGCCGAGCTCGCGGATCTGCACGCCCATCTGCTCTCGGCGCTCGAGGAGTCGCTCGAGCTCACCCTGGACCTTCGAGACGGCCTGGCGGAGGTCCGACAGGCGATGCTCGCTCGCCTGGAGGGCGTCGCGCGCCTGGGCCTCGCGCGCCGCCAGCGACGCCAGGCGCGTACGCAGCCCTTCCTCGCCGTCGCGCAGCCGCGCGAGCTCGCTCGTCAGGCGCGCGCCCTCGCCGCTGAGCCCCGCGTAATCCGCGGCGACCAGCGCCAGCCCGAGATCGCGTTTCTCGGCCTGCAGCGTTTTGTACTGCTGCGCCTTCTTCGCCTGCCGCTCGAGCGAGTTGAGCTGCCGGCGCACCTCGTCCATGACGTCGCGCACGCGCACCAGGTTCTGGCGGGTCGCGTCGAGCTTGCCCTCGGTCTCGTTGCGCTGCTGCTTGTAGCGCGCGATCCCGGCGGCTTCCTCGATGAACACGCGGCGCTCGTGCGGCTTCGCGGTCAGGACATGATTGAGCTTGTCCTGGTCCATCACCGAGTAGGCCCGCGGGTTGGCGCCGGTGCCGGCGAAGAGGTCGAGGATGTCGCGCAGGCGCGACGGGTTCTTGTTGAGGAGGTACTCGCTCTCGCCCGTGCGGTAGAGTCGACGACTCACCGCGACCTCGGTCCACGGCACGGAGAGCACGCCGTCGTTGCTGAAGGTCAGCTCGACTTCGGCGAAGCCGACCGGCTTGCGCGATGCCGAGCCGTGGAAGATCAGGTCCTCCATGCGCTGGCCGCGGAGCGACTTTGCGCTCTGCTCGCCGAGCGCCCAGCGGACCGATTCCGAGATGTTGCTCTTGCCGCAGCCGTTCGGCCCGACGATCGGGGTGATGCCGGGCGTGACCATGAGGACGGATTTCTCCGCGAAGGACTTGAAGCCGTGCAGCGATACGGATTCGAGGCGCATGGGGTTTTCTAGCACGGGGAACCCCGTACAACCAAAGAAAAAAGCACCAGCCGTGGGGGTGCTGGCGCCGTAAAACCCTAGATATCGCCCTCTAGGTCTTCAGGTAGTGACACTTCTTGTACTTCTTACCCGAACCGCAGAAGCACGGGTCGTTGCGCCCTATCTTCTCGCCGGTCGGCGTGCGGGGCGCCGCCTGCACGCGCTGGGCCGGCGCAGCGGCCCGCGCGGGCTCACCGGCGATCTCACCGCGGGACTCGCGCGCGTCCGCCCACGCCGTGATGGCCGGCAGCTCCATCGGCGCGTCACGGACAATCTGCACCTTGAAGAGCCGCTCGATGACGGCCGCCTTCAGGCGCTCGAACATGTCCTCGAAGAGATCGAACGCTTCCTTCTTGTACTCGGTCAGCGGGTCGCGCTGGCCGTACCCGCGCAGACCGATGCCTTCCTTGAGGTGGTCGATCGAGAGCAGGTGATCCTTCCACTGCGTATCGAGGACGATCAGCATCTCGTGCCGCTCGAGCGCCTGCAGGAGCTCGGGCCCGAGCTCGTTTTCGCGCTCCGCGAAGCGCGCCTTGACGGCTTCCTGCACCAGCCCGTCCAGCCCCTCGCGAGAGGCGACCTCGCTGAACTGCGCCGCCGGGATGCGAGTGTCGAACTGCCGGTGAAGCGCCTCCGTCAGGCCACCGAGATCCCAGTCCTCGGGGTGCGCGCCCTTGGCGGCGTAAGCGTCGAGGGTGCTCTCGACGAGCTCGTCGACCCATTCGGCGACGGTCTCGGCCTGGCTCTCCCCCTCCAGGATCTGACGCCGCATCCCGTAGATGACCTCGCGCTGCTTGTTCATCACATCGTCGTACTCGAGCAGATGCTTGCGGATCTCGAAGTTGTGCGTCTCGACACGCTTCTGCGCGGTAGCGATGGCGCGGGTCACGAGCTTGTGCTCGATCGGCTCGCCTTCCTGCATGCCCAGGCGCTCCATGATCCGCTCGACGCGCTGCGAGCCGAAGATGCGGAGCAGGTCGTCCTGGAGCGAGAGATAGAAGCGCGAGGAGCCCGGATCGCCCTGGCGGCCGGAGCGCCCGCGGAGCTGATTGTCGACGCGGCGCGCCTCGTGGCGCTCGGTGCCCACGATGTGCAAGCCGCCGCGCTCGATCACGCGCTGGTGCTCCGGCTCGGTGATCCGTCGGGCCTCGCCGAGCGCGGCCTCTCGCTCGGGCGCCGCGGCCGTCACGGGGTCGAGCCCGCGCTTGCGCATGATCTCCTTCGACAGGAAGTCGGGGTTGCCGCCGAGGAGGATGTCGGTGCCGCGACCGGCCATGTTGGTCGCGATGGTCACCGCGCCCTCGCGACCGGCCTGCGCGACGATCTCCGCCTCGCGCTCGTGATACTTCGCGTTCAGGACCTCGTGACGGATCCCGCGCTTCTTGAGCAGGCTCGACAGGGTTTCGGACTTCTCGATCGAGACGGTGCCGACGAGGCAGGGCTGGCCCTTCTGATGGCGCTCGATGACGTCGTCGACGACCGCGTTGAACTTCTCGCGCTCCGTCTTGTACACGACGTCCGGGAAATTCACCCGGCGCAGCGTCTGGTTCGTCGGGACCACCGTGACGTCGAGCTTGTAGATCTTGGCGAACTCCTCCGCCTCGGTCTCGGCGGTGCCGGTCATGCCGGCGAGCTTGCCGTACATCCGGAAGTAGTTCTGGAACGTGATGGTGGCGAGGGTCTGGTTCTCGCGCTCGATCCGCACCGCTTCCTTGGCTTCGACCGCCTGGTGGAGACCGTCGGACCAGCGCCGGCCCGGCATCTGGCGCCCGGTGAACTCGTCGATGATGACGACCTGCCCGTCCTTGACGATGTAGTC
>Ga0137403_10005488_pt1 | contig 14709 bp, 10 predicted proteins | sample CZOMad2_1_16fung_FD_122057 | JGI IMG/M metagenome (GOLD analysis project Ga0137403, IMG submission 122057) | Vadose zone soil fungal communities from Angelo Coast Range Reserve, California, USA - CZOMad2_1_16fungal (Hybrid Assembly) | ecosystem: Environmental > Terrestrial > Soil > Vadose zone... | reverse complement strand
CGAACGAAGGCGGGGATGTGGGTTAGAGCCGGCGCATCAAACAGGCAAATGGCCACCGTGATGGGCGTCAACATCAAGCTGTTGTTCACGATCGTTTTTGGGCTTGGCGCCGCCCTAAGCGCGGGCGCGGGCGCGCTTCTCGGCCCGTTGTTATCGGTGCAGGTCGGTATGGGAGAAAACGTTCTGATCCTCGCGTTCGTCGTCGTCGTTATCGGCGGCGTCGGATCAATCCGAGGCGCACTTGTAGGTGCGCTATTGGTTGGATTGGTCGACAATGCCGGGAGAACCGCCTTGTCGATGGTGTTGCGCCAATTGTTGCCGCCGACGACCGCGTCAACCCTCGGATCCACCCTTTCGTCCATTCTGATTTATATCCTAATGGCGGCGGTTCTATTCTGGAAACCCCAGGGCCTATTTCCGGCGCGCGGATGACACAAATCAAATCAGAATTACATCATCCGTATTACGCCAAATACGCTTTCGCATTCTTTGCGTTTATGGCGCTACTTCCTCTATTCGAAGATCGACTGATCGATGCCTACTACATCGGATTTACGACGCGTATCATGATCTTCGTTGTCGCTGCGGCAAGCCTTAATCTTATCCTCGGGTTTGGCGGCATGGTTAGCTTCGGGCACGCAGCCTTCCTCGGAGTAGGTGCCTACGCAGTTGGCATCCTTATGTTCCACGGGGTTGCTTCCGCCTGTATTAGCTGGCCTTCATCCATGGTAATTGGTGGCCTTGCGGCCTTGGTAATTGGTGCTATCTCGCTACGGACGCGTGGCGTCTATTTCATAATGATAACTCTCGCCTTCGCGCAGATGCTTTACTTCGTATTCGTGTCAAGCGAACAGTATGGGGGCGATGACGGACTCCCACTCCCTGGTCGGTCAACGATGCCATTTGGATTGAATCCAAACTCCAATATCACCTATTTTTATATCGTTCTTCTCATCAACGCCGCCGTACTTTTCGGCATGCACCGCCTGACCAACAGCCGCTTTGGTCGTGTCCTCCAGGGCATACGAGAAAATGAAGACCGCATGGAAGCTGTTGGATACGCGGTCTTCCGATATAAACTCCTTGCGTTCGTTCTGGCCGGCGCACTCGCGGGGCTGGCTGGCGCACTACTTGCAAATCAAAACGGAATGGTGAGCCCCAGCGCGATGGCTTGGACGCAGTCTGGTTCGCTGATGATCATGGTGATCCTGGGTGGTGTTGGTCACATTTATGGAAGCGTTTTTGGCGCCGCATTGGTGCTGATCCTGGAGGAAGCACTTTCGAGCTATACCGTGCATTGGCAGTTGCCGATGGGTATGGTCTTGCTGGCCGTCGTTCTCTTCACTCCAAATGGAATTATGAGCCTGTTGCGGCCGCGATCCCATGACTGAACGATTTCTAGAGGTCCAGCGATTAGTCAAGCGCTTCCGCGGGCTGACTGCTACGGATGGAGCGAATCTCTCGATCGCACGCGGAGAATTGCATGCCCTCATCGGCCCCAACGGGGCTGGGAAGACCACGCTCGTGAATCAAATCTTTGGCGAGATACGATCGGATGATGGGAAGATCCTTCTTGATGGTGTAGACGTAACGAGGATGCCAACTTATCGAAGAGTGAACATTGGGTTGGCTCGTTCATATCAGATTACGAGTGTTTTCAGCAGATATACCGCATTGGATAACGTCGCGCTGGCCGTTCAAGCTCGACATGGCTCAAGCTTTCGGTTTTGGCGGCCGGTCATTTCTGAGAGCGCGATATTTGACCAAGCGCGGATGCACCTGAACCGCGTTGGGCTCATCGCTTGCATGAATACGATTGCCGGTAGCCTTGGGTACGGTGAACAACGCCAGTTAGAAATTGGCATTGCCCTTGCTAGTGACCCCAAACTCGTTTTGCTTGACGAACCTCTCGCAGGCATGTCTCCAAACGAAGCTGAACGAATGGTTTCATTGCTCGAGGACCTTAGGGGAACTGTGACGATATTGCTCGTCGAGCACGACATGAGTGCGGTGTTCAGGCTCGCAGATCGGATCTCCACCATGGTGTATGGCCGCGTGATAGCGACAGGAACGCCAAATGAAATTCGGGAACACCCCGACGTCCAACGCGCTTATTTGGGCAGTGGTGCAACGGGATGACCGCAATGCTTCAGATTGGTGGTCTGGTCGCCGGTTATAGTGCGAGCCAGGTGCTACACGGCATCGACTTCGAAATTGTCGACGGAGAGATGCATGGCCTTCTTGGCCGCAACGGGATGGGTAAGACAACCACGATACGGTCTATCTTTGGTCAGGTTCGCGCTAGGGAGGGAACCATCCACTTTCGTGGTGAGCCAATCCACACATGGTCCACAGATCGAATTGGGCGTGCAGGTATCGCACTTGCTCCTGAAGGCCGACAGATATTTCCTAACCTCTCTGTCGAGGAAAACTTGATCGCCTTCTTCAATAACCGCAGCGATTCGCCGAATCCTTGGACGTTGGACCGGGTCTACGACTTCTTTCCCTGCTTGTTGGAGCGCCGTCACAACATGGGAAATGAACTGTCTGGCGGTGAGCAACAGATGCTTGCGATTGGGCGTGCCTTGATGACCAATCCATATCTGCTGATCCTCGACGAAGCGACTGAAGGGTTAGCACCGCTAATTCGCGAGGAAATTTGGACTTGTCTCAGCGCGCTTCATCGCAGCGGACAGACAATTCTAATCATCGACAAATATATCGAGCGCCTGATCTCTCTTGCCGACCGACACACGATTTTGGAGGGTGGCCGCGTGGCATGGCGTGGCAGCTCAGCGGAGTTGGAGGCCGACCATCAGATTTGGCGTCAGTTTTTGGGTGTATGAGACGACTAATAGTCCGGGAGGAAGAGATGACCGCACGATCAATTAGCCGCCGCAGCCTCTTGCACGGAGCAAGCCTTGCATTGCTCTTCCCGGGTTTGATTCACAGCGCGTTGGGGCAACGGCAACAGGCCGTAAAATTTGTCTATCCATTCGCAGCAGGCGGCGCCGGCGATGCTGTAGGACGAATTGTTGCCGATCAAATCAGCACCGCACTGTCGGTCCCGATTATCGTTGAAAACCGGACCGGGGCCGCTGGTCGAATCGGGACAAAATCCGTGGCCACTGCTGCGCCCGATGGAACAACCTTACTCTATACGTCCAATCCGCCTCTATCGATCTATCCGCACTACTACCCAAACCTGGATTACGACCCGGTGCGGGACTTTGCGCCAATCTCTTTGATAGCGACTTTCGACGTGGCGCTTGTCGTCTCGCCGCAAATGAGCATCAAGACAATTGCTGAATTGGTTGCCTGGGCGAAAGAGAACCCGACCAAGGCCAGCTACGGATCGCCCGGAGCCGGCGGTCTTGGGCACTTCTTCGCGGTGATGTTCGCCATGACAACTGGAGTCAACTTCCAGCATATAGGCTACCGAGGTGCGAGCGTCGCCATGAACGACCTTATTGGCGGCCAAATACCAATGGCGGTTGTGTCGCTTGGCGACGTGATCGAATTGCACAAGGGCGGCAACGCGCGCATTTTGGCGGTCTCGGGTGGACAGAGGTCGCCGTTGTTGCCTGACGTTCCAACTTTCAAGGAGTCCGGTGTGAACGCAGAGGGGCAGGGGTGGTTCGCGCTCTACGCGCCGACCAAAACGCCGCCCGAAACCATCGCCCGACTTAACAAAATTGTCGTGGAGCGCCTCGCTGTTCCCGAAGTGAGGGACCGCCTGCTGAAGTTGAACGTCGTCCCGCAGTCATCGACGCCGACTGAACTTGCCGAGCTTCAAATCGCTGATAGCCGTCGATGGGAGCCGGTGGTCAAGGCGTCAGGTTTTACGCCTGATCAGTAGCTGCGTCACTATTCGGACGCGTACGGAGCATGATCGCCGTGACGAGAGTGCCGGCGCCCAGGCTGCTCAATAGATATTAGAAATGCAGTACAACAAGGAAGCGAGAACGAGCAATGTTGAGATTTCAATCATGGGCAAAACGAAATTAGCGTGACAATCGCTGTTCGTCAGCGCATGCAATCACTTCTGCGTATTTATCATTATGTAGGTTCTGATGATCCCTAATCTTCTTGTGGCAAATCGATCTGAGATCGCGATCCGGATATTTCGTGCCGCCACTGAGCTCGGGATCCGGACCTTTGCGGTATATGCTGAACAAGACAAGCTCTCGCTGCATCGGTTTAAAGCCGACGAAGCGTATCAAATTGGTAAGGGCAAAGGGCCGCTGGAGGCCTATCTGTCGATCGATGAGATGATTCGGGTCGCGAAAGAACACGACATCGGCTTCATTCATCCAGGGTACGGATTCTTGTCCGAAAGTCCGGAATTTGCCGAAGCCTGTACCCGCGAGGGTATCATATTTATTGGCCCCTCGCCGCAGACGATGCAGACACTAGGCAATAAGGTGGCGGCTCGCAATCTCGCGATCTCTTGCGGAGTGCCGGTCATGCCGGCCAGCGATCCACTGCCCGACGACCCGCAAGCAATGGTGGCGGCAGCGAGGGCTCTTGGCTACCCGGTGATGATCAAAGCATCCTGGGGCGGCGGCGGGCGCGGCATGCGCCCGATCGAAAGCGAAGACGCATTGGTCGAGGCGGTGATGAGCGCCAAGCGTGAAGCCAAATCGGCCTTCGGCAAGGATGAGGTCTATCTCGAGAAGCTAGTTAGGCAGGCGCGGCATGTGGAAGTGCAAATCCTCGGCGATAGTTACGGCAATCTAGTCCATCTGTTCGAGCGGGATTGTTCGATCCAGCGCCGCAACCAGAAAATTATCGAGCGGGCGCCAGCGTCCGATCTCGGTTTGGTAGCGCGTGAAGCGTTATGCGCATCAGCGCTGAAGATCGGCAACGCGACCGGCTACGTCGGCGCCGGGACTGTCGAGTTCCTGATGGACGCCGAGACCGGGAAGTTCTATTTCATCGAGGTCAACCCTCGTATTCAGGTCGAGCACACCGTCAGCGAGGTCGTTACCGGCCTCGATATCGTTAAGGCGCAGATTAGGATCGCTGCAGGCGGCCACGTCGGCAGCGTGGCGGAGACCGGCATTCCCCCCCAGGCGGATATCCGTCTATCGGGCCACGCGATGCAGTGCCGGATCACCACTGAAGATCCAGAGAATAATTTCATCCCGGACTACGGTCGCATCACAGCCTACCGCGGCGCGATGGGGTTCGGTATCAGAGTTGACGGCGGCACCGCCTATTCCGGCGCGTTGGTGACACGGTTCTACGATCCGCTGCTGGAGAAGGTCACGGCGTGGGCATCTACACCGGGCGAAGTGATCGACCGCATGAAACGGGCTCTTGCCGAGTATCGCATCCGCGGTGTCACTACCAACCTTGCGTTCCTGCATAATGTCATCACGCATCCGCGGTTTCGCGCCGGTGACTATACAACTCGCTTCATCGACGAGACGCCGGCGCTGTTCGATTTTCAAAAGCGCCAGGACCGAGCCACCAAATTGCTGACCTGGATCGGTGACGTTACCGTCAACGGCCATCCGGAGACGCGAGATCGTGTCAAGCCTGCCGCCGCTGCGCGGATGCCGGAGGTACCGCGCTTCGATGCTGCTCCTGCCGAGGGGAGCCGCCAAGTGTTCGACCGCTTAGGCCCGAAGGGATTCGCGGACTGGATGAAGTCCCAGACTCGTGTCCTTGTTACCGACACCACAATGCGTGACGCCCATCAGTCGCTGTTGGCGACGCGTGTCAGGACCAAAGATATAACCGCCGTAGCGCCATCCTACGCTGCGGGTCTTCCACAGCTGCTGTCGTTGGAGTGTTGGGGCGGCGCGACGTTTGATGTGGCGATGCGATTCCTATCGGAAGATCCGTGGGAACGGCTGGCGCTGATCCGTGCGAAGGTGCCAAACATCCTAACCCAGATGCTGCTCCGCGGCGCCAATGGCGTTGGCTATACTAATTATCCCGATAATGTGGTTCGAAACTTCGTCGCCCAATCCGCCAAGGCGGGTATGGATATATTCCGGATATTCGATTGCCTCAATTGGGTGGAGAATATGCGGGTGTCAATCGACGCGGTGCTGGAGAGCGGTAAGATTGCCGAGGGTGCGATCTGCTATACCGGCGATATTCTCGACCCGTCACGCGCAAAATATTCGTTGAAGTATTATGTCACGTTGGCAAAAGAGCTTGATGCAGCAGGTGTTCACGTCCTGGGCCTGAAGGACATGGCGGGGCTGCTGAAGCCGGCGGCGGCGCGGATACTGGTCAAAGTGCTAAAGGAGGAGATCGGTCTGCCGATCCACTTTCATACGCATGATACCTCCGGTATTGCGGGAGCGTCGGTTCTGGCTGCTGTCGAGGCTGGCGTCGATGCCGTAGATGCGGCGATGGATGCCATGAGCGGAACGACGTCGCAGCCGGCTCTAGGTTCTATCGTCGAGGCGCTGGCGCGCACCGAGCACGATACCGGTCTCGATCCAGATGCCATTCGCAAGATCAGCTTCTATTGGGAAGCGGTCCGGGCACAGTATACCGCCTTCGAGAGCGATCTGAAGGGTGGTGCGTCTGAAGTTTATCTGCACGAGATGCCTGGCGGACAGTTCACGAATCTGAAAGAGCAGGCGCGCTCGCTCGGACTTGAGGCGCGATGGCAGGAGGTGGCGAAGGCTTATCGTGCTGCGAACGATCTGTTCGGCGACATCGTCAAAGTCACGCCCTCGTCGAAAGTCATTGGCGACATGGCGTTGATGATGGTGTCACAGGGATTGACACCGCAGGATGTCGTCGCACCTGATCGTGATATCGCGTTCCCGGCCTCCGTAGTCGATATGCTGCGCGGAGATCTTGGACAACCGCCGGGAGGATGGCCGCAAGTACTTCAGGCCAAGGCACTGAAAGGGGGAGCGGCGATTACGGTGCGACCGGGATCGCTGCTGGAGGAGGCCGACCTCGCCGTGGAGCGTACCAACGCGGAAAATGCCTGCGGGCGGCCACTTGATGACAACGAGTTCTCTACGTACCTGGCGTATCCTAAGGTCTTCGCCGAGTTCAACAACGTGCAGCGCAAGTACGGGCCCGTCTCCGTGTTGCCGACGCCTGTCTTCTTTTATGGCATGAAAGCTGGAGATGAGGCGACACTGGAGATTGAGGACGGGAAGGAGTTGGTGGTGCTACTGACCGCAATCGGTGGAACCCGCGACGACGGTCTGGTCGAAATTTTCTTCGAGCTCAATGGTCAGCCACGTGTCATTACTGTTCCAAACAGGTCCGTCGTCTCGACGATCAAGATACGGCGCAAGGCGGAGGAAGGTAACGCCAATCACGTCGCCGCGCCAATGCCCGGAGTGGTTTCAGTAATCAGCGTGACGAAGGATCAAAGTGTAATGGCCGGCGACGTGCTCCTTACGCTCGAGGCGATGAAGATGGAGACTATTCTACACGCGCCGCACGGAGGGGTTATTGGAGATATCCTTGTGCCCCTTGGGGCACAGGTCGATTCCAAAGACTTGTTGATTGAGATGATGTGAGTAACAATCAGCATCTTGATCGCCGAATGTAAATGTGCCATTACATTAACATCGGGAGTGGAAAAACCTCGGATGACGGTTCCATATAAGAATTCATACCATCACGGCGATCTCAAACGAGCGTTGATAGAAAGCGCCACGAAACTCACACGGGAAGGTACGGTAGCCCAGCCGACCGTAAAAGACCTCGCGACTGACGTGGGGGTGACTTCGGCAGCATTCTATAGGCATTTCACATCTGTCGACGAGCTTCTCGCGGAAGTACGGATCGAGGGACTTGAGCTGTTTGAGGCGGCGGAGAGGGCAGCACTGGAGCGCGCAGAAGGCAATTCCGTTTCCCGGGTCGAGGTGCTGATCAGGGCCTATGTTCAGTTTGCGCAACGCCACCCCGGCCATTTCCGCATCATGACGGATTCGAGCGTTGCGAGGCGTCCCAATGGTAATTTGAGGAATCGACCAGCACTTGGGCTGGTAGTTGATGCTATTGCCGATGGACTGCGGCGCGGCGAGATCACTAAAGGAAATCCAAAGGATTTTGCGATTGCCGCTTGGGCGGCGGTTCATGGACTTGCCGGACTGTTTGCATATGGCCCTTTACGCGATGTGCTGGATAATCGGAAATCGCGTGCCAAGCAGCTTGAAGATGTTCTCATCGGTCTGATTTGTCGCGGACTTTCGGCTTCGCCGGACCAACTCGCGCGCCCTGCACGGCAACTCAAGACACGCAAGCAGCCTGATCTTAATGAGCGGCGCGATCGATGAAAGACCTTCCGCACACGAGCGCTTTGCCTGAACGGATCGCGTCGCGCCTACGGCTTCCTTTAATCGCTGCACCAATGCTTCACGTGTCGGGTCCAAACCTGGTCATAGCTGCATGTGCAGCAGGGGTAATCGGCGCCTTTCCGACGGCGAACGCCAAGACCATCGAGGAGTTGGATAGTTGGCTGTATCAAATAGGAGAAGCTGCTGCGAAGATTGAAGTCTGTGAAAGCAGGAAATCCGCTGCACCATTCTGCCCCAATCTTATCATTAGGCAGCCGCGCCTAGTGGACGATCTCGCGTGCGTCATCAAGCACCGCGCTGAAATTGTTATCACCAGCGTCGGGTCTCCGGCCGCTGTTATTTCACCACTTCACGATGCCGGATGTCTTGTCTTCGCCGACGTGGCGACTTTGCGGCACGCAGAGCGGGCCATCGCAGCTGGCGTCGATGGTCTAATTTTGCTGACGGCAGGGGCGGGCGGTCAAACGGGATGGCTCAACCCAATAGCTTTCGTACGGGCTGTTCGTCAGATCTTTGGCGGGGCTGTGGTCCTTGCCGGCGGCATCTCGGATGGTGTCGCGTTATGGGCAGCGGGCGTGCTTGGGTGTGATCTGGCCTATATGGGTACCAAATTCATAGCGACCCGTGAAAGCATGGCGGACGATCGGTATAAGCACATGCTTGTCGATAATTCGATGGACGATATCTTGCTGACCAATGCGTTCACCGGTCTGCAAACCAACATGCTGTTGCCATCGATCGTCAATGCCGGCCTGGATCCTGCGAAGCTGAACGAGCTGATTAGCATACCAGAAGCCGAAGAGATGTACGGCGGCAAAGCGACCGTGACTGGGCCGAAACGCTGGCAAGACGTCTGGAGCGCCGGTCATAGCATTTCCGGCGTCGATCGCATCACGTCCGTCGCAGAACTGGTCGATCAAACTCTTAGCGAATATTTCGAAGCGCGCGATACAACACGTGCGAAATAGTTGATCACGCTGACGAAGATTGGCGAACCGCAAACCGGAGGCGCAAATGGAGAAGGCCACATCAGGCCCGACGATTGGCGGGCAAACGCTGCGCGCGCTGGCGCGATATCCGGATCGAACCGCATTTGTCTGGGACGGCCATGAGCTGTCGTATAGAGGTGCGACCGACCTGATCGGACGAATTCAATCCATCTACGCAACGGAAGGTCTCGCGCGTCCGCATCGCATCGCATTCCTGGCGGGCAATTGCGGGTATTGCTGGTGTGCTTCGGTCGCTGCTCATTTGAGCGGCATGAGCATTACTTGGCTTCACCCGGCAGGGTCGCTAGACGATCACGTTTCTCAGATAGAAGACGCGGAAGTCAATGCGCTTGTCATCGACGCCGTGCATTTCGCGGCCCATGGTCATCAGCTCGCGACAAGGGTTCCTACCGGCCTGCCAGTATTCCGAATTGGTCGGGCTGATTTCGGTCGCGACCTTTTATCGGCCGCAGAATCCGCCGGATCCAACTCACCGCAAGATATGGCAATAACTACCGATATCGCACTGCTCAACTACACGGGCGGAACGACGGGACGCCCCAAGGGCGCGATGCGGCGACACAACGCGGTGACGTCATATACCTCAGCAATCCTGGCTGACTTCGAATTGCCAGCGCGGCCCCGTTATCTGACGGTCGCGCCGATCAGCCATGTCGCAGGCGTGAAGGTGCTTCCGACTTTGATCCTTGGAGGAACGGTTCACCTGATGACCGGCTTTGATCCGTCGCGCGTGTTGAAGGCGATTAGCGACGACCGGATCAATTTCTCACTGATGGTCCCGACCATGCTCTACGCGTTGATGGATCACCCCAACTTCGAGAAGACCGATCTTACGAGCCTTGAACTGCTGCTCTACGGTGCGGCTTCGATGTCGCCGAGCCGGCTCGAGCAGGGACTGAAGCTTATCGGGCCAGTGTTCTCGCAACTGTATGGTCAAACTGAAGTCTATCCCGCAACGGTGCTCCGCAAATCGGATCACGACCTATCGCGCAAACATCTGTTCACGTCGTGTGGATTTCCCGTCACGGCAGCCGATGTACGGCTGATTGATCATGAAGGGCATGAAGTGCCGCCGGGCGACGTGGGCGAAATCTGCGTTCGCAGTCCATACGTGATGGAAGAATACTGGAAGCTCCCGGAGCTGACTGCCGAGACGTTGAAGCACGGCTGGCTGCATACCGGCGACATCGGCCGTAAGGATGACGAAGGATTCCTCTATATCGTCGATCGCAAGAAGGACATGGTCATTACCGGCGGGTTCAATGTTTTTCCCCGCGAGGTCGAGGACGCCCTGACGTCCCATCCGGCCGTTGCCAACGCGGCCGTCATCGGCTTACCCGATGAAAAATGGGGTGAGGCGGTTACAGCAATTGTCGTTCTACGCTCGCAGCATGTAGCTACCGAGCAGGAACTGATTCTCCACGTCAAGGACAAGAAGGGATCAGTCCAGGCTCCCAAGTCGGTTCACTTCGTCGAAAGTCTCCTGATGACGCCGCTCGGCAAAGTCGACAAGAAAGCTCTGCGTGATCGGTATCGGTCGAAGTAATGTACTCCATAGCTTCCATTTTTAGGACGGAACCCATCGTCAATCTGCAAGAGAGCAATAATGAAATTGGCGCCTTGTGGGACGCGCGCACTGCAGACGGCGGTTTCCAAGGTATCGGGACTTGTCAAATAGGGGGTAACGATGAAAAACCGCGTGACGATGATAGCCATGACGCTGGTCGCGTTCGGTCTGATGCTTTCTGTTTCCGCGCAGGAAGTGAAAAAGTACGATGCGGGGGCGACGGACACCGAGATCAAAATCGGCAACATTATGCCCTATAGCGGGCCGGCGTCAGCATACGGTGCGATTGGAAAGATAGAGACTGCATACTTCAAGAGGATAAACGACCAAGGGGGCATCAATGGGCGCAAGATCACGTTTATCAGCTACGATGATGCGTATAGTCCGCCCAAGGCCATCGAGCAGGCCCGCAAGCTCGTCGAGAGCGACGAGGTGCTTCTCCTTTTCAGTCCAATGGGGACGCCATCGAATTCGGCCATTCAAAAGTATATGAACAGCCGCGGAGTGCCGCAGTTGTTCGTGGCGTCGGCAGCAGCGAAGTGGGATGATCCGAAGAATTTCCCATGGACAATGGGACTCGGTGCCAACTACCAGACCGAGGGCAATATTTTTGCAAAGTTTATTCTGGAGCAGAAGCCCCAGGCCAAGATCGCCATTTTATTCCAGAACGACGATTTCGGCAAAGACTTGTTGCGTGGCTTTACAGACGGCCTCGGCACCCAGCAGTCGATGATCGTCGCGCGAGAATCCTATGAGGTGTCCGAGCCGACAATTGATTCACAGATCGTCAAACTCAAACATTCAAACGCGGACGTGGTTGTCAACTTCGCTAGCCCAAAATTCGCGGCTCAAGGTATCAAGAAGATCGGTGAACTCGGCTGGAGGCCGCTCCATATTGTCACAAGCGTTTCTTCGTCGGTCGGTGCGGTAATCGCGGCTGCCGGATTCGACAACGCGCAAGGCTTGATTTCTGCTACCTATTACAAAGACGCGATGGATACCCAATGGAAGGATGATCCTGGCATGGCGTCTTACATTGCATTCCTCAACGCGTATATGCCGGATGCAAATAGGGCAGACACGATCCTAGCCATAGGCTATCTGTTCGCCCAAGCGATGGAGCAGGTGCTCAAGCAGTGCGGGAACGAACTTACCTATGAAAATGTGATGAGGCAGGCCGCGAGCTTGCAAGGTGTCAAATCAGATATCCTTATTCCCGGCATTACGATCAACACGAGCATGGCGAATTTCTCGCCGATCAATCAGATGCAGCTCATGCGTTTCAAGGAAAACCGTTGGGAACTCTTCGGTGCCTTACTTAAGGGGAGCAGATAGATCGTCCATCACTTATGGCTGATTTTCTAGCGCGATGGTTGAACCTGTGCTTTCGGTGCAGACGCGTCAGCCCTTCGGAGCTGCCATCAAAGGAGAGAAGAGCGCACGTGGTCGCTCCTGAACATCACCAGCCGCGCATTCGCGGCCATACGGCCGTGATCGTGTCTGCGTCGTCGGAAATGATGTGATAGCGATCGAACTGCGCGCTGGTCGCGCATGCATGGTTCGGATAAATGCGAAGCCGGATTCCGACAGGAAGATCAGGCAGCGACCGCGTCGCGCCCGAACGCATGGCCAGGATGCCATGCTCCTGATTGGTGCTGACCATAACGAGATCATCGAAAACGGTGCCCTCGATCGAGGCGACAAGGCCATAGCCTTGGTCGACTGTTTGATTGGCTGTTCCCCGGTCGCGAGACATCGCCATCCAGCCGGCATCGACGATGATCCATCCCTTCTCAGGACGGTGACCGATGACGGTCGTTACAACCGACAGCGCTAGATCCTGGAGCTTGCAGACGCCGATGCCCGCCATGACAAGGTCGAAAAACATGAACACGCCGGCCCGCAATTCGGTGACGCCACTAAGATCCCGCGCAAAATGGGCCGTCGGAGTTGAGCCGACGCTCACGACCGGGCAGGGCAGGCCGACGAGACGGAGCGTCTCGGCGGCTTGTGCGGCCTTCTTCTGTTCATTGTCTGCCGCAGCGACCAATTCGGCTCCAGAACGGCAGTAATAGGATTCACCCGCGTGAAGCATAACGCCGCGTAAGACGGCATGGGCGTTGAGAACTCGTCCCACATCGAGCAGCTGCGAACCATCAGGCGGCAAGCCGGCACGATGACCGTCACAATCTATTTCGATCAGGGCTGGGATGCGGTCACCGCTTTGATGCGATGCCGCAGCGACGGCTTCAGCTTGTTCCGGGCTGTCGAGTAGTATGCAGACATCGACGCCCCTCCGGCGCAGCGCGATCACGCGGTCCAGCTTTTTAGCTGTTATTCCGACGGCGTAGAGGATGTCACGAAATCCGTAGTCCGCAAAATACTCGGCCTCTGCGAGTGTGGAGACCGTGATTGGACCTGTCTCGTTAGCGCCAAATAGCCGGCGGGCAACGTCGACCGCCTTCGCGGTTTTCATATGCGGTCGGAATGTTACACCAAACCCTTCGACTCGCGTTTTCAAGCGCTGAATGTTGCGGTCGAGCCGACCGGGGTCCAGCGCCAGATAGGGCGTGTCCGCGTCGTGGATCGCTTTTGGAAAAGAAGTCGTCGGGTTCATAGCGAGAGCTCGCGATTCAGGTGCTGATGACCTATTAGACATTAAATATGAAATTTGACAATATGTATAGATCGCACTTCAATTTGACGGTCCGAGGACGACGCAGACATGACGAAGGTTTCCTATATCGATCCCCGCAACGGCACTCTGTATGCGCTGGACGTGCCGCGCTGGTGTTCGGACGACCGGACGCCGCTCATGGTGACACCGCAGCCTGGTATCTCGCGCGACGACATTGAGCGGAGTACGCGGTCTCTGTGGCGCTACCGCGCGTCGCTTCCTGTGCACATCGCCCAGCCGATTTCCATGGGAGAGGGCTGCACGCCGCTCGTGCAGATGGAGTGGGGCGATCACCGCCCCTTCTTCAAACTGGAGTGGTTCAGTCCAACCGGCAGCTTCAAAGACCGTGGATCGACGGTGATGCTGTCATTCCTTCGGCAAATTGGTATCAACGCCGTCCTGGAAGATAGTTCAGGAAATGGTGGCTCATCGATCGCGGGCTTCGGTGCTGCAGGCGGCATGCAGGTCAAGATTATCGCGCCGGCCTACACCTCGCCGGCCAAAATTGCGCAAGTGCGAGCCTACGGGGCCGAGGTGCAATTGGTTGAGGGCCCCCGGGAAGAATGCGAGGCGGAGGCCATCAGGCAGTCCGACCAGATCTTCTACGCTAGCCACAACTGGCAGCCATTCTTTCTGGAGGGAACCAAGGCTTTGGCCTATGAGCTATGGGAAGATTTCAACTTCAAGGCTCCCGACAACATCATTATCCCTGTCGGAGCCGGCAGCAACTTGCTCGGTTGCTACCTCGGCTTTAAGGAATTGATGGCGGCGCAGCAGATCATGAAGCTTCCGCGCCTTTTCGCCGCTCAACCACTAAACTGTTCCCCTATCGATGCCAGTTTCAAAGCCGGGGTCGACACGTTTGTGAGAAGGGACGTGCACAAGACGATCGCGGAGGGCACGGCCATCACGCATCCGCTTCGGTTGCGTGAGATGATCGCTGCCTTGCGCGAAAGCGCCGGAGAGACGGTTGCCATTCCGGAACAGGAGATCGTCAGCGCTTTGAAGCGACTGGTGAGACAAGGGCTGTTCGTGGAGCCGACTTGCGCAACCGCCGCTGCCGCCCTGGACAGGCTAATTGCTGCCGGCACAATCAAGGCCGGCGAGACCACGTCGCCGACCGGAAAGCCATCAGTGATCACCACCACGGCGCGCTTGACC
>Ga0137403_10005486_pt1 | contig 14711 bp, 14 predicted proteins | sample CZOMad2_1_16fung_FD_122057 | JGI IMG/M metagenome (GOLD analysis project Ga0137403, IMG submission 122057) | Vadose zone soil fungal communities from Angelo Coast Range Reserve, California, USA - CZOMad2_1_16fungal (Hybrid Assembly) | ecosystem: Environmental > Terrestrial > Soil > Vadose zone... | reverse complement strand
TGAACGTTCCGATGAACGCGACAATGGTTAACGCGGCTCGCTGCGTGTCGAACGAGAAGGCAGACATCGGCTAATCGTCACGATCATACTCAGCCGAACCCACCCCGACAAGCCTCGCGCACGGTCGATCTTGTCCGGTCGCGGCGATACTCGTCCCGTGCGGAGCGCACTGCGCACTACTCGCGCTTTCGCCTTTCGATTTCGTCCAAACGCCGAATGATGTCGCTCAGCAGCAATTCGTTCTTGAGGTTTACTTGATAATCCAGGTTCGCGCGTAGCCGATCTTTATGCGCCTGCCGATTTTGCGACATCATGATAATCGGCGCCTGCAAGGCGGTGATCATGTTCAGCGCCAGGTTCAACAGAATAAACGGATAAGGATCGAACGGTCTTCGCGTCAGCAGAATCGTGTTTGCCGCCACCCAGACCCCAAAAAGCACAATCGAGAGGATAATAAACTTCCAACTGCCGCCAAATTCTGCGATCCGGTCCGCCGCGCGGTCGGCGAATGTCATACGCAAGGCTTCTTCCTGATTTACGTTGCGCGAGACACGGTGCCGCAAAAGTTCATCCGTGCGCCGTAAGCGCTGCGTCAGGGCCGTAAGCAATTCGAGGGTCACCCGTGGATCGCCCCGCATGAACGAAAGAAAATCGTCGCGGGTCAGTTTTGCCAGGCGCGCGTGTTCGATCGCGGTCGCATTCGCCGACCGCCCCTGCCCGTCGAGCATTGCCATGTCGCCGAAGAAATCGCCAGCGCCCAGCTCAGCCAGCGTCACGACCGCGCCGTCAGCGTCGGTAATGCTGATCCGCACCTTGCCCACATCGATCAAATACATCGCGTCGCCCGGATCGCCGTAGCGAAAAATCGTGGCCGACTTCGGATAATCGTGAATGGTCAGATATTTGCCCAGCTCGGCAGTCGCTTTGGAATCGAGCGACGCGAAAAGTGGGACTGAACGTAGGGTTGCGACATCCATGTCTATTCGTTAGGCGGTTACGAGCCGCCGATTATACACATGAGACGCCGCTCCATGGAAGTCAGCGTTGTGGACGCTGTGGCGGCAGGCGTCTCGCCTGCAATTCTTCTGTAGCGGCGGTCTATGACCGCCGAAACCGTTAGGCAGCTACAATTTCGGCGGTGATATAACTAGCCAGGCCCAACCGGCGAGAAAACACAGACCGCCCAGCGGCGTGATCGCGCCCAACCAGCGAACATTCGTTAACGCCATCACATACAAACTTCCGCTGAACAGCAAAATCCCGGCGAAAAACAACCACCACGCAACACGGTTCGCCGTTCCGCAAAGCGCGAGTACGAACAGCGCGATCGCGTGAATGAAATGATAAAGGACAGCCTTGTTCCAGACATCGACCATGCCGTGAGCCTCGAGAGTCGGCTTCAGCCAGTGCGCGCCAAACGCACCTAGCCCGACCGCCAGAAAACAAAGTAACGCTGCGATTCTAAACATTGTCATGCCGACCGAATATGCCAGGAGAAACGAGGATTGTCGCTAGAGGAACAGTCAGTCATACTCTGCGCCATGACGCGACGAATAAAACGGGTTGCGCCGCGACCACGCTGGAACTAGCTACCGCTTTTACTTGACGTGCTTCACAGCCCACTGGCCGACAGCCAATCCCTGCTCGTAACCAGCGGTGCACGCGAGGCGGAAGTGAATGCCCACCAGCATCCGCGAGATCGCATTCTCCCTCGCAGCATCCGAAATGCGATTGAAGGTGCGGGGCGGCACTGGGAACGTGCTCGTGAGGGTAAAGGTGTGCTCGTCGCCTCCGAAAAACGAGATCAGCACGACCGAAGCCGCGCCGCCGGCGGCGGCGTGCGCCGAAGGATAGTCCGGCACGGGTGGCGTGAGCAACAATGTCTCCCACCCGAGATCGGCTACCGTAAGATCATTGCCGTCCGCGGCAGCCAGCCGAATGGCAGTGATCGGCCGCCAGAAGTTGTAGAGGTACTTCGAATCGAGGGAGGCGATGTAGGCGTCGGCTAGGGCAGCGTTCAAAGTGGCGAAGAGGCGTGCATGCTCGGACAGATTGTGAGATTGCTGGGCTACGAGCAAACGCGCGACGCGGTTCCACCCGAAGGAGGAATTCTCATACCAAAACATGGCGAGATCGGTCTGGTCGGCAGTGCGCGCGGCGCTGTTTTGCGAGCCGAGAGCTTTGATCTCATTGAAGTCAAAAGTGTACTCTAGATCGTGCACAGTGTAGGGCGCCGGCGCGCGAAAATGTTCGACTTGGTCTATGACAAAGGGAGTGACCTGGCCCCACTTCGGCACCGCCGCATAACCATTGAACGGCGGACCATTAAAGGGGGGCGTGAACTGGTAGTCCCCCGGTTGGCTTCCTGGCGTGTAAGGAGCTTCAGCCGTGGCGGCGCCGTCGTTGGTGCGCGCCGCGAGCATATTAGCGGCGGCGGCCGCCCCGAGTTGCACTGCTCTTGTCTTGGCTACTCCATTCGGGATCACCGCGAGCTGGGTAGCGAGCAGGGTGTCGAAGCTGGCAGCTCCGCCCGGGAACTGATTGATCAAGACATCATGCGCAGCTTGGGCGGCGGCGGCAACGGCACTGTAGTTGGAGCCGTCGCGGGAGATCGCGTTGAGCATCGCGAGGTGGGTCATGGCATAGATGCGGGCTTCAGCGAACGGGGGCATGCCCGGAGGCGGCAGCGCTTCGGAGTAAGAGGTCATCGCAATGTTCCATTCGACCACGACATCGGCGGAGGCAGTGGCGGGGAACAGGAGCACAGCCGCGGAGCTTAGCGCAAGGACGCACAAGGCCGTGGCAACGGCAGACCTTTTTATCGATCGGTAATTTGGTGTTTTCATATAAGAGAATGATGGGGTTTTGGATTGGCTATTGGGTTTGAACGATTAATTGCTTTCCCTTTACAAAGAGATTTCGGAGGCTGTGCTGCACGAAATCGTAGGATGGGGTCTGACGGCTTGGCTTTCTTGGGGGATTCTGTTATACCACTCGCGTGAAAACCCTTGCGGGGAGCGCTGAGATTAAGAGCGATAGCTTCGCTCCGACGCACTGGAGCGTGATCACCGCAGCTGCAGAAAGCCAGGTTGGCCCTGAAGTTGCCAGATCCGCGCTCGCTCAGCTTTGCGAAACGTATTGGGCGCCGCTTTACACTTTCATCCGCAGCCGCGGGCACTCAGTGCACGACGCGCAGGACCTTACCCAAGGCTTTTTCGCGTACCTGATCGAACACAAAATCTATGCCCGGGCCGATCGGCAGAAGGGAAAGTTCCGTTCATTTCTTCTGGCCTCGCTCAAGAATTTTCTGGCTGACTCTCGCGACCGCGAGCAAACGCTCAAACGCGGCGGTGCTTACGATTTTCTGCCCTTGAATGAGGGGCAAATCGACGAGGCGGAGTCGCTATTTCAAACTCACTTTGCGTCCGGTAAATCCAACGATGAAGATCGCCTGTTTGAGAGGAGTTGGGCGGAAGCATTAATTGCCGCCGGGCTGGAACAGCTGGCGGCAGCCTACAAAGCCGATGGCAAAGCGAAACTCTTCGAAGAATTAAAGATTTTTCTTACCGGCAGCGCTGATCCTCTTCCGTCTTACGCCGACCTGGCCGCTCGACTGGGCACGCTCGCGTCAACGCTACGCAGCCATGTCACCCGACTCCGGACGCAATATCGCGAGGCGTTGCGCGCGGAAGTCCGCCGAACCGTCGAGAGCGAAGCCGAGGTGGATGGAGAACTGCGCGAACTGCTGCGAGTGCTGACCGGCGGGTGAGAAGAATCGATGCGGCCAATATTCGCATCGTCCGCGGTCTGCTCAAGCTGCCGTGAGCCACTAAACTCGAAGGGCGAGTGCGTCGCCTGTCTGTTGCGCGGCGGACTTAATGAATCGATCGAAGCAACTCCGCCAGCTTCCTCTTTGGTTTTCGGCGACTTCGAAATTGCGCGACGCGAAGATGGCTCATTTTGGGAGCTCGGCTGCGGCGCAATGGGCGTGACCTATCGCGCGACTGACAAGGTCCTGCACCGCACCGTCGCATTGAAGGTAATTGAAGTGCCGGCGTCGGCGGGCGACTCGCGGACCGTGCGGGAACGCTTTCTGCGCGAGGCGCGATCAGCCGCAGCGTTACGACACCCAAACGTCGCCGGGATATTTCAGTTCGGCGCTTCTCCTGAGATTAATCGGTGTTATTACGCGATGGAATTGGTCGAAGGGGAAACGCTCGAGGCGCGCGTGCGCCGGGACGGTCCGCTCAAAGTCGGGGCCGCCTTGGAAATCGCAGCCCAGGTTGCGCGCGCGTTGGTTGCCGCCGCCGCACAAGGTCTCATTCATCGCGACCTGAAGCCGGGTAACATCATGCTTACGCGTAGCGCGAGTGATGTGGATGAGATCGAGGTGAAGGTGATCGACTTCGGTTTGGCCAAGACCACAAATGCAGTGGCGCAAATGGATTTAACCCACGGCGCCTTTGTCGGCACGCCGACGTTCGCGAGTCCAGAGCAGTTCAACAGAGGACCTGTCGACGCGCGCTCAGATATCTATTCGTTAGGCGTGACACTCTGGTACGCGCTTACCGGCGACGTCCCATATCCCGGAAAAACAATTGAGGAGATCCGCGATCGTCAGACGAGTGCCGATTTGCCGATCAAACAACTAACCGCAAGGAAGACCCCCAATCCGGTCATACAATTGCTCCGCTTCACTCTAGCGGTTAATCCGCTGGAAAGACCTGCGTCAGCGCGAGAACTAACAGAATCCATTGAATCCTGTCGCCGAAAGCTGGGTCACATTTTGCCTAACGAGGCTGCGGCAATTCGGAATCGTCGCAGGTTGCTCGCATTTATGGGGGCCGGCGTGATTGCCGCTGCTGCGCTCGTTACATATTCGCTGACTCAGAGAAAGCCGGCCTCTGTTGTCAGCAACAGGGCGCCGCCTTCCGAAAAATCGATTGCGGTCTTGCCGTTTGAAAATCTGAGTAAGGACGAAGCGAACGCCTTTTTCGCCGGTGGCGTGCAGGATGAAATTCTTTCCGATCTTGCCAAGATTGCTGATCTCAAAGTCATTAGCCGCACTAGCGTGATGGAATACAAGAGCGCTTCCAAGCGGAACCTGCGCGAGATCGGAAAAGTTCTGGGTGTTTCGCATTTCGTCGAAGGCAGCGTCCAACGTGTCGGCGACCGCATTCGCGTGACCGCCCAGCTAATTGATGCCCGCACCGATAATCATCTCTGGGCCGAGCATTACGATCGAAACGTCACTGACGTTTTTGCCATCCAGAGTGAAATTGCGCGGCAAATCGCCGAGCAACTTCGCAGCAAGCTTTCGCCCGCGGAGAAAACAGCGCTCGCGGAGCGACCCACCGCTGACTTAAAAGCTTACGAACTTTATACCACAGCAACGGCGATCAACGTTTGGGACGATTGGCGGGGCGCGGAAAAGAGCATGGCTCGAAAAGTGGAACTGCTCGAGCAGGCCAGCCAGCGCGATCCGAGCTTTGTTCTCGCCTGGTGCGCTCTCGCGAAGACCCATTGCAATCTCTCCGAAGACTTCGATCCCGCGCATCATTTGGAATTAGCAAAGAAAGCGGCAGACACCGCCTTACGACTGCGACCTGACTTGGGGGAAGTGCATCGGGAGCTGGCGCGCTACTATTACTATGCGAATGATTTTACCCAGGCCTATGAAGAGTTGACAGTCGCTCTGCGCACGCTGCCTAACGATGCCGAGACTTTTCGGATTGCGGCCGAGACCAATCGCCAACGCAACCGCTGGAACGAGGCGGTGGCCAATTTTCAAAAAGCGCGCGAGCTCGACCCGCGCAATGATGAGGTCATCTACCATCTCGGCGGTGTCTATGAGGAGATGCGTCGCTACGACGAATGGGAGCAGCTGTTAACAAAAGCGGATGCCAATCAACCGGGACCCGACCCCTGGTACGAGATGGCGTTGGCCCAGATGAAACTGGACAAGGGTGATCCGGTCGCGGCCCAGGCGCTTCTGGCGAAAGTGCCGCTGGACTTTAGTCCGACTAACGAAATATGGAGCACTCGATTCACCACCGCCCTTTACCTGCGCGATTACGACGCCGCGAGCCGGGTGATTGTTGCTACGCCTGCGGACTTTGACGTAGGCGTTTTCCATGGCTTACCCACCGAGAGAGTAGCAAATGAGTTGCCCAACGAGAGTTGGGCCGCTGGATTAGTCGCGCGTTTTCGCGGCGACAAGGCGAAAGCGGAGGAAATGTTTGCGGCGGCGCGGAAGAAATTCGACGCTGCCTGGGGCGGCAAAAGTAGGGACCACCGCTACTTCGCGCGGGTCGCAGCCCTTGATGCCGGGTTTGGCCGAAAGCAGCAAGCAATTAAGGAGGCACGACGCGCCGTCGAGCTCATGCCGATTGCCAAAGATTCTGCTCGAGGTCGCTGGCTGGTCCGCAATCTGGCGATGGTTTATGCGTGGACGGGTGAGCGCGATCTCGCAATTGAGCAACTCGAAATCGTCGCGAAAATTCCGGGCGGTCCCTCTTACGGCGAGCTGCGTTTCGACCCGACGTGGGATTCATTACGCGGCGATCCCCGCTTCGAGAAAATAGTCGCCGGCCTCGCGCCGAAGACCGTTTACTAGGAGAGCGTCGCTACAGAAAATTAATCGACGATTTCGAGGCCCATTTGCCGGGCGGTGCCTTCGATGATGCGGAAGGCGGCTTCGTCGCTGCGCGCGTTCAGGTCTTTGGCTTTCGTTTTGACGATGTCCATCACCTGTTTGCGCGTGACTTTGCCGACTTTTTCTTTGTTCGGTTCTTTTGATCCCGCGGCAATGTTCGCCGCTTTCTTCAATAGAACCGCTGCGGGTGGACTTTTGGTGATGAAGGTAAACGATTTGTCTTTGAAAACGGTGATCACGACCGGGAGAATGTCGCCCGCTTGTTTCTGGGTGGCGGCGTTAAATTCTTTGCAGAACGCCATGATGTTGATTCCGCGCGGTCCAAGCGCAGTGCCAACCGGAGGCGCCGGGTTCGCCTGCCCCGCCGGAATCTGCAATTTGATGTGAGCTACAATTTCTTTAGCCATTGGGTTTAGACAGAATCAACAGAATCGACAAAATAGGTTCTCTGAAAAGTTTCTGAAATCATTCTGATCATTTTGTTAATTCTGTCAGAAGTTCTTATCCTCTTTCAACTTGCCAGTATTCAAGCTCGACCGGTGTGGCGCGGCCGAAAATCGTGACCGACACACGCAGTTTGCCGCGCTCAGGATCGATTTCTTCGACAATCCCATTCTGATTTTGGAACGGGCCGTCGGCGACCTTGACGGTCTCACCAACCTCGAAGCTGACTTTCGGTTTCACCTTTTCTTCGCGCTCTTTCATTTGCGCGAGCATGCTGTCGACTTCGGATTGTCGCATCGGGATCGGTTTGTCTTTCGTTCCGGCAAAACCAATTACCCCTGGCGTTTCGCGAATGAAATACCAGGTCCGGCCAACGAGTTGATTGTTTTCGTCGAGCAAATGCATGTTCACGATCAGGTAACCGGGAAAGAACTTGCGGGTCGTCTCGCTTTTTTTGCCCTTCTTGATTTCCGAGACCCGCTCGGTCGGGACGAGCACTTCGTAAATCAAATCGCTCATCTCCTCGGTCTTGACGCGCTTGTCGATGTTCTCCTTGACCTTGTTCTCCTGGCCGGAGAGCACGTGCACCACGAACCATTGATCTTTGCCTGCGAGTGTTTGCGCCATAATCAGGTCCGAGCCGGACTGGCTGTCTCAACCGCGCCATCAGCGGAGATTCGGCTGCCCGTCAATTTTGGTTGAACTCTGGGTAACATGTTCAGTGTAGCCGGGTAAAATAATGGATCGCGTTCACGAGCACAAAATCGAAGAGCGCGACGTAGCCGCCGAGCAACACCATCGCGATGATGACGACGAGGGTCGAGTCAACCAGCTCCTTGTATTTGCGGATCCCTTTTTCCTTCGGGTCCCACGGCCAGGAAGCCTTCTGGAGCTCGACCTTAACTTCGTTGAAAAAGTTTTTCGTTTTGGCAATCACGGCACGATGTCGATTTTCTAATTGTCGATCTTGCGGGCAAATCACGCCAGGAGGGACTCGAACCCCCAACAGGCGGTTTTGGAGACCGCTACTCTACCAATTGAGTTACTGGCGTAGGTTTCGCTAGTTTAATCCCGAATATCGCTTACGCGACCCGCGCCGACGGTTTTGCCGCCTTCTCGAATGGCGAACCGAATCGTCTTCTCCATGGCGATGGGCGTAATCAGCTCCACCTCGATGGCGATGTTGTCGCCCGGCATCACCATTTCGACGCCTTCAGGCAATTTAACCGTGCCAGTAACGTCCGTGGTTCGGAAATAAAATTGCGGCCGATAATTCGTGAAGAACGGCGTGTGACGGCCGCCTTCCTCTTTGCTCAGCACGTAAACTTCCGCCTTGAATTTCTTGTGCGGTGTAATCGAGCCGGGCTTGGCGATGACCTGACCGCGCTCGACGTCTTCCTTCTTCACGCCGCGAAGCAGAATACCGACGTTGTCGCCGGCGCGCGCTTCATCCAGAAGCTTGCGGAACATTTCGATGTCGGTCGCAACCGTTTTCGCGGTCGGCTTGATTCCGACAATCTCGACTTCCTCCATTTTCTTGAGCACACCGCGGTCGACGCGCCCGGTCGCGACAGTGCCGCGGCCTTCAATGTTAAACACGTCTTCGACCGCCATCATGAACGGCTGATCAATCGGACGCTCCGGCACCGGAATGTAATCATCGATCGCGGCCACGAGCGCGAGAACTTGCTTCTCCGCTTCGGCATCGCCGTTCAGCGCCTTGAGCGCGCTGCCTTTGACGATCGGGATTTTGTCTCCCGGAAATTCGTATTGCGTGAGCAGGTCGCGCACTTCCATCTCGACCAGGTCAAGAAGCTCGGGGTCATCGACCATGTCGACCTTGTTCAGGAAGACAACGATCGAAGGCACACCGACCTGGCGCGCGAGCAGAATGTGCTCCCGGGTCTGCGGCATCGGGCCGTCCGCTGCGCTCACGACCAGAATGGCGCCGTCCATTTGGGCCGCGCCGGTGATCATGTTCTTGACGTAGTCAGCGTGACCGGGGCAATCGACGTGGGCATAGTGACGCTTGTCGCTCGAATATTCCACGTGCGCTGTGTTGATCGTGATACCGCGCTCTTTTTCCTCGGGCGCATTATCGATCGACTCGTAGGCACGCACTTCGGCCATGCCTTTTTTAGCAAGCACGCTCGTAATGGCGGCCGTGAGCGTGGTCTTGCCGTGGTCCACGTGACCGATCGTGCCGACGTTCAAGTGCGGCTTGTCGCGTTTAAATGCTTCCTTTGCCATATCAATTCTCCTGTCCTGTTTTAATAAACCAAACTGCGTTTTTTTTAAAAACTGTCGTCCTTGTCGCGAGCCCAAACTGGAGCCCATGACCGGGATTGAACCGGTGACCTCGTCCTTACCAAGGACGTGCTCTACCAACTGAGCTACATGGGCCGGTTTGCCTCCCGCGTGTAGAACTAAAAGTCCCAAAGCCGCGTCAAATTGCTACGACCATGGGACCACCTCGTTCTCGCAAAAAGCGTCCGAAACGCTAACCACGCCCCCACCGGTGTCAAAGCAATTTTGTGGGGCTGGAAAATGCTCAGATCGGTGGATCGGCCGCTCCGCGGGCGATGCTAAATTGGGTGGCCTTCGGCCACGTTAAATAACATCGAGCAAGGGACTGCTCGATCCACCTCAGCGGATTCTGGAGCTGCTTATTTCCTCTGGTTTTCCCCGAGTCATCAATCGGACGACCACCGCGATTATCACGAGGATCACCACCGCGAAGAAAATCTTCGCCGGCGTGAAAATACTGCTTCCCGGTGTTGGGGTCGGTGTTGCTGGCGGCGCGTTTTTCGCCGCCAGTTGGCCTTGCGCATATTGCATACGCTGGACCGTGTCGTAATCGTCCGGCTTTATTTTTAACGCTGCCTGATAATCGGCGATCGCCTTCTCATACTCCATCATCGCGGCAAACGTGGCGCCGCGCTTCACCAACGCATCCTCATCATTCGGATTCTTTTGCAGGAGCGTCGCGTAATCTTCCACCGCCGCTGGAAAATTCTTCAGGTTCCGGTTCGCCCAGGCGCGCCGGTCATAATTTTGTGGATCGTTCGGATCTTTTTGGATCGCCATCGTAAAATCAGCGACCGCTTTATCCCACTGCGACAATCCAACGTAGGCAAAGCCACGGAATTTTATCGCCGAGGGATCGTCCGGTTTGAGCTCAAGGGCTTTGTTCGCGTCGGCCAACGCGGCGTCATACTGCCGTATTAAATCCTGGGTCTGCGAGCGCTCCGCGTAGCCCGCCGGATCTTTGGGGGCGAGTTCAATCTCCTTCGAGAAATCCGTGATCGCCGACGTATATTTCGCCGACGCGCCGGCCTGGTCTCCGGCCAGTTCTGCCGCCCTTGCCGCGGCGCGATAGGCGGTCCCACGATCGTGGTAACAACGCGGATCATCCGGCGCGCCTTCCACTGCCTTATTAAACTCCGCAATCGCTTGGTCGAATTGCTTCGCGCTCGCAAGCTCGATCCCTTTCATTCGGTGCGCGTCTGAGTCTCCTCCGCCGCGCTTCTTCGCATTAGTTACCGGCACCGCGAAAAACAGCGCCGACAATAAAATTGACGAAATGAGTGATGTTCGAATTTTCATGTTGTCCTCCATCTCAATTTTTGAGCGATTAATGCCGCGCAAGCCAGCAAATTAAACTGCGAAATCGCGACGCCATGCCACAATCAGCCGCATGGAGCGAAACACCCGGCAACTTTCCCGAGGATACGCCGCGGTCTTCGCGACCGTGGCCATCTGGTCGCTGCCATCGCTTTTCCTGTTCTACTTGAATCGCTTCTACGATCCCTGGTCCCAAAATTTTTACCGTTACGCCGTGGCCTGTCTCGCCATCGTCCCGTTCGTCCTGTTTCAATTTCGGCGTCCCGCCAAGGCGGGAAAGATCGACATGCGTGCCGTCGGCCTTTGCTTGATTCCGTGTCTGCCGAATGTTGTCCACCAAATCACTCAGGTCGTCGCTCTGTTTTACATGGGGCCGGGCGTCTACGCCATCTTCGCGCGGACATCGGTAATTTTTACGGCCCTGCTCGCGCTCGCCTTTTTTCCCGAGGAACGCTACCTGATTCGCCAATGGCAATTTCAACTCGGAACGCTGCTTGGATTGCTTGGCGCGTTCGGCGTGATCTGGTTTCAATCGAACGGCGAAGATCGACATATTGCCTGGCAGGGTCTGCTCATCGCATTCGTGGCCATCTTTTGCTGGGCGCTCTACGGTGTGCTCGTTAAACGTCCATCTGCCAGGCTCGGTTCCATCCGCAGTTTTGGAATAATCAGCCTCATCACCTCGGTGCTATTGCTCCCGTTGACCCTCGCTTTCGGCAAGATCGGAACGCCGCTCCAGGTCACCGCCCACGTGAACCTCATTCTCATTATCTCGGCAGTTACCTGCATCACCCTCGCGCACGTTTTATATTACGTCGCCATTCAGGAGATCGGCGTCGCCTTGGCGCAAACACTTCAGCTCCTCTGTCCGCTCGGCGCGCTCGCGCTCTCCGCTTGGATTTTCCACGAACGCCTCACCTCAGCCCAACTCATCAGCGCCGCCATCCTCCTCATCGGTGCGTTCCTGGCCATGCGCACCAAACCAATCGCCACCGCCGAGACCGCAGAAAATATCTAGCGCATCGAGTGTGTCAGGCGCCGGGGGCGTATCCGATACAGTCATACCAGTCAGGAAACGGAATCGCGTATGCGCGGTAATTCACGTTGCTCTTCCAATCACCAGGCAAGGTCCCATCACCACCGATGAAATAGCGGCCGCCCCGCTCGTACGCGTTTCTTAGCGGTCGGAGTACAAATCCTTGTTCAGGCGCAAAACCAAACGTCGCGCTCGCAACAATTTGTCCGACACCATCCAGAAAGATTAGTTTGTAACCACGATCGAACTGTCGCTGCCGTTTTTCAGAAAGAACGGAATTGGTTAGCCGCTGTTTCAAGCGCTCAATGCGATAAACATCGTTGATCACTTCGATGACCCGCACTTCACCGTTCTCCGAACCCGTATCGCCATCAAGCTCACCGATCACGACGCGTTCAATGCGACGGATTGCCTCGCTTCGCCACGGGGTCGTGATTCTGTCAGGAACCGCTAGCTCTGAGGTTGTTTCATCGGGATTCTGTTCGCCTTCGATGACAGCGTAGTTCGCAGGCACGGGCGTGCGAGATCGTATGTGGTAATTTGCGATTAGAAGCGCGCTAAGAATCGCACATATCGCAAGTACAGCGGCGATCGCTAGCGGGCGCGCGCGCAACCAGAACCAAGGATCATCGCGAATGTCGCTTAAATTTCGCCGCGTTGGCTGCAACGTCGCCTTCTCACTCGTCATCTCAGCCGCGAATTCGTTCTTCAATGCGCGCACGAGTTCGCGTGTTTTATCAACTGCACGCTGTGCCTCAGGTGACTCGGCGATTTCGCGCGCGATTGTCGATCTTTCCGGCTCGTCGAGCTCGTCGAGAGCAAATGCTGTTAATCTTGGGCCATCAAGGTTCATGTCAGGTAGTTCTGGGATTGAATGAAAGAAAGTCTTTCGACGCTTCTCCGTAGCGTTGCCGCAATGTCTTCAGCGCTGTGTGAATGAGGACGCCGACACTGTTCGCTGTTGTCTTCGTGATCTCGGCGATTTGTTGATAGCTAAGGTCGTTTTGAAATTTCAGCTGTAGCACTTCCTGTTGCCGCGCCGGCAACGTCGCCAGGATCTTCATTAAAAATCCGCTCGCTTCCCTTTGCTCGATGCGGTCGAACGGCATCGCCTGCTCGTCTTCGCGAGATTCGAGAGTTTCCTCATCGAGGTACATCATTCGTCTTTCTTTTCGACAAACGTTCAGCGCGCCGTTGCGGCAAACCGTGAACAGCCACGTCGCCGTTTTCTCAGGATCGACCGCGCCGTTGCGCTGAAATTTTATGAAAGTTTCCTGAACCACGTCTCTCGCCCTTTCGTTGTTACCGGTAATTCGCGTCGCATATTGAAGAAGTGGCTCTTCGAATCGTCGTAATAGCTTCTCAAAGTGTTGCTGCGCTTCCATTATCGATTCGAACGCGATTTAACCGGGCAAATCATATCACATCCAAAAATCAGTAAGACACGCCCGTCAAGGTGTAGGTAATCGGCACGCTGACATTCGAGGCGACTCCCGGCTTGAAGCGCCATCTTCGGAGTGCTTCAACCGTGGCGCTGTCCAAAATGGTGCTGCCGGTGCTCTGCGCCATCCGCGCATCGGTGACATCGCCAACTTCGGAATTCACCGCCAGTTGCGCGATTCCTGATCCCGTGATTCCACCGCGCCGTGCTTCATATGGATAAACCGGACGCGGTGCATACATCGTTAACGCTTTCACCGAACCGCCATGCATCGCGGTTGTCGTTCCCGTGCCGATCGATCGAACGACGGACGTCACTGGGGTTTTCTTCCGAGGACGAATCGGTCGCGGCGTTACATTCTCTTCCGAAAATTCATTCTCCTCAGTCATGGTTGGAGGTTGCTCTGGTGGCGTAACCGACTCCGGCTCCTGCGGTGATGGCGGTTGGTCGTAAATGATCCCAACGACTTCCGGATCGAACGAACCCGAATCCGCCACCACAACTCGCGATTTATTTTCCGCGAAGACAATTGCCGTTAGATGAATCGCGACCGCACACCCGAATGCAATCCAGATTAACCAGCGCCCGCGTGGTCGATAAATTAGTGCAGCGTTCATTTTCATCCTTTCAACGAGATAGACACTGCAGAACTGAAAACCTTAGCTTCGTTTTGAAGCGGTTTTGCATTGCCAAACGGACAACGCGGTTTTCACTGTTCAGTTGACCATGCAATTACGTTCCTATCTGGCTGCGCGGCAGAAGAGAATCGATCGGGCGCTGGGTCGATATCTTCCAAAGGAGAATGTCAAGCCGGCCACGATTCACAAAGCGATGCGCTACAGTTTGTTTGCCGGTGGAAAACGGTTGCGGCCGATTCTTTGTCTGGCTGCAGCTGAAGCGTGCGGCGGCAAGATCGACAGTGCACTCCCACTCGCCTGCGCGATGGAATGCATCCACACCTATTCGCTCGTCCACGATGATCTGCCGAGTATGGATGACGACGATTTCCGCCGCGGCCGTCCGACCTGCCACAAAGTCTTCGGCGACGGTATCGCCGTTCTCGCCGGGGATGCGCTGCTCACGATTGCGTTCGAAATTGTTTCGCGCGCAAAGCCGACTTCGCGCTATGACATGTCGATCTTGTTACGCGAGATCGCGGTCGCTGCCGGCAGTCAAAAGCTAATCGCGGGACAAGTCGCCGATCTCGAAGGCGAAGGACAAAAGATCGACATGTCGGGTCTGCGTTACATTCACGAAAACAAGACTGCCGCGATCCTGACTACGTCGGTCCGGCTCGGCGCGATGAGCGCAAACGCGAATCCGAAGCAACTCGGTGCGATCACAAAATTTGGACGCGCGCTTGGTCTGGCGTTTCAAGTCATCGACGACATTCTCGATGTGACACAGACCAGTGAAAAACTCGGCAAAAGTGCGGGCAAAGATATCGCCGCACAGAAGGCGACTTACCCTGCCATCATTGGTTTGGAGAAATCGCGCGCGGAAGCGAAACG
>Ga0137403_10005485_pt1 | contig 14716 bp, 14 predicted proteins | sample CZOMad2_1_16fung_FD_122057 | JGI IMG/M metagenome (GOLD analysis project Ga0137403, IMG submission 122057) | Vadose zone soil fungal communities from Angelo Coast Range Reserve, California, USA - CZOMad2_1_16fungal (Hybrid Assembly) | ecosystem: Environmental > Terrestrial > Soil > Vadose zone... | reverse complement strand
CGCGAAGTTGCCAAAGCCATCCGCGAAATGGTCATTCGCGGCGCGCCGGCCATCGGCGTCGCCGCCGCTATGGGCGCGGCTCTCGGCGTTCTGCATTCTTCCGCGAAATCTGCGGAAGCGCTCCGCCAGGAATTCCGGGAAATCTGCGACGCTCTCGCCAAGACGCGGCCCACCGCTGTCGATCTTTTCTGGGCCCTCGACCGCATGAAGCGCCGCTTCGCCGAACTCACATCGCAGACTTCCGACCTCGCTAAAATCAAGCAAGGCATGGTCGAAGAAGCGCAGCAAATTCATCTCGAGAAAAAAGCCACTGACGAAGCCATCGGCCATTTCGGCGCCGAATTCATGCCTCGCGACGGCCGCGTCATGACGCAATGCAACGCCGGCGCGCTCGCCACCGCCGGCATCGGCACCGCCCTCGGCGTCATCCGCGTCGCTTTCGAACAGGGGAAAAAGCTCCACGTTCTCGTGCCGGAGACGCGCCCTTATCTCCAAGGCGCGCGCCTCACCGCCTGGGAACTCCACAAGGGCGGCATCCCGCTCACCTTGATCACCGACAACATGGTGGGCCATTTCCTGAAAACCGGAAATGTCGGCGCCATCGTTACCGGCGCGGATCGCATCGCCGCCAACGGCGACACTGCCAATAAAATCGGCACCTACCAGATCGCCGTCCTCGCCAAAGAAAACAACGTTCCCTTTTACGTCGCAGCGCCCATCTCGACCCTCGATCTCTCGATTCTCACAGGCGACTCCATCCCCATCGAATACCGTTCCGCAGCGGAAGTAACTCACCTTCAGGGCGTCCGCATCGCTCCCGACGTTGACGCCGCGCATCCCGCCTTCGACGTCACTCCCGCGCGCTATATCGCCGCCATCTTCACCGAACGCGGCGTCGCCCGCGCCCCGTACACCGATTCTCTCTCCGCCCTTGCCTCCGCTCCGCAATCTGCTGTCACCGCCCGTTAATCGCTCGGGCTGGCTCCCGGCGTCTGCAGAGGCGGCCTGGAGCCGCGTCTATCACAAAACAAAGGGCTTAGGCGGGAGGGCGGATTTGGTTTGCGGCGCAAACTAGTTTGCGGGTGGCAGATTTTGGTTTGCAGCGCAGACTAGTCTGCAACACAAACCAAACTGCAATGCGGCCGCTCGTGAATCCCGTTCGAATGGACTTCGGGTTCCATGGGCCGCAATAAAACAGGCTACGGCACCAATCCCATGTCGAATGACTTGATCGTCGTCGTGGATTTTGACAAAACGATCTTGGCCATTATTCCGGTCATCGTCGAAGGAAACATCATCCGAACCACTTGGAACGTCGCGGGCGCTCCCAGCGCCGTGTTGTTCGGTCCCATCAGGACTACTTGAAACGTCAGTGGATCGGGCTGCGTCAGGTCAATGTTCACGGTTCCGCTGGCGCTGCCTGAGGAATTTATCGCAAACGTGCCGAGGGTCCGTGGGCTCGTCCCGGCAACTTGGGAAAGATTCAGGCTGCCGGCAACCGGCGTGCCGTCGTCCCATGTCAGCGTAGCCGATAGGCTCAGCGTCCCCGGGGTCTGTGAAACGCTTCCCGTCTGGTACATGATATTGTCCAACTCGATCGTCCGGCCCCCCGAATACTTCACCGTGATCAGGGACGCCGCTTTCGTGAAACCGGTGAGCAGCTTTTGAAACGTGGTGTCGATCGAGTGCGAAAAGCTTTCTCCTGCATCGGTTGAAATCGTCAGCGTTCCCGAGCCGGAGGACGTCGCGGCGCTCAATGAAAGCAGCGTCCCCGGAGTCTGCAGCTTGAAGTCTCCACTGTAGATGCGGTGGTACCAGGAGATGCTTGTCCCCGTTTGCCCCGTCAGCCCGGGGTTTTCGCAGGCCCACGGAGAAAGGCTGAAGTCAATTCCTTGATAGACGCCGACGGCCCTCCCGCTGCAGGCGGGGCTGTCGAAGTTGGCAACTGTTGTTTGGGCTGGCGCTTCTACTGCGGTAAGGGCGAAAACTAGCGCTAGAAAACAGAATTTTTTCACTTGTCCCTCCAGGACTGTGTTGGACGCATTGTTTATGTTGTCTTCCGTACAGGCCAGGGGAGTGGAAGGGGGGTTGCCCGCTCGTCGGACCATCCGTTGACAATATAGAAGCGTCCGCAGGGCAGCGCTAGTGTTCTGGGGGACAGAATCGGTTCAGATGTCCCTTTAGCTCTTTTCTTGGCCGTGCGACTGTACTTCCGGGTTAGGAGTCCCTGCTACCTCACGGCCGCTCGCAATGCACCAAGGTTCGAATCGGAGGGCCCTTCCGTAGCTGAATGGGATCACCGCATCAGGAACGGTACTGGTACATCTTTTTCGTTTATTTTTTCCATCAAGCCCTGCAAATTTTACCGGTTTCTCTCCTGCCGCGCGAAGCCGGGCCTCGAACAATCTGTCTTCACATTTCGCTGTATGCCATTGAATTCTCAGCCCTCTACGAGATTCAGCGCGAGTTTGGCGTGGAATTTGCCCTTGCATCACTGGGACCACGAGCCCGAATCCGACCAGCCCGCTCGAAATCTAAACCTGAAGTTTGCACCGGCGAAAAATATGCGCACAAGGAGGCGCCGCAAATGACTTACTCAAAGTATTGCATCGTTTTACTTGCGGGCACACTCGCTCTGGGGCCATCATCGTTCGCAAAAAATCCGGGCGAAGCAAAAACGGAACAGGATCGCCTTCAGAACGCAGGAAAAGTCATCCAGGAAATCCTCAATGTTCCTGACGACATTCCGCAAGACCTGCTCGACAAGGCCCGTTGCGTCGTCGTGATGCCGTCGGTTCTGAAAGCTGCGTTTGTTGTTGGCGGCAGCTACGGCCGCGGCACGATGCTCTGCCGCGCCGGCAAGGACTTCACCGGCCCTTGGGGCGCGCCGGCCATGTATGCACTGGAAGGTGGCAGCGTCGGTTTGCAGATTGGTGGAGAAGCCACCGACTTCGTTTTTCTCGTCATGAACGACCGCGGCGCAGGCAGCCTCCTGCACACCAAGGTGAAACTGGGAGCGGACGCATCTATCGCCGCTGGACCGAAAGGCCGCTCGGCTTCCGCCGACACTGATGCATATATGCGCGCGGAAATTCTGAGCTACTCCCGCGCACGAGGTGTTTTTGCCGGCATATCTCTGGAAGGCTCGACGCTCCGTCCCGATGAAGACGCGAATCGCAAGCTCTACGGCAAATCCACAAGCGCCGCAAAGATCATCGTGGAATCGGATGTGGATGCTCCCGCGGCCGCCCATGACCTGATCGCGTCCTTGCAGAAGTCATCTCCACAACTCAAGCGTTAGTAGAACTCGCAGCAACCCCAGCGAGATTGCATCTAGCTACAAACAAGCAAACCCTAAGTCCCAGCCCAGGAGGAAACTTTGTTCTCGGACCATTTGATCACCATCGCAGGGAAAAGCATCACCTTCACGAGTCACGACATCATCATGATGCTCGTATCTGTTGCGACTGGACTGTTCTTCTGGACTGCGCTTTACTTCAGCCGAAAAAGGGTCATCGTGCTGAAGAGGTCCAGCGGAACCGACCAGGTTACGTTCGAGTTGATCCGCATCGCGGACGCGCTCGAGCGCATCGCCAATCGCCCTGCGGATGAGGCGATTGCTGCGGCATCGCGGCGTCAAGAGCAGACACAGCCGTCGCCTCCGCAGCGTAACTCGCAAGGCATTTCGTATTCCATGTTTGGACGTTAGGCGGAAGGTCCGTCCGTATCTTGGCGACTCCGTGGGTGGCGCTGCTTCTACTCTTTCGGTTTTGTAGCCATCGCCTGCTTGGCATTTTCCAGTTTGGCTTCAAGGGCGGCCGCTTTTTCCACGGCCTCACGCAGTGCTTTGCGCCATTCGTCGGGCGTGTAGGCAGGGTCGCGGAGATTGTGGCGTCCCGCGTCGATGCCGAAAACGACTCCGGCAGAAAAAATTTCGACAATTTCCGGATCTGCGATGGCCCACGCTTCGCTGGTGCGGCCTTCCGCTTTCCAACTCGCGGTCATTCTGGCCTGCTCCGCTTTCATTTCCGCAAAGCTGCTTCTTTGTGCCATTCCCAAGCCTCCTGCGCATCATTCACAGCGTGAAGGAATCGCCCGGCGCGCCACTATCGCCAGCTTAAGCGACGGCGGTTTGGCAGTCCACTTTGCGCGCAGAAAGACAGGCGGATCAGTCACTTGGACGACAGGCGTGTGTGCCCCAGGCGTAAGCGTCGCAATTTACCTGTAATGTTCAAGGTAATACAGCGCTGAAAATGCAAGAACCAAAGCAGCGGCTGGGAATGCTAATGGTCGCACGCTTCGCAAAGGCTGTCTCCAGTCCGCCGTTGCGAGGAAAAGTAAGACAATCGGCACCAGCACCACGATTGATAGCTGAAAAATATGTGCTGCCGAGCCTTCGTCCGGTTGGAGCGGATGAGTGTACCCGCTAATTACCGCAAGCAACGCTGTAAGAGACAGGATGATCAGGACTTTGCCGCTAACGCGGTTGATTTGCTGCCTACGCGGCGTTTCCATATTCGCCTTACCTCCACACTGTGTGCTGCTTCTAATGCTAAGATACACCGCCGCTTCTCTATGTCAAGTACTCTGTACTGCAAAGTGGCGCGGTGCCCCCATCCTTGCGCTTTTGTTTCTTGCATGGGTGGGGATTACGACGTTTTTCACTATCTATTCGCGTTGGCGACAGGCAGATTATCTCATTCTGCTCACGAGGCCCAGTTGCCATGCGTCGCGTACAGTTCATCGAACTCCATGAACAACCGTGGTTCCCGCCATCTCTTCGACATGAAATTACGGATGCGCTCCAGTTCGGGCTAAATCTCCTAAAGGTTTATGCGCCGATCGCCCCGCTACTTCAAAGCGTGCTTGACTCTGCACAGTGCCGATCGATAGTTGACATGTGTTCAGGCGGCGGCGGACCCTGGTTAGACCTTTCTCGAAAGCTACAACCAGATGCACAGGTCTTTCAGATATTGCTCACGGATAAATACCCAAACCTCGGGGCATTCCAAAATGTCAGGGCGGCCTCTGGGAATCACATTGCTTTCTATCCGGACTCGGTTGATGCGATGAAAGTCCCAGGTGAATTACAGGGGTTCAGAACGATGTTTACGTCGTTTCACCATTTTGCGCCAGAAGAGGCTCGCGCCCTACTCCAAAATGCCGTCGACGCCGGCCAAAGCATCGGCATATTTGAAATAACGAGGCGCGCTCCGTCAACCATCTCTCTTATGTTTCCTTGGGCTCTCATGCCCTTCGTATTCACCCCGTTGATCCGTCCGTTCCGTTGGTCACGGTTGCTCTGTACGTATGTGGTTCCGATAATTCCCTTGGTCTTGCTGTTCGATGGAGTGGTGTCCTGTCTCCGCACATATCGGCCACAGGAGCTGCGCGAGATCATCAAAAAACTGTCCGGAATCGAATACCAGTGGGAGGTGGGAGAGCATTCAAAAGCGGCTGGCAAACCGCCAATTACTTACTTGATCGGTTATCCGCATGCGCGGGTCCAGGTTCACTGAGAACGCAGAATCCAAATCAAGACGCCAATGGGAATCCCTGCCGCAGCAATGATGGTGAATAAGATGATTGCGAGGAACATCCAATCCCGTTCGGTATTGGCGCCGGGCTGCTCCTTGTCCCGGATCAGCAGGCGATAGTTACGTCGATTCGCCTTCCAAAAGATGTGGAAGACGTCGCCTGCTACCGGTATTGCACCCAGCGTGGTTTCTAGAAGTACGTTAGCAATCATGCGAACAAGAGTGATCGCTTGCACGCGGCGACGCCACGCCCGAGGTAAGAGCATATTGGGCGAAGGAACTTGGTGTCTCTGTCCTCAGCATCGAGGAAGCTGTAGCAAGCGCGAAAGGCCCTCGCACAGTAGAAATTTGGCCGGCGGCTGGCCCCGAGGCCGTCCTCACGTTTACTTCCGTGCCGCCCGTCACCCGCCACTTCCACAGGTTTCAACTGGTAACACCGTTGACCATTGCCTCACTTACATCCCCTGCGTCCCCGTTACCACATTCCATTCGAATCACTAAGTAGTTAGTAGTTGAAAGTCGATATTTATCGTGCTACCCTGTCGTATGAACTCGCCGCTGCAACCCAGATCCGTCCCCAAGCTTCAGCCTCCCTTCCCTCTGCTACACTTTGCACAAAACTCACCTCGATTTTCGCCCTTTGTTTTCAATCGCTTCCGCACTCTTTCATTTTCCGTAGCCTGTAAGTCCTTTGGTTGCCACTCTTACAAAAACAACCGGGGTGTATACCAACAATTCCCATTCTGGAACTCGACGCCCTCCGCCCACCACCATCATTCTCGTTCTTTCTTTACATGCATTTACAAATTGCCAATTTTCTATCCCCTTTGTTTTGACATTCATGCATCGGATGGGGGGTGTAGGGGGTGCCTTCCGTCCTGCCAGCGTTTCGACGTTCAGACGTTCCGACAAGTCCCGATCTGCTATCATCCCGCCTCGCATCCCCGGAGGCGACATGAGCTTTAGCCAAAGGCTCCAGGAAATCCGCGACGGCTTCGAGCGCCCCTTCTGGGTGGCCAACATCACGGAAATCTTCGAGCGCCTCTCCTACTACGGCGCGTTCGCCTCGCTGGCTCTCTACCTTCAGGAAAAGCTCAACTTCTCCACGCAGCAGACCGGCACGCTCACCGGCATCTTTGGCGGCATGGTCTGGTTCCTGGCGATTTTCGGCGGAGCCGCTGCCGACCGGCTCGGTTTCCGCCGCGCGCTCTCGCTGGCCTACCTCATCCTGGCTGCGGCTTATTTCCTGATTGGATCGATTGGAGCTTCCTGGCTTGCGCCGGTTCGCAACGCCATGCCGCTCGGTCTCTTTGTCGGCTGTATTTTGATGCTTCCCGCGCTGGGCGTCGCGCTCGTGAAACCTTGCGTCGTCGGCACCACCGCACGCGCCTCAAAGGAAAACGTCCGCTCCATCGGCTATTCCATTTACTACACCATGGTGAACATCGGCGGCACCGCCGGCCCCTTCGTGGCCTCCTGGGCACACCGCCATCTCGGTGTCGAACAAGTCTTCCGCGTCGCCGCGCTCAGCGTGTTCGCGATGTTCTTCGTGGTGCTGTTCTTTTTCAAGGACCCCAGGCGCACCACCGATGAACCCGCGCCCAGCATTTCGGCCACGATGAAGAATTTCCTCACCGTGGTTTCCAATGCGCGCTTCATGCTTTTTCTTTTGATCTTCACCGGCTACTGGATCGTCTACTGGCAGCAGTTCATCTCGATCCCCGGCTACATTCACAACTACATCAGCGCCAACGCCGACGTCGAGTTCATCCTGATCACCGCCCCGCTCGCCGTCATCTGCCTCACGCTCATCATCAATTACGTCATCCGCAAGATGCCCGCGTTTCAAGCCGTCATTCTCGGCACCATCGTCTCTTCTCTCGCCTGGTTCATTGTTTCTTTTTGGCCGACGGTTCCGGGCGTGGTGGTTTCCATCTTCGTGCTCGCTCTCGGCGAAATGATTCAGGCGCCGCGCTACTACGAATACATCTCCCGCCTCGCGCCTCCCGGACAGCAAGGCACCTACATGGGCTTCGCGTTTCTCCCCATCGGCATCGGCTCGTTGGTTGGCGGATGGTTCGGCGGCCGCGTCATGCATCATTTCGGCGAAGTCGCGCACCAGCCGCAGCGCGCCTGGTGGATGATTTCCGGCGTGGGCCTCCTGACCGCGTTGTTATTGTGGATTTACGACCGCGTCATTAAGCCGGGGGAAGGAACGCCTGCGTGATATGTGGAGGGAGAAAGAGGGCGCAGCGATGCTGCGCCCCTACAAAGACAAAAGAGCCGGCAAGGATGCCGGCGCTACGATAGAGGCAAGAAACGATGGCGAAGAGAGGGCACGATATATCGTGCCCCTACAAAGGGAGGGGAACGAGGCTGCTTCAGTTCACCATGCGGCGGAGGGTAGCCAGCGCCTGGCGGGCCAGCGAATAGCGCGGCTCGACTTCCAGCGCTTCCTGGAAGCAGCGCATCGCCTGGCCGTACATCTCTTTGCCGAGATAGGCGCGGCCCAGGTTGTAATGCGGAAAATGCCGCGGTTCGTAGCGCCGCGCTTCCACGGCGCGTTCGAGCCAGGGGATCGCTTCATCAAAGCGGCCCAGCTCGATGAGATAGGCGCCGATGTCGTTGTAGGGATTGCCGAATTCCGGGTCCAGCTCGATGGCGCGCTTGCATTCGGCAATGGCGTCCTCGATGCGCCCCTGATAATGATAGGTCCAGCCGAGGAAGGTATGGGCTTCGGCGGTAGGATGCAGCTCCAATGACGATTGATACAGCTCGACGGCGCGATCGTAATCGCCTTCCATCTGTGCTTGATAGGCATCCTGGAGGACTTCCCAGGCGCGCGTGAGGGCTTCCATGCTCATGTTGGCAATAATTAGCACACGGTTTCGCGCGGGTCAAAAGTACGAAAGTCCAAGTCGTGCACCCAGGGAACCTGTACTTTGTGCCGGGGGAGGGAGTGGAAATTCAGGGGCCAATTGGGGAGAATAGAAGCGTTTGGAACAGGGCACGCTTGGACCATGTCAGAATCATGACGGACGAAAACGAGGGGGCATCGTGAGGCGAAATATTTTGATGCTTGGGATGGCAACTCTGGCGGTGGCCGGTGCGGTGCTCGCGCAGGATGCCCCTGCGCCGCCGGCAAAGAGCAGCTCCAAAAAAACAGCGAGTCACGCCTCGTCAGGCGCCGCGGCGAGGGGCAAGGAAGTCTTCGAGAAAAAATGCGCGATCTGCCACTACGCGGAAAAGGACGCCAAGAAAATCGGGCCCGGATTAAAGGGGCTGTCCAAGCGGGGAACGTTCACCGTGAACGGCAACAAAGTCACGGATGAGTCCCTGAAAACGTGGATCGAAAACGGCGACTCGCTGATGCCTCCTATGAAGGAAACGCTGGAGGAAGCGCAGATCAAAGACGTCATCGCCTACGTGAAGACCCTCTAAAGCCATCGCAAAAGAGAAAAGCCCCCGAAGACCTGATGGCTCAGGCCGCCGGGGGCAAAACTCGAATAAAACTGATACTACTTCAGCACGGCGTCCTTGAACGCCTTCGACGGACGCAGGCGCACGACGGTCTTCGCCTTGATCTTGATCGCCTCGCCGGTTTGGGGATTGCGGCCCATACGCGCCTTGCGGTGCGCTTTCACGACGCGGCCGAGGCCGGGGATTACGAACTTGCCCGCAGCGCCCTTGGCTTCTTTTACAGCGAGCTTGAAAAGCTCTTCAAAGAATTGAGCGGCGGTTTTCTTCGATGTGTTGAGCTTCTCGGCGATATGCCCAACGACTTTCGTCTTGCTCAATGGCTTGGCCATCTATTCTGCTTATCCTCCTATTTTTTCTTTGCACCCCGACAAGATCGGAGCAGGCCACGAGTCCACTACCCCGTGTTTTGCTGCGGAAAACCCGGGCCGCAAGAGACTATAGCCAAGGAATCCATAGAACGCAAGGAAAAACCGCGAAAAACCTGGAAAAATGCGTATTTCTTTGAGGGCGTGTGGAAATCACCGCTAGAAACGCGGGTTTGCGGGCTGGCTAGAGTGTGGCCAGATCGGCGTAGAAATGGGCGATGGCTTTGATGCCGCCGAAGTAATTCTCGAGGGCGATATGTTCGTCCGGGGCGTGGGCGTTTTCGTCGGGCAAACCGAAGCCGAGCAGGACGCAGGGAACTTTGAAGGTGTCATGCATCTGGGTGACGAAAGGAATCGAGCCGCCTTCGCGAATGAAAACGGCCTTCTTGCCGAAGCCCTTTTCCAGGGCGGCCTGGGCCTTCAGGAAAATGGGGGCCTGATACGGAGCGACCCACGGTTTTCCAGTGCTCAAGACTTCAAATTTGCAATGAACCGTTTTCGGCAGCAGCTTTCGAATGTGCTTCTCGACGAGCTTGGCGATTTTGTGCGGATCCTGATTGGGAACGAGACGCGTAGAGAATTTGGCAAACGCTTTTGACGGGATGACCGTCTTGGCGCCTTCGCCCTGATAGCCGCCCCAGACGCCGTTCAATTCGAGCGTGGGCCGAATCCAGAGGCGCTCGACGGTGGTAAAACCTTTTTCGCCGAAGTAGCCGGGCGCGCCGACCGCCTTTTCGAAATCTTTTTTCTTCCACGGGAGAGCATTAAGGGCTTTGCGCTCGGCTTTCGAAACATTCGCGACATGGTCATAGAAGCCGGGAACGGCGACGCGGAAATTCTTGTCGTGGAGCTTGGCGAAAAGTTCGGTGAGAATCGTGAGCGGGTTCGGCACGGCGCCGCCGTAGACGCCGGAGTGGAGGTCGCGCTCCGGGCCGGTCAGCTCGATCTGATAGTAGTTAAGGCCGCGCAATCCGTAGGTGATGGAGGGGACGCCTTTGCCGAGCATGGAAGTATCCGAAACGATGAGCGCATCGGCTTGGAGTTTTTCCTTATTTTTCTGGACGTAGTCCCACAGGCTGACGCTGCCGACTTCTTCTTCCCCTTCGATCAAGACTTTCACGTTGATGGGAAGCTTGCCGTTCACTTTCTGGAGGGATTCGAATGCTTTCAGGTGAATGTGGACCTGACCCTTGTCGTCGGCAGTGCCGCGGCCGAAGAGATTGCCGTTGCGCACGGTTGGCTCGAAAGCCGGAGTGGTCCAAAGATCGAGAGGCTCGGCGGGCTGCACGTCGTAGTGGCCGTAGAAAAGGATCGTGGGTTTGCCGGGAGCCTCGAGAGATTCCGCATAGACGAGCGGATGCAGATTTGTGGGGACGATTTCAACCGATTTAAATCCTGCGGCGCGGAGATTGTCCGCGACCCAACGGGCGCCGCGCTCGATATCCGGCTTGTGTTCGCTCTTGGCGCTGACGCTGGGAATGCGCAAGAGTTCGCAAAGCTCCGCCAAATGCTGGTCGCGGCGACCTTCGATAAATTCAGCAAGGTTCATAAGGGGCCCTGGGGGCTAAGAGTCCTTTCGAAATATGATTACGTAAAACTTGAAGCGAATGTTGCGGCTGCGAAAAGAATGGACAGCGAAGAATGACCCGCGACCGCCAGACCCTATTCTATGACTGCACGAAGACGGAGTACAAGCGAACGGGACGCCGATGGTTGTTCAACTAGGAGATGCTTGTGTTTCTAGAGGTATAATCCAGCTCGATGGCCTTGACCTCCGGCACTCGGCTCGGGCCTTACGAGATCCTTGCGCCGCTCGGCGCGGGCGGCATGGGCGAAGTTTACCGTGCGCGCGACACGCGCCTGGACCGCACGGTCGCCATCAAGATTCTTCCTTCGCATCTTTCTGAAAATCCAATTCTAAGACAGCGATTTGAGCGCGAAGCAAAAGCGATCTCCAGCCTGAATCACGCGCACATCTGCGTGCTGCATGACATTGGAAATCAGGACGGGATCCAGTTCCTGGTGATGGAGTGCGTCGAAGGCGAAACGCTCGCGAAGAGGCTCGAAAAAGGACCGCTGCCGGTGGAACAGGCGCTCAAGTATGGGATGCAGATCGCCGATGCGCTGGATAAAGCCCACCGCAGCGGGGTGGTGCATCGGGATTTGAAGCCGGGCAACATCATGCTGACGGGGTCAGGCGCCAAGCTGCTCGATTTTGGGTTAGCGAAAGCTGCGCCGCCACTCACAACAGGAGAGACGCTGACGGCTGCGGCCACGCGAACGACTCCAGTCACGCAGCAGGGCATGATCGTGGGCACTTTCCAGTACATGTCGCCCGAGCAGGTCGAGGGCAAGGAAGTTGATGCGCGGAGCGATATTTTCTCCTTCGGCTCGGTGCTGTATGAGTTGGTGACCGGGCGGCAGGCCTTCCCAGGCAAAAGCCAGTTGAGTGTGGCGTCGGCCGTTCTGGAGAAAGACCCAGAGCCGATCAGCACCTTGCAGCCGCTGACGCCGCCGGCGCTGGACCGCACTATCCGAGTTTGTCTGGCGAAAGACCCAGAAGAGCGCTGGCAGACAGCCCGCGATCTGCTGCTCGAATTGAAATGGATTGCCGGTGGGGGCTCGCAGACCGGACTGCTTTCAGAAGGCGCGCCTCGTAGCAGGAGCTACAACCGTTTAAGTTGGACTCTGGTTGCCATACTGTCTCTGAGCGTTCTCGTCCTTTTGATTATTTCGAGACAGCGTGTTCCGGCGAGCGCAGCGCCAGTGCGCTTTCTAGTTCATCCGCCGGAAAATTCGTATATCAACGGTGTGGGGCGAGCGGCGGTCTCACCCGATGGCCGTCATCTGACTTTTGTTGCCTCCGGTCCTAACGGCAAAGACGTTCTGTGGGTCCGCTCATTCGATTCTCTGACGGCGCGTTCACTTCCGGGTACCGAGGGAGCCCTGTTCCCGTTTTGGTCCCCCGATGGCCGTTGGGTTGGCTTCTTTGGCAAATATTCGACGCTTCAGAAGATCGATATTACCGGCGGTCCTCCTATTTCCGTAGCGAGCGCCCTTGCAGGAAATGGTGGCACCTGGAGCCGCGATGGCGTGATCGTGTTCGGAACAGGCGCGACCCGCTTGCTATACCGGGTATCGGCGGCGGGCGGCGAAGTTGTCCCTCTAACCAAGCGGGAGAAGGCGGTGACCGTAGGGCGGCTTGCACCGTATTTTCTGCCCGACGGAAATCATTACCTGTATGAAGGTCCCCAAGCAGGAGCCGCACGCGCTGTTTACATCAGCTCGCTGGATTCGGACACGAGCAAGTTGTTGGTGCAGGGCGGAACAAGTCCTGCCTATCAGCAGGGATACTTATTCTACCTCCTAGGGACTACGCTCATCGCGCAACCTTTCGATGAGAAGCGGCTTGCGATTGCTGGTGACGCGGCCGCGCTTGCTGAACAGGTGCAATTCTTCTCGGCGTCACAGACCGGAGCCGTTCTGGCGTACTGCACAGGCGCAGTGGAAAATATTCCGCAACTGACGTGGTTTGACCGAAGCGGAAATCGGGTTGGCAAGCTGGGCGATCCCGTGCACCAATTCAACATTCGGCTTTCACCAGACGGTAAGAAGGTTGCATCCGAGATTTACGACCCGCAGGTGAGCGGCGTGAATTCCGACATCTGGCTGTACGATGTCGCACGCGGAGTCAAGTCACGACTGACATCGGGTCCGGGATCGCCAAGAAGTCCGTGTTGGTCACCCGACGGGAAGCACATTATTTTCAGCTCAGACCGAAAGGGGCACTACGATCTGTACGAAAAAGCTGTTGACGGCGGCGGGAATGAAGAACTGGTGTTCGAGTCGGAAATTGCAAAGTATTGTCAGAGTTGGTCGCCGGACAACAAGTTTCTTGTCTTTATGACGGTTTCGGGCGATAGCAGTGCGAACCGCGACCTATGGACCCTGCCGCTTTTCGGCGATCGAAAACCGGTCCCGTACATTCAAACGGAATTCGACGAAGGTGGAGGCCGGTTTTCACCGGATGGAAAGTGGATCGTGTATGCGTCCGATGAATCCGGAAGAAGCGAAGTGTACGTGAGACCGTTCCCTGGACCAGGGGGCAAACTGCTGGTTTCCGCTTCCGGAGGGTCAATGCCGGTATGGCGTCGCGACGGCAAGGAAATTTTCTATTTAGGCGTCGACCGCGAGTTGATGGCGGCGAGAGTGAACCAGAATGGTTCGATGCTAGGAATAGATGTGGCTCATCCTCTCTTTCAGACCAACACGGAGTCCTTTTTCCCCAGTTACGATGCCAGTGTTGACGGCCAGCGCTTCGTCATCGTCACCTCCACGCCTCAGAAACTGCCGTCTCCCATCACCGTCGTCGTCAACTGGGATGCAGGTTTGAGAAAGCAATGACGGGGCACTGCGGGCCGCCTCAAGGTTGCGTATCGGGAACACCTGACCGTTGGGGCAATTGACCGTGACGCGGGGGCGTTCGAACATGGCAGTATGAGCGAAATCACTGCAGCCTCTCACCGGCGAAGCTCGCGCGTCTTTCACAAGATGCGGGTGCTGGCGCAGGGCCGTGCGCACAATGGCAAAAAGTTCCGCGAGACTTGCGAAACCGTGGTGGTCAACGGCCATGGCGGCTTGCTGTTTCTGAAGCACGAGATCGACACCGGCGAGATGCTGGTGATCACCAATCCAGAGACGCTGGAAGAGCTGGAATGCCGGGTCGTGTATATGGGCGAGCCGGTCGGCAAGGGACAGCGGGTGGGAGTGGAATTTTTGACGCCGGCGCCGCGCTTCTGGGGTGTGGAATTCAGCGACGCTACTGCGGATAATTCTTCAGCCGCTAACTGAAACGCCTGGGGCTGCCACGCGCGCGGGCACCTGGCTCCTGCGCTTGGAAATCCAGGTTCCCAATCTCCACAAAAGAAGAATGGCGACGAGCGCGCCGTAAAAAAGCGGCTTGCGAACGTCGGATTTTACCAACCAATAGTAGTGGACCACGCCGCAGATGGCGCTGATGTAGATGGCACGGTGCAGCATTTGCCACCGCTTGCCGCCGAGACGGCGAATCCAACCCGCGGTGGACGTAAGCGCCAAAGGAATCAGCAAGACAAATCCCAGAAAGCCGACGGTGATGAAGGGACGCTTGGCGACGTCTTTCCACATCGCGGATAGATTGAAGGACTGGTCCGGCCCGAGATAGGTGAGGAAGTGCAGGCACGCGTAAAAAAAAGCGAAAAGGCCGAGCATGCGGCGGAAGCGGATGAGATCCGGCAGGTTGAGAAGTTTGCGAAGCGGAGTGATGGCCAGGGTGAAGACGAGAAAGCGCAAGAT
>Ga0137403_10005484_pt1 | contig 14717 bp, 13 predicted proteins | sample CZOMad2_1_16fung_FD_122057 | JGI IMG/M metagenome (GOLD analysis project Ga0137403, IMG submission 122057) | Vadose zone soil fungal communities from Angelo Coast Range Reserve, California, USA - CZOMad2_1_16fungal (Hybrid Assembly) | ecosystem: Environmental > Terrestrial > Soil > Vadose zone... | reverse complement strand
GCCGAAGAAGTTCATTTTCTTTCGGTGGTGGCTGAGCAGATCGCTCTCGCATTCGACAATGCGTTGCATTTTGATGCGTCGCAAGCCTCGCAGCAGCAGCTGGTGAAAAAGAACGAGCGCCTCGGACTTCTCCTTGAATTGACCAATCATGTGGTTTCCAATCTTGAGTTCCGGGACCTTCTTCGAGCCGTAGTGGCGAGCACTCGCCGAGTTATGGCCTGCGATGGCGTTGGCATTACTCTTCCCGATACCGACAACACGCACTTGCGCATCTACGCCCTGGATTTTCCCTTCAGCGGAGAATCCGTCCACGAGGAGAGCCTTGTCCCCATTGATGAAGATATCTCGGGAGCAGTCTTTCGCACAGGCAAACCCTGGTGCGGGAGCGTCCAGGAGGCGAGGCGGCTTGGCATGAAGGACACCGCGCAGGCCGAAGTCGGAACGGTTTCGATCCTTCCTCTTGTCAGCCGAAGTCGCGTTCTGGGGATATTCGGTGTGGTCAAATATCAGGACGCTGCGTTCACCAGCGACGATATCGAGTTTCTGACCCAAATCGCAAATCAGGTTGCCATTGCCGTAGAGAATGCGTGTGCCTTTGGGGAGATTCGAGAGCTGAAAGAGAAGTTGGCCCAGGAAAAGCTCTATCTCGAAGATGAAATCCGCAGCGAAATGAATTTCGCGCAAATCGTCGGAAAAAGCGCACAGCTGCGCCGTGTGCTGAAGCAGGTGGAGACGGTCGCTCCGACAGACTCGACTGTGCTCATTTATGGAGATACTGGTACAGGAAAAGAACTCATTGCGCGAGCCATTCATGATTTAAGCCCGCGGCGCTCGAAGCCTTTCGTCAAGCTCAACTGCGCGGCCATTCCGACGGGCTTGCTGGAAAGTGAGCTGTTCGGACATGAAAAAGGCGCATTCACAGGAGCAATCGCGCAACGCATTGGCCGTTTCGAAGTCGCCAATGGCGGCACCATTTTTCTGGATGAAATCGGAGAGATTCCTCTCGAATTGCAGACCAAACTGCTCCGTGTGTTGCAGGAGAGGGAGTTCGAGCGGCTGGGAAGCTCGCGCACTCTTCGAACCGATGCGCGTTTGATTGCCGCGACAAATCGCGATCTGGAAACGATGGTGAGCGAGCAGAAGTTTCGATCCGATCTCTTCTTTCGCTTGAATGTTTTTCCGGTTCACGTTCCGCCCTTGCGGGAACGCCAGGGGGATATTCCGCTCCTGGTGCGGCACTTCACGCAGCAGTTTTCCCGTCGCATGAACAGGGTGATTGAGACGATTCCATCTACGGCAATGGATGCCCTCAGCCGATATCATTGGCCGGGAAACATACGAGAACTTCAGAACGTGATCGAGCGCGCCGTAATTATCTCGACGGGTCCTGCCTTAAACATCGACGTTAGCGATCTGAAATTTTCCAAGGTCGACCTTCCAGCGAAAAAACACGCTACTTCCAAATCGGCAAATGGCGCACTTCACAGCGTTCTGGAAGAAACAGAACGCCAACAGATTCTGAGGGCTCTCAAGGAATGCAATTGGGTTGTGTCCGGCCCGAACGGCGCAGCGGCACATCTTTCCATGAAACGATCGACCCTCCAGTTGAGAATGCAAAAGCTCGGAATCGCGCGCGGGTCTGCGTAGTCGCGGTACTCGTTCTAGTCGGAACTCTTCGAAAAAGCCTTCCGCTTCTAAGGATCTCCTTACACCCATCAAAGTTTTCTTTGTCTGCCAGAAAACTGGCAGCCTACTATCTGGCTGGCACTGCCACGCTGGCAGCTTGATCGAAAGAACTCTCCTTCGTCTCGCCATCTCCCTACAGATCAATAAGTTCCGCCACTGTGAGGAACTCTGCCCGTTGGCCCACGCGGTGCACTTCTCAGCGCCTGCGGCGTTACCACTACCGCTGCGGTCACGGCGGGAACATCCATCATCGTGACGGATCTAAGGAGAAGGATTCGGCTTCGGAAGGATAGTGGACAACGGCCCCACATGGGAGCTCGATGCCGGGACACCGGCGCGACGCCAGTCGATGAGGATCTCCAAGGTTAATACCAAATTCAGTAAACAAAACGGCGCATCCTCTGTCCTTCAGAAGCGCCCCCGGGAGGTAACCATTAGGCTAACAGTTTCGGGAGCGCAACGAGTCCCGGTGCGAATCGATTGTGACCACGCTGCCAGCCAGGCCTTCAATCTGCAAGGGCTGCTCAAAGCGGGTCTGTCTGTTGAACCCGATGAGAGAGTTCGATGAACGCAGCCGGAACGGACCCTAACGCAGATCTCTGGCTGCCCAAAGGCAATCCTTGGATCATCGCGATTGCCGTCTCGCTGGCAGCATTTATGGAGGTCCTTGATACCAGTATCGCTAACGTGGCGTTGCCTCACATCGCTGGCAATCTGGGTGCCAGCAATGACGAGAGCACATGGGTGTTGACGAGCTATCTTGTTTCCAACGCGATCGTTCTGCCGATTAGCGGATGGCTCGTCGCATGGCTTGGACGAAAGCGGTTTTTCTTGATTTGTATTGTGTTTTTCACTATCAGTTCCTTCTTGTGTGGTATCGCGCCCAACCTTGGGCTCCTTCTTCTGTTTCGTGTCTTGCAAGGCGCGTTCGGCGGAGGCTTGCAACCGATGGCGCAAGCCATCCTCGGCGATACCTTTCCTCCGGAAAAGCGAGGTCTGGCCTTTGCGTTGTACGGAGTGACCGCCATCTGTGCTCCTGCGATTGGTCCGACGTTGGGAGGCTGGATCACCGACAATTACTCTTGGCGCTGGGTTTTCTATATCAACGTTCCGGTTGGAGCTCTGGCGTTAGCACTGGTATATCACCTCGTCGAAGATCCACCTTACCTGGCCCGCCTAAAAAAGCGGCTTTCCGGGTTCGACTTCATCGGATTTTCCCTCCTAACTCTGGGAGTAGGTGCTTTGCAAATAGCCCTCGACAAGGGTCAGGAAGACGACTGGTTCGGATCTCCTTTCATTACGACGCTGATTGTGATTGCCGTCGTCGGCTTGGTTTCCTTGGTCATTTGGGAATGGTTTCAGAAGGAGCCCGTCGTTGATGTCCGTTTGTTCAAGAACTTCAATTTCGCGGCGAGCAGTCTTATGTTCTTGATGTTGGGAATGGCCTTATTCAGTTCCACGGTATTGATGCCTCAGCTCCTTCAGACCCTTATGGGATACACAGCACAAAAGGCAGGAATGGTGCTTTCTGCGGGAGCCTTAGTAGTTCTAGTCGTGCTCCCGGTCGTGGGCAGAATGACTTCCCGATTCCAAGCGCGCCACCTGATTGCCTTTGGCTGGATAACGCTGGCGGTGAGCATGTACGTCTCCTGCAAGCAGATCGATCTGCTCATGAGCTTCAGCTCAGCCACCTTATTACGTGTGTGGCAGTACATTCCTGTCGCTTTTCTATTCGTGCCACTCACCCTTGCCGGATACATCGGTCTGTCATCAGAAAAAACCAACGCTGCAGCTGGCCTTATGAATTTCATGCGGAACATTGGTCAGAGCGTAGGTACGTCGGCCGTCACGACCCTCATCGCTCGACGTAGCCAATATCATCAATCCGTTTTGGCGGAATACACCGCTTCCGCTCGATTCCACGCAGCTATCACCGGTTTAGCGACGCGCCTGACGCAGGCAGGCCTGAGCGTTCACGCCGCGCAACAACAAGCGCTAGGCCGAATGTATGCTTTGGTGCAAGCCCAGGCTGCCGTTGTCTCTTATGTCGAAGTGTATTGGCTGATTTCGGTGGGCTCGGGAATCATGTTTGTGTGCTCATTCCTGCTGAAGAGAAATGAACTAAGCAAGAGTCGGGGTGTGTCGGTTCACTAGAATCTCGTGTGAAATAAGTGCGTTTCCCATTATCTTTGCGTGCCAAGCCACCAGCTCCACTTTCATCGCAGTGTGCCGGGATGGCCACAGTGGTCCTACGCGTGAGAATTACTTTGGCCTCACTTCGTCACCTCTCCTAAAGCCCCCCTTCCGCCCGCCCCTTTGTGTGCCAGAAAACTGGCAGCCTACCATCTTGCTAGCACTGGCACGCTGGCATCTTGATCTAAAGAACGGCCCTTCGGTTCGCCATCTCAATCCAAATCAATAACTTCCGCAATCTTGGGAGCCCTCCGCGCTTTGGCACATGCGATGCCTTTCTCCTGAACGCGAGGCGTTTGCCATGAATGGAATGCGAAGCCTGAACCCAGCGACAGATTCTCAATCGCGGTTTTCAAGAAAACGCTCTCGTTCTTCCATCCTGGAAATCGACTCCTGGATGGCCAGCAAGATTCAAGCGATCTCACCGCTGGTGGACCGCTTGATGAGGTTGATTGAAGGATCCCAATGTGTTCCGGGAGAGGAGTTCGATGTCGAGTTGGCACTCCGGGAAGCGCTGGAAAATGCAGTCGTCCACGGCAACCAGGAAGATCCAGACACAAAAGTACACGTCCGCTGCCGCTGCCAGCCAGGCAAGGAAATATCCATCGTCGTGACGGATCAAGGAAAAGGATTCGACTTCGAGAAGACAGTCGGTAACGGCATCACAACAGACCCCGATTCCGAACACGGGCCCGGCATCCAGCTGATGAAAGCGTACATGGACGACGTGCACTTTGAACGAGGCGGGTCGGAAGTCCATATGCACAAGCGATCGCGAAATACTTCCCGTTCGTAAAGGTCAGGGGATGCGGAAGCGTTCGAAATTGAGGGGCAACCGGCTGGTAGTCGAAGGAACACCTCCAGCGGACGAAACACGAGTCATGGGAATGCTACGAATTACGATCGCAGAAACACTTTCCGAGCAAAGGTGGACGCTCGAGGGCCGGCTCGTTCAGCCGTGGATCTCGGAGCTGAAGTCCAACTGGGCAAAAACAGAAACCGCTCGCCGGGAACGCAAGTGCGTGGTGGACCTCACGGGCGTGACCTTCATCGACAAGAGCGGGGAGAAGGCGCTCGCCGAGTTGTTCAAGCAAGGCGCGGAACTCATCGCGACCGGTATTTACACCCGGCACGTCGTTCACAACATCGAGAGGAGAAAATGGAATCGGCAACTGTAAGGAGTCGGAGTAGGAATCATGATCGCTCATAACCCCCTCCACGGATCCGGACAAGCGGGATTCCCGCATCCGGCTCTTGCCTTAGGTGAGGACGCCCATGCGTCGCAGGGGATAGGGATGACAGACGGTAGGCGGAGGCAGCCAGCGAGTGATGAGGCGCCGCATGCGATCCCAAAGCACACGGCCTTTGTGGCTGCGCCGCGAAAGCGCGCGATGCCAGAGCCGCCCTACCTGGAACCGAAAGAGATACAACGCCGGTTTGTTCATAGGCACTCCGTAGTACCGGATGTGTCCACGCACCACCGCTTGCAACCACTTGCCCATTTCGGGGATGGGTTCATGCATGCGTCGCTGAAGTTCGGCTTTCACCTCGTTCAGCTTCGTCTGCAGTCTCTTGCGTATCGTTTGCCGCAACACCGTATACATTCCATTGCTTCTCTTCTTCACGCAGATGTGCGTAAAGCCAAGAAAGTTGAACGTCTCCGGTTTCCCTTCTCCACGCCTTTGCCGGTTATTGATCGCAAACGGACCGAACTCCAGCAGCCGCGTTTTCTCGGGATGCAGTTCCAGGTTGAACTTCCTCATTCTCTCGGTAAGTTCCGCCCGAAACTGATCGGCATCCGCTTTGTCCCGGAATCCAACCACGATGTCGTCCGCGAATCGCACCACGATGACATCGCCATGCGCGCACTTCTGACGCCATGCTTGGACCCACAGATCAAACACGTAATGAAGATAGACGTTCGCCAAAAGCGGCGAAGCACTTCCGCCCTGGGGCGTCCCTTCCTCCACACGTATTCGTTTCCCATCCTCCAGCACGCCGGCGTTCAGCCATTTCTGGATAAGCCGCACGACGCGCCGGTCTGCAACCCGATGCTCGACGAACTTCACAAGCCATTCGTGAGAAAGTCCATCGAAAAAGCCCTTGATGTCCAGATCGAGCACCCAGTTCACTTTTCTCGTCAGCAGTCCCGTGTACAGCGCGTCCAACGCATCGTGCTGACTGCGCCCTGGCCGGAACCCATACGAAAACCCGAGAAAATCCGTTTCGTAGATAGCGTTCAGCACCTCGACCGCCGCGCGCTGGACGATTTTGTCTTCCAGCGCCGTCACTCCGAGCGGCCTTTGCCGCCCATCGGCCTTCGGGATAAACACTCTACGCACCGGCTTCGCTCGATACGCTCCTCGCTTCAGCCTTTCGGAAAGGTCCTGGAGATTCCCCTCCAGTTGCTCGCCGTAGTGCCGCCACGTCTCCCCGTCCACGCCCGGCGCGGCTTCCTTCTTCAAGCGGAAGTAAGCCATGCGCAGCGTTTCCAGGTTGTAGATGTGGTGCAGGAGCGCCGTGAATCGCAACTTCTTATCCTTTCCTGCTGCTTGACGTACCCGCTCCAGCGCACTCGGCGCGTCTTTCCGGCTCGGTGTCCGGGACGCGTTTTGCTGTGGCAGGTTCCCTTTGGCCAGACCGCTTCCCTCCATCTCCTCCGCCACCGGTTGCCCGGCTTTGTTCGGAGACTTCTCAGGTACTACTGGTCTGTCCGACTTCCCAGGTCCGTTCGTCATCGGCGTACGTCCTTAGACTTCCCGACGCGTCCCAAGGCAACTCCAGCCCTGGGCGAACTTGGGATCTCCCGGTTCCCGAGCGAGGTGTCTGCGTACGTGCACGGGGTCTCTGACCGCGCGGGACTCTGGCACACCTCGCGATATCGGTGCATCAGATGGGGCCTTCCGCTTCTCCTTACAGCGTCGGCGTCCCGGAGAAAGGAACTTACGCGGCTGAATACCCGGCCCGCACGTTCCCCTGTCAACGCTTCGACGCTGCCCTTGCGAGCAGCTCCGCATGACTCGGGGCCGATGTGGGTCGCTGTTCCACTTTCGTATGACTTTTGCATTCACTACACCTCGCCGGTTTAACCGGCGCACAAGGAGAAAATGCCATGACTTAAAACCCACTCACGCAGACGCGGGACCGGACGCTCGCCGTTTTTTTTTGGCAGGCGGAACAGTGGTTTCGCTTTTCCGGCTCGTTGACGTTCAGGAGCATTCTGGAATAGATCTTCCGCAGCAGTCCAAGCAAAAACGCCGACTGTATTTATTATCAAGCCAATCAATTCTTAATCGAATGGGTGACGCGTTCGAACGGAAGCTCGTCGTGTGTCTATGCGAATAAAGTACTCGTCGTCACGTTACGTACACAATTATTTCGAAATGAAGACTGAGTTCAAATGGAGGAGAACATGAAGAAGATTGTATTTGCGCTCGCGCTGGTCGCGGCGCTGTGTGTCTGCAGCACAGCATCAATATCGGCTTGGGAGGAAGACCGCTTTCGCTTTCACTTCCAAACAGTCAGTTTCCCGGACGACACGTTTACCCAGCTACTCGGCATCAACGACTTTGATACGATCGCCGGCTATCACGGCGCAACAGTCAACAAGGGGTTCGTTTTCACCTTCCCAAACAATTTCACTTCGGAGAATTTTCCTGAATCCGCGCAGACGCAGGTGATTGGAATCAACAACCGGGGCTATACCGACGGGTTCTATATCGATACCGCCGGAACTACCCACGGCTTCGTGGATATCAACGGCACTTTCACGACCGTGGATTTCCCCGGCACAGCGTTCAACCAGCTTCTCGGGCTGAATAATCTTGACCAGGCTGCCGGCTATTACGCCGACGCTGCAGGCATCGATCACCCTTACATTTTTCACAACAAGGGCGGAGCGTTCTCCGTGATCACCATCCCAGGAGCCGTAGGCGGGGCGCAAGCCACAGGCGTAAACGACAATGGGTCGATCTCGGGTTTCTACATCGACAGTAAAGGGACCAACCACGGTTTTCTGATCGCTAAGGGACAGTTCCAGACTCTCGATTTCCCGGAGTCAACGCTCACGCAGGCATTCGGCTTGAACAATCACGATGAGGTCGTTGGCGCTTACGTTGATCAGTCGGGTCTCACCCACGGCTTCACCTTTAAGGACGGAAACTTTACGTCGGTCGATGATCCCCTGGGCATCGGAACGACCACAATCAATGGGATCAACGACCGTGGACAAATCGTCGGATTTTTTGTGGCCGCCGGTGGAAACACGGACGGATTCGTTGGGTCTAAGTAACCGTGAGATCCGCAAATCAAACGGTGCACATCGGAAAGCATGCTCGGTCCCGTAAGTCGGGACCGGGCATCTCCAACCAGACTGCACCCGGGCCATTCTTATACCCGAAGAGAACATGTGACGAGTCGCGGCGGATGGCGTGACAAGGTCCATGGCTCTCAATTTCCGAATCGCGGTTGCCAAGTAAAGAGCATAGATCCTGGATTTAGAAGTTGTTTGAATGCAGACAAGGAGAACATCAATATGACAACACTCAGTTACAGCGTCACAGAGCCCGCTCTTCGGTCACCCGTCGAGGAGTGGCAACCTCATGCCAAACAGAGCGAGTCGACTACCGAGTGGTGGTACGTGACCGGGCTTGTCCACGATACGACCGGAAACCCCTATTTCCTGGCTTGGTGTCCCTTCCACTTCAGTGGAGAGAAGAGGACTCCGGCGTCCGCAGGCCTTCCGCTCGACCAGAGAGTAATCACCGCTCTAAGCGGCTTCACGGACTACCGCAACAACTTCCACATCGCTGATTCCCCGGCAGCGGTGGTGAATGAGGCCGACACTTGGGATCCTAGGAACAAAGCAGTTCGTTTCGCCGCCGGCGACTACAGCTCCGAGTGGTCCTACAACGGTGACACGATGCAACTGACGGTCGCATCCCCTCACCTCTCCTACGATTTGCTCCTCACAGGCGCAGGGCAGGTGATGTACGCGAAGGACAAACTCGGCGTCAAGGGCTTCATTCAGGAGGGAGCGCCGGAGGACCGCAGCTACTATTATTCGATGCCGCGCGTAGAGATCGTAGGCCGGATCAGCTACACCGGAAAGGGCGGCGTCCGGCACGAGATCGACGTGACCGGGCAAGGGTGGGTCGACCGCCAATGGGGAGACTTCCTGACCAAGTCCTGGGAGTGGTCCTCGCTGCGCTTCTCCAACGGTGCCCGGGTCAATCTGTACAACTTCGCCAACGGCTACCAGGTCGCGACCTACCAGAAGGCCGACGGCTCCACGCATTGGTTCGACTCCTTTCTCGTCCGCCAGAACGGCTACCTCAGAACGCCTGAGCGAGGAGTATGGCTGTCGTGGGGATGGAGCTATGAGTTTCCCGTCGAGGTGGAGGGCAGCCGCCACTACACGCTGGAGCCGTTTAGCAAGCTCGATGTCTACGAGAACCCGAACAATATCCTCTTCGAAGGTCCTTCGCGCCTCATCAATGACGACATAGGAGAGACGGTTGGAGTCGCAGTCACTGAGTCGATGGACGTGCGCATCATGCAGAATGCGCCGTATGCTGCCCACCAGCATTGACGGCTTCTCTCTTATGGTATCCGCGAATGGATCTCCGCCAACAGTAGAGAAGGCCCAGCGAAAAGTGGGAGGAACAACCATGGCTTGCGAAAATGCAGTTCTTTCGGCAAATCAAAATGATGTCGAACCCTGTCTCATCGGGCAGGCAGCATATGAAGCGGCCACTCCTACACCGGCGACAGACGAATCCACCTCTTCGGGGTTGTTCTCAACTGTCGCATCCAGACGTCACCAGGCGATCAAGGGCAAAGGTCGGAACGACGACTTCAGGGAGATCATCGGAGCAAGGGGCGCGCTCCGAGACGTATTGGCCCTCGTTCGCACGGTCGCCCCCACCGATTCGACTACTCTGATCGAAGGCGAAACGGGCACGGGGAAGGAACTTGTCGCTCGCGCGATTCACGAGCACAGCACACGCAGAAATCGTCCTTTCGTAAAAGTGAATTGTGCGGCGATTCCCCTGGGATTGCTAGAGAGTGAACTGTTCGGACACGAGAGAGGCGCTTTCACCGGTGCGGTCACGCGCAAGGTTGGCCGTTTCGAAGCGGCAAACCAGGGCACACTTTTTTTGGATGAAGTCGGAGACATCCCGCCCGAACTGCAACCGAAGTTGCTGCGCGTTCTTCAAGACGGAGAGTTTGAGAGGCTAGGTAGCACGCAAACCCAACGAGCGAACGTTCGGCTCGTAGCCGCGACGAATAAAGACCTCGCCAAGCTAGTTGCCCAGAATCAGTTTCGTAGCGATCTGTACTACCGGTTGAACGTTTTTCCCATACCTATTCCGCCACTGCGCCACCGGAGCGGGGACATTCCGCTGCTAGTGACGCACTTTCTGGGGATTTACGCGGAACGCATGAGGAAGCACATAGCGTGGGTACCGCTAGAAATGATGGAGGCGCTGATAGGCCATTCCTGGCCAGGAAACGTCCGAGAGCTGCAGAATTTCATCGAGCGCAGCGTCATCCTCACCTCCGGAAACGTCCTGCGTCCCCCTCTCGACAGCTTAAAGCCTGCTGCGGAGACAGAATCCCTGCGGGCAATTACCTTGGAGGACGCGGAGCGCGAACACATCTGCAAAACTCTAGAACAAACCCGCTGGGTCATTGCGGGCCACAATGGGGCTGCCGCACGTTTGGGAATCAAGAGGTCCACTCTCTACTTCCGCATGCAAAGGCTGGGCATCTCGCGTTCCGACAGGGAGCCTATCCCGGCGTAGCAGAGTTCAGAGGAGCAAACCATGAGCGATGAAATCCGGCCGTTCAAGATTCATGTCAGCGACGCGGATCTCGAGGAACTGAAAAAACGCCTGCGCGCCACCCGCTGGCCCGACCCGCAGACCGTTCCTGATTCGTCGCAAGGGGTTCCCCTCGAGTACGTGCAAAACATCTGCGAATATTGGGCGCGTGATTACGACTGGCGCAGAATCGAAGGTCGGCTCAACGCTCTACCTCAATTCCACACCGACCTGGATGGCGTCGGCATCTACTTCCTGCATATCCGTTCACCGCAGTCTGACGCGACGCCATTGATCCTGACGCACGGCTGGCCCGGATCGGTCATCGAATTCTTGAAAGTCATTCCAGCCTTGACCGATCCCTCCAGGCACGGTGGCGAATCTCAAGATGCCTTCCATGTGATTTGTCCCGCGTTGCCCGGCTATAGTTTTTCGGATAAACCGAAGCAAAACGGCTGGTCGGTGGAAAAGATCGCGCGCGCCTGGAGTGAGCTGATGCTGCGCCTGGGCTACCAGCGGTACTACGCGCAGGGCGGGGATTGGGGCGCCGCAGTAACAACCGCCATCGCGCTTCAGGACACCGAACACTGCCACGGCATCCATCTGAATGCGCTCCTCGTAGGGCCCGATCCCGCCACGATGAACAGCCTCACGGACGAAGAAAAGGACGACTTGGCAGCGATGCGGCATTACCAAGATTGGGACTCTGGTTACTCGAAACAGCAGAGCACCCGTCCCCAAACGCTCGGCTACGGGCTGGCCGATTCGCCGGCCGGGCAAGCCGCCTGGATTCTCGAAAAATTCTGGGCGTGGACCGATTGCCATGGAAATCCCGAGAATGCGCTCACTCGCGATGAGATGTTGGATGACGTCATGCTGTACTGGCTGCCGAACGCAGCAGCCTCCTCGGCGCGTCTATATTGGGAAAGCTTCAATAAACGCAACAATGAACCGGTTCGAATTCCGGTGGGCTGCAGCATCTTCCCGAAAGAGTTTTTCCGCGTGTCTCGCCGATGGGCCGAGAAGCGCTATCCGAATCTGGTTTATTGGAACCGGTTGGATCGCGGCGGCCACTTCGCCGCGTTCGAACAGCCCGATTTGTTTGTTAAAGAGCTTCGAGCCTGCTTTCGCAAAATGCGAGCAATGTAGAAATGAACGAGTTACTACGATTTTATTTTGAAAGGAGCATCGTAATGTCATGTCGAATCAGAACGAAAATCTGGGTGGCCGTCTGCCACTCCTGGACCCTAAAGAGCTGGCGCCGGCCCAGGCAGAGTCTTACAAGGTAATGGACAATACGTTGATCGCCTGGGCGAACCAGTCCGGCTTCGTGGTCAAGACCAGGGATGGGAAGCTTATCGGCCCGTTCAACCCTTCCCTTTACAGCATTGGTATTACTGATGGCTTTGGCAAATTCATGGATGCGGAAGCGAAGAACACGAAACTGGACAAGCGCACGCGTCAGATTGTCATCCTGACCGTGGGAGCTGTTTGGAACAGCCCGTACGAGCTCTATGCTCATTCCGCGGAAGCGCGAAAGGTGGGTCTGCCGGAAGGGGCGATTCAGGCTCTCGCGTCAGGTGAATCGCCACAGGGTCTCACCTCGAATGAACTTGTCGCTCACCGCTTCGCTCGACAGCTTACTGCGGAGCGCCGGGTAGACGACGATCTATATCGCAAGGCAAAGCAGGCCTTCGGTGAGGAAGGGCTGGTGGACATGATCTATCTGATCGGCATTTATCATGTCACCTGCGCTCTCCTAAATGGCTTTGAAATTCCGGCACCTGTCGGTGCCGCAAGCGCAGCAGGCACTCAGATATCGAGTAGTAAACAGTCTTGATCTCACCTCAAGCCAGTCCAGCCATGAACGGCACGATGCGGTCGGCCAGTGTGGCCATGACACCAGGCGTCACAGCCGACGGCATCGTCACCCCAACTGGCCTCTATCCTCGATGCTTCTCCCGCCTCAAAGGCATCGTTTTCGACAAACCGCATTTGAAAGCGCAGTTGAGAGAGACAGATCGCTCTGTTGCGCGTTTTGCAGGAACATGAATTCGAACGTGTCGGTGGAATTGGATCCATCCCGAACTAATGTTCGGGTTACCGAGTCTACCTGGAATCCAAGATCAGGTCACTATTGTAAAGATCAACAAGAGGCGCTCCTAAAATTACAAATCCCTCAGCAGATCACATTTAAATACCTTCCTCAGCGAATCCCAGAGCACAGTTCCGAAATTTCGCAAACGTTGCGAAAATTCGCAACTTGGATACACATCAAACTACCAGTTTCAATAACTTAACATTGGCGCTGTGATTGCCACTATAGCGGTGTTCGTAAGTTCATCAAGAAAAAGAAACGACAAGCCCATGAAACAGACAACGACACCAGAGCAGGACAAATCGCGACAAACAGGGAAGACAGAAGTGTCACAGGCGCAGCCGACCGTTGGACGCTTCGCCGAGATTCCCTACGACCAGATGACGCCGGAGCAACAAGAGGCCTGTGGCTTATTGATCGAAGCCGAAGGGCTCGAGCCGGGCGCCGCGCTCCCAAGCGCTCCACTGAAGATTTGGATACGCAACCCGAAGCTTTCAAAAGCGGTGGCTTCGCTTATCGGGCATTTTCGCCCTTCGCACCATTCGCTGAGTCAGCGTGAACGCGAACTTGCAGTGTGCATCATCGCCAGCAAATGGCACACGCCCTACACGATCTATGCGCACGAGACGTTTGCCAAGAATTCCGGAATGCCGCCCGAGATGATTGATGCGGTGATTAGCGGGCTGCCGGCCTCGTTCGCAAATGAACGCGAGCAGGTGATCTACGAGATGGCTACCGCGCTGGCCAATTCACGTTGGATTTCTAAAGGTCTCTATGATCGCGCGGTGAAGGCACTCGGTCATACCGGGATTACCGATGTCACGGTGCTGATGGGCTTCTACACAGCCGTATCGCTGACGGTCGCTTTTTATGATGTGCCAGCTCCAGGGACGAAGATTTGAGGCGGCACAGACCGCAATAAAGGCGGTCTCTGGCGCTTTAAGAATAAAGAAAGATTAAAAGGAGAAACAACATGGCTCTAAAAGTAAGACGCATCGTGACTGGTCACAATGCCAGTGGAATAGCCGTCGTTAAGTCCGATGAGTTGGTCCCTGGAGTTACGAGAGGGATCGCCGGCATCGTGGGCTGCGAGTTGTGGTCGACTGATCAAATGCCGGTCGACAACTCGGCGGCCGCTGACGCCGCTCAACGGGCGGGTTTCGTCAAGCACAAAATCCCTAATTATGTGGGCACCGGTGGGGGCACGACGTTCCGGATCGACGAGATCGCTCCCGGCGCTGCGAGATTCACGCACCGCACCGAAACCGTGGACTACTGCATTCAGTTGTCAGGTGAGCTTGACTGCGAACTCGAAAGCGGTGAGGTCGTGCATCTGAAGGCCGGTGACGTCTTTATCAACCGCGGTGGGTTGCACACCTGGGTCAATAACGGCTCGGTTCCGTCACTCGGTGCAGCCGTCATGGTCGACGCCAAACCCGTGGAGGTGGGCGGCAAGGAACTGCGCACCGTTTATCCCAGCAAAAAGTAGACAAACAGTGAAAGGCAGATGCTTGAGGCGCGGGGCATGCCCGAATCCCCGCGCCTCAAGCATCTCGGCAAATAGAAACGACTTTCTGATGACGCTGAATCGAAGGTCAACAAAGTCTGCAATGTTATTCGGGTTGGAGCTGGGCGTGCTCCTGCTGGCTGGTACTGGTTTATGCCTCGGTCAAGCACTCCCACCCGTGCGCGGCGTGTACACGCCGGGCTTCAACGCTACCAACTCCGGTGTCATACCGGAGCCGGGATTAAGCTACGCCAACTTCTTTATGGACTATTCGTTTGATCAGTTTAGATCTGCGAGCGGCGCCATTGTCGCGGAAAACAATGCGGCTGTATTCATCGACATCAACGCTTTCGAGTGGGTGACCAAGAAGAAGATTCTTGGCGCCAACTATGCCGTGGCAGCGCTCCTG
>Ga0137403_10005482_pt1 | contig 14720 bp, 11 predicted proteins | sample CZOMad2_1_16fung_FD_122057 | JGI IMG/M metagenome (GOLD analysis project Ga0137403, IMG submission 122057) | Vadose zone soil fungal communities from Angelo Coast Range Reserve, California, USA - CZOMad2_1_16fungal (Hybrid Assembly) | ecosystem: Environmental > Terrestrial > Soil > Vadose zone... | reverse complement strand
ACGCGGTCACGCTGTCTTCCATTTCGGTCAAGACATAGGCGAATTTGCCATTGGGATGGAAGGCAAGGTGGCGCGGGCCGGAGCCGGGATTCAGTTTCACAAACGAAAACGGTTCGACGGGCAATAGGCCTCCGTTACTGGCATTGAAGCGGTAAACCGGAATCTGGTCTAAGCCAAGGTTTGCCTCAATCGCAAATCGGTTGTCAGGGGAAACACCAATCCAGTGTGAATGCGGTGCTTCCTGACGTTGTTTATCGACACTTGAGCCGCGATGCTGAACGAAACCGGCGCGTTCGCCAAGTCTGCCATCATTTAGAACCGGAAACGTCGCTACGCTGCCGCCATCGTAGTTCGCAACCAGGGCGAATTTGCCGGACTTGTCCAGCGAGATGTGGCAAGGACCGGCGCCGCGCGTGGCGACTTGATTCAAGAGAGTGAGCTTGCCGGTTTTCTGATCGATGGAAAATGCGCTCGCCGCGCCGCTTTTTTGCGCGCCGAAATGGTCCATTTCGTTTACGGCATAGAGATATTTGCCACTAGGATTCACGGCGAGGAAAGAAGGATCTTCGGATTCGGCGGCCACGCCCAGTGGCGTGAGTTTGCCCGTGCCGGGATCGAAATTGTAAACGTAGATTCCTTTGCTGGCGGTCTTGTTGGTGTAAGTGCCGACGTAGACCAGATAGGGCTTGTTAGGAATGCGCTTCTGCGGCGCGGCACTTGCTGAAAGGAACAAACTTGGGGCGGCGATTAACAGCAGATTCACGAGTCCTCGTCGGGTGAGTTTCATAGGGCGAGGATTTTATCATTAGGAGCAGTTTCGGGTCGCCGCTTCCGCAACAGCAAATCGAACATCCGACACAGCACGGATTGGTAGTCCGACGTCGAAATCGCCCTTTTGTGGACTGCGATCGTTGGAGCACAGGCATGAGTGCCTGTGCTATTTACTTCTTCTCTTCGTCGTTCTCTTCCTGCAACACGGCCGCCGCCGCGACAGAGTCATCTTCGTCCAGGCGCAGCAGGCGGACGCCTTGGGTCGAGCGGCCGGCCTCGCGAATTTCGTTCGCGTGCACACGGATGACTTTGCCGTTGTGGGTGATGATCATCACGTCGGACTCTTCGGTGACTTGCAGAGTGGCGACCACGGAGCCGTTGCGGTCAGTAGTCTTCATGTTGACGACGCCCTTGCCACCGCGCGAAGTGATGCGATATTCGGACAAAGGCGTGCGCTTGCCGAAACCTTTTTCGGCGACGGTGAGCATCAACGTGGTGAGCGAACCTTTAATGTGCTCATTCTCGAGTTCTTCCAGATTTTGCGAAGTCTGATTGTGTTCCTTAACAATGATGTCAAAGGCTGGTTGCACGGCGTCCATGCTAACCACGTAATCTTCCTTGTCCAGATCCATGCCGTTGACGCCGCCGGCACCGCGGCCCATGGGCCGGACTTCCGTTTCGCGGAAAAGGATGGCCTGGCCTTCGTGACTGGCCAGGAAAATCATCTTTTTGCCGTCGGTGAGTTTTGCGCCGATTAGTTCGTCCTTCCCGTCCAGGGTGATGGCAATAATTCCGGTTGAACGCGGATTGGAAAATTCGGTGAGCGCCGATTTCTTTACGGTGCCGTTGCGTGTAGCCATGAAGACAAACTGGCCGGCTTCTTCGAGATTGCGCGCAGCCACCAATGCGGTCAACTTCTCGTCTTCCTGGAATTTCACGAGGCTGGAAATTGCTTTACCGCGCGTGGCCGCGGCAGCTTCTGGCAGCTCATAAACTTTAATCCAGTAGACCCGGCCTTTGGAAGTAAACAGCAAAATGTAGCTGTGCGCGGAAGCGACAAAGAGGTACTCGACGAAATCTTCTTCCTTGGTACGCGCTCCGATGCGGCCTTTACCTCCGCGCGACTGATGGCGATAGGTGTCTGCGGCGGTGCGCTTGATGTAGCCGGCATGGCTGACGGTGATCAACATCTCGGTGTCGGCGATGAGATCTTCGAGTTTGATTTCGTCGACCTTGTCGACGATTTGCGTGCGGCGATCGTCGCCGTACGCCTTCTGCACTTCTTTCAACTCGCCGGTGATCACCTGCTTCAGCTTTTTGTCACTGGAAAGTATTTCTTCCAGCTCGGCGATGTGCTCGCGGATGGATTTCAGTTCCTTGAGGATTTCGTCGACCGAGAGCTGGGTGAGGCGATGGAGTTGCAGCTCGAGGATGGCGTCGACCTGAATAGGAGTCAGGCCAGGAGTAGCGCTGCGAGCGGTCGGTTCGCCTTCCAGGGCGCCCAACTTGTACTTGCGGCCATCGAGCTTGACGCCTTCTAGTTTCCTGGACTTGCCGTTTTCGGTGATGGTGACGTCCTGCTCGGTGAAATATTTGAGCAGGTTTTCCTTGGCTTCGGCGCGGCTGGCCGATCCGCGGATGATGCGGATGACGTCGTCGAGATGGTCGAGCGCAATCTGGTAGCCGACCAAAATATGTTCGCGCTCGCGGGCTTTGCGCAGCTCGTAAATGGTGCGGCGACGCACGACTTCGACACGGTGATCGATGAACAGCTTGATGAGCGGGATGAGGCCGAGCTCGCGGGGCTGTCCGGCAACGATGGACAGCAGGATCATGCCGAAGGATTCCTGCATCTGCGTGTACTTGAAAAGATTGTTGAGAATGAGCTGCGCTTCTTCGCCGCGCTTGATTTCGACCACGATGCGCATACCTTCGCGCGAGGATTCGTCGCGCACGTCGGCGATGCCTTCGATTTTTTTTGTTTGCACCAGATCGGCGATGCGCTCGATCAGCCTGGCTTTGTTGACCTGATATGGAATTTCGGTGATGACAATGTTTTCGCGGTCTTTGCCGACTTCTTCGATCGCCGCTTTGGCACGCATCATGAAACTGCCGCGGCCGGCTTTGTAAGCGGCTTCGATGCCTTCGCGGCCCGCAATGTATGCGCCGGTCGGGAAATCCGGGCCGGGCACTAGCTTCATCACTTCTTTGATCGTCGCATCCGGTTTTTCAATCAGCAGAATGGCGGCATCCACGATTTCGCGCAGATTGTGCGGCGGAATGTTGGTAGCCATGCCGACGGCGATACCGCTGGCGCCATTGACGAGAAGATTCGGGATGCGCGACGGAAGAACGAAGGGCTCTTCGCGCGTCTGATCGAAATTGGGAACGAAGTCGACTGTTTCCTTTTCGAGGTCGGCGAGAATGTCTTCGCTGATTTTTGCCAGGCGCGCTTCGGTGTACCGCATGGCCGCCGGAGGATCACCGTCAACCGAGCCGAAATTTCCTTGGCCGTCGATCAGCGGATAGCGCATGTTGAAGTCTTGCGCGAGGCGGACGAGCGCGGGATAAATAACCGCTTCACCGTGCGGATGATAGTTGCCGGAAGTGTCGCCGCAGATTTTCGCGCACTTGCGATAGCCGCGATTGGAGGCCAGGCCAAGGTCGTTCATGGCCACCAGGATGCGCCGCTGCACGGGCTTGAGGCCGTCGCGCACGTCGGGAAGAGCGCGGGCGATAATCACGCTCATCGCGTAGTCCAGGTACGACTTGCGCATCTCCGCTTCGATATCTACGGGAAGCAGAATGGATTTATTTGTTTCGTCGGCCATGTATCCTCGTAACTCGTGAATTCAACTAGTGAATACCGCTTACTTCTAAAACCTTGCTTGCACTGTGTACATCCGCTAGCATCGGCTTATGACTTACCGATTCTCCGCGCTGATTACGAAAGAAAATGGATGGTATGTTGCGCGTTGCCCGGAGTTGAACATCACTTCGCAGGGAAAAAATGTCGAGACCGCCCGCGCTAGCCTTAGCGAAGCGATCGAACTCTATTTGGAGACCTGGGGCATCCCCGAAGGCGCGGCACCCGAAGGCGAGGCATTCTGGACTACCGTCGAAGTCTCGCATTGACATGCCAAAACTCCCGAGTGTCTCCGGCGAGCGGCTGATTCGAGCGCTGAAGCGGGCTGGGTTTGTCGAATTGCGCCAAAAAGGGAGCCACGTCTCTCTAGAAAAGCGAACAGCCGATCGCGTATTCAAAACAGTCGTGCCGATGCACAACGAGCTAGCTAAAGGTACGCTCTCCGACATTCTCAAGCAGAGTGGCCTAACGCTCGAAGAATTCTTGGAAGTTCTGTAAGGTCCCCGCGTCATTGTCGCTTTGAATACTCCAGTACGTACGCTTTTACAGTGTCGAAAGCGTCGGCGGCATTGGTGAAGCGCAACGCTGCGAAGTGCACTTCAAGTTGCCGCAATAAATTTTCGCGTGCGGCGTCACTCCCAATATCGACTGCTACGCCGCCCTGGTTATCGGGCGCATCCGTGGGCGTGGCGCGAAAGTCACTGCAGCTCAGCCCGCGCAGTCCCGGCAAGGTCGCCCAGCCAAGCTGATACATCATGGCTACTTCGCGGCTCGCGGCCGCAAAAAGTAAAAGGCGGCCCCAGCCACGATCAAGATGACGGCGATTCCCACGGCGTTGACCATGAAATTTGTCTTGTACAGGTCCGCCGCCGACGGATCGACCAGCAAAGACGCGCGCCACTCTTGGAAATTGCGAAAAGTCGCCGGCAGCCGATAACCCGATACGGCCACCGCGGCGAGAAGCAATCCCCAGCGCACGGCGTCGCGCGTCGATCCCTGGCCGGTGTCCGGCATCAGCTTTGCGCCATCGAATCAAATGTCCAAATTGACGACTTCGAGCGCGTTTTCCTCGATGAATTTTCGGCGCGCTTCCACATTTTCGCCCATGAGCGTAGTGAAAATAACTTCGGCGGCCACGGCGTCTTCAAGCTTCACCTGCAGCAGCGTGCGCGTGTCCGCGTTCATGGTGGTATCCCAAAGCTGCTCCGCGTTCATTTCGCCCAAGCCCTTGAACCGCGTGATGGTGAAATCTTTTTTGGCGTCTTCGACCACGTAGTTCAAAACGTCTTGCGCCTTTTCCTTGGTCACTTTGGAGCCGTTATTTGTGATCACGAAGGGCGGCTTGTTGAACTCCTCGATAAGCTTCCCCAGCGACCGCAAACGCTTGTATTCCGCCGTCGAGGCCAGCGCCCAATTAATTTTCTGGCTATGCGGCAGCCCAAACTGAATTTCGTGCAGGCTATGCTCTTCGTCGAAAGCGATTTTACCTTCTAACTTCAGCTTGGCCTTGTCGACTTCTTTCAGGAACTTCTCCAGAGCCTTCTTATCCTCAAAATCGGTTTTCTTTTCCAGGCCGCTCTCGGACAGCAGCTCCACCAGGCCAGGTTCACGTAAGCGGCGGCCCAGTTTCGCGGCCGCGGCTTCGTATTCCTGCACATTCAACAGGAATTTGGTCAGAGTCGTTCCCTCGAGCGAAACGCCTTCCTTGGCTTTCACCACGTGATCTTCGGTGGCGCGCTTCATCAACTCGTGAGCGAAGTCGCTCTCGTCGCGTATGTAGCGCTCGGTTTTCCCGCGCTTCACGCGATACAGGGGAGGCTGCGCGATGTAGACGTGGCCGCGTTCGATCAGCTCTTTCATGTGGCGGAAGAAAAAAGTGAGCAGGAGCGTGCGGATGTGGCTGCCGTCGACGTCCGCGTCGGTCATCAGAATAACTTTGTGATAGCGCAGTTTGCCGGCGTTGAAATCGTCCTTGCCGATTCCAGTGCCCAGCGCGGTGATGATGGCGCGAATTTCTTCGTGGCCGAGCATCTTGTCGTAGCGCGCTTTTTCAACGTTTAGAATTTTGCCTTTCAGCGGGAGGATGGCCTGATATTTGCGATCGCGGCCCATTTTTGCCGAGCCGCCGGCGGATTCGCCCTCGACGACGAACAATTCGCAGCGCGAAGGATCGCGTTCCTGGCAGTCGGCCAATTTGCCGGGCAGCCCACTGGAATCCATGGCAGATTTGCGGCGGGTCAGCTCACGGGCTTTGCGCGCAGCTTCACGTGCGCGCGCGGCTTCAATGCACTTGCCGATAATGCGGCGGGCCACAGTGGAGTGCTTGTCGAACCAATCGCCCAGGCGCTCGTTGACCAGTTGCTCGACATCGCCCTTGATGTCGCTATTGAGCTTGCCTTTGGTCTGCCCTTCAAATTGAGGCTGTGGCAGGCGCACGCTGATGACCGCCACGAGCCCTTCGCGCACGTCGTCACCGCTGATGCTGACTTCGTCCTTCTGCTCTTTCAGCATGCCGGTGGACGACGCGAAATTGTTGATGGAGCGCGTCAAGGCGGAGCGAAAACCGGAGAGATGCGTGCCACCATCGACGGTATTGATCGTATTCGCAAAAGCGAAAACGTTCTCGCCGTAAGTGTCGTTGTATTGCAGCGCGATTTCGATTTCCACCGTGCCGCGCTTCCCTTCCATATAAATCGGCGAATCATGCAGGGTCGTTTTGCCACGGTTCAGGTGCTTGACGAATTCGCCGATGCCGCCGGTGAAACGGAACTCAGTGGATTTTTCCGTGCGCTCGTCGGCCAACGTAATCTTCAGACCTTTGTTGAGGAAGGCCAGCTCGCGCAATCGCTGCGCCAGCGTATCGAAGCTATAAGTCGTCTTATCGAAAATGGAAGGATCTGGATGAAAGGTGACTTTCGTTCCAGTCTTGCGGGTCTTGCCGGTCTGCTTGAGCTTGGAAGTGGGCTTGCCTTTTTCGTAGGTTTGTTCCCAAACGCCGCCATCGCGCGAAATCTCCAGCTCCAGCCAGTCAGAAAGCGCATTGACCACGGAGACGCCGACACCGTGCAAGCCGCCCGAAACTTTGTAGGTATCGCTGTCGAATTTTCCGCCCGCGTGCAAAACGGTGAGCACCACTTCCGCGGCGGGGCGCTTTTCAGTGGCGTGCATGTCCACAGGAATGCCGCGGCCATTGTCCACTACCGTAACGGAATCATCTGCGTGGACGGTGACATTGATTTCGTCCGCGTGGCCGGCCATGGCCTCGTCGACCGAGTTGTCGACCACTTCCCAAACCAGGTGATGCAAACCCATTTCGCCGGTCGAGCCGATATACATCGCGGGACGCAGGCGCACCGCTTCAATGCCGCCGAGCACTCTGATGGATTTCGCGTCGTACTGGTGCCCGGGAGCTTTTCCGATTACCGGCTCTTTGGATTTGTCTTCTTTATCGCCCATTCATTCTCCTGACCAAACACTGCTGGAACTTGGTTGCCTTGGCCCCGCCGTGCACATCGTCGGCAGCGCTTCCGCTTGGCAACGCACATTCGCGTTGCGACGCGTACTGCGCGCGGGTTGATCTACAACTCGTGTCGAGAGGGAAGGCGTGGATGCGGACTTCGTCTCCGTGCGTCGCCTTACCCTTTGATCCCAGCCGCGTGCGGCCGGAACTCGTAGGGCTTCTGCTCCATCCCGTCTCGCGCAGCGAGACGTGGCGAAGACTTGGTACCCAGCGAACTTAGCTGCAAAGTTCGCGAGGCTTTCACTCCAAGGACGCGGCGCAAGGCTCCTGGCGCGAAGCCGAAAAACTGCCACCGCAATCGCTTGGCGGACGTGTCCCAGACTACTGGGACGGGCCGATTAGAAGGAAACCGAACAACGAAAAACTACTTAGACATTCTACGTGATTTGGTGGATTTTCTCAAGCGAATCCGATTGGCGCTGCGATACCTAAGTCCAATTATTTCAATTAATTACGAATCACTGGCGTGAGAAGAGTCAACGGTAAGGCCAAACCAAGCTAGCCGTGAAAGCCAATGCTGCGTTTGGGCTTCTGGGGGGCTTCCAGCATGTCCTTGATGGCAGCAAACACAATCTGAAATCTGGTATCGTACCGCTTCTCCATCTCCTCGATTTTGCGGCGAAGAGCCTCATTCGATGTGAGCATTTCCCTTAATCGAACGAAGGTCCGCATGATGGCAATGTTAACTTGTACGGCTCGCTCGCTGCGTAAGACGCTGGAGAGCATGGCGACCCCTTGCTCAGTGAAGGCGTAAGGAGCATAGCGTCTCCCACCCCGGCCTTTACGTTTTGACATGCCAATATGGAATCTCAAAGCGTCGATCTCTTCCCGATTCAGCTGAAACATGAAATCCCCCGGGAAGCGAGCGCGGTTTCTCTGCACGGCTCTATTCAATTGGGATGTGGTAACGCGATAAAGCGCAGCTAAATCCGCATCCAGCATCACGTACATCTCACGAAGAAAGAATATTTTACGAGATACGAGTTGAACGCTTACGTTTCGCTCGCGCTGTGCTTTTGCCATTTCGGGGAATTGCACTCCAGCGGAGAGACGTCAAATGCGCATGGGCATGATTATGTAGCGGTAGCGATAGCTTTCGTCGGCGAGGGGTCGCATCTGGCCGGCCGACTGTTCGTCTTTTAGCTCGATACTGACCGGACCATCTGCCGCTGCGGAAAGAAAATCGAGCATGTACGTGGAATTAAAACCGATCGCGATGGGCTCGCCCTTGTAATCCTTATCGATATTTTCTTTGGCTTCTCCGTACTCAGGGCTAGAGGCGGAGATCTCGATGCCTTCCTTGGAGACCGCAAGCTTCACGGCATGCGAGCGCTGATCCGCAAGTTGCGAAACGCGGCGCACGGCGTCGGTGAGTTCGCCGCGCTCGATCACGACGGTCTTGTTATTTTCGCGCGGCAGCACAGCTTCGTAATTCGGGAACTGCCCAGTAAGAATACGCGAAATCAGCAAACGATGGCCGACCTGGAAGAAGAGATTGCTTTCGTCCTTGGCAAAATCGATCTGCGCGTCAGGGCCCGCGGCTGCAGCCAACTTTTCGACCTCGTCCATCGCCTTCTTGGGGATCAACACTTTCATCTCGCCGTTCAGGCCGGTGAGCTTCTGGTCTGTCTCAGCCAGCGCCAGGCGGTGACCATCCGTGGCTACCATCGCCAGCGAATCCGGCTTCAAGATCAACAACCCGCCGTTCAGCGTGTAGCGCGACTCTTCCATGGAAATCGCAAATTTTGTCTTGGCGATCAGGCTTTCCATCACCGGAGCAGAGATCTTGACCAGCGTGTGCGGCATAGCTGGTAGCGCCGGGAAATTTTCCTTGGCCATACCGACCAACTTGTACTTCTTGCGATCGCTGACGATTTCCACCCAATGATTTTCCAGTAGCTTGACCTTGATTTCGCCTTCCGGCAGCAAGCGCACCAGTTCAAGCAATTTCTTGGCGGGTATCGTACCGGCGCCTTCTTTTTTTACCTTGGCTTCGCAAGACGTGCGAATGCTGAGTTCCAGATCGGTCGCCGTGATATTGAGATGGCTGCCTTTGGCTTCAACAAGGAGATTGGACAAGATGGGAATGGTAGTCTTGCGCTCGACCACACCTTGTGTGGTGCTGAGTTCATTCAACAGCGCTGATTTGGAGACGCTGAATTCCATTGCTTGATAATCCTCGCGGACGGTTACGGGTGCTGTCATTGTTACCTTGCGACCGCAGGGCGGTCAATGGCGTTCTAACTGCAGCGGTACTCTACTCGTTTTCCCAGCAAGTATACAGTCCCAACACAAAATTCAGGCTGTGGAAATGAGAGAAGATTAGGATTTTGGTTCCGCCTCCTTCCTTTCGCGCCGTCAATCGCAAACGCCAGCACATGATTTTATCAACAACAGACATCACCATCACAAATTCAACACACTTGGAATCTTTAATTAATTTTTTAGATCACACTCACCCTTGTTGTTGTGATGATCGCTGTGGATTAGTGGAAAGCGTTCCAAGTAATGTGCTGCGCACCGGATACAAGGAACCTCTTACTGCGGCGAATTGTGTGAATCGAGGATAAATCCAGGACGTGCGGACTTCGACTCGTCCCATTTTGTTTTTCGTCCAACATGATCAACAGGAATTTCAAACGATTCTCAGATGATCTTCACAGACCGTGCGGCCGCGCAGGGTCACAGCAAACCTCAAGTCATCGCAAGCGCATTGCGTTGAATTTCGTCTGAGACACACCCGTGCGAGTCTGAGAACAAATTAAGTTTCCATATTGCGAAGGGATTTACTGCAACGCATCCATGAGGCGGGTGATAACGCGATTCAAATCTTTATCCGAGCGGCGCTGCGTTTCAATTTTATTGATGGAGTGAAGCACGGTCGTGTGGTGCTTGCCGCCAAACTGACGCCCGATCTCCGGCAGCGACGCGGTGGTGAGCTGCTTGACGATGTACATAGCCACTTGCCGCGGAAAGGCAATAGCGCGTGTGTTGCTGCGCACCTTCAGGTCCTGCTCCCGAAGATTGAAATGTTCGCTGACGCGTTTTTGGATCAAATCAATCGTGACGCGCTTTTCCTGCGAAGCAATAATATTGCGCAGCACTTGTTGCGCGGTGCCAGGGATACGGTGGCGCCGGTCAGCGATGCGTAGGCCATCAATCGAGTCAGCGCGCCTTCTAACTCACGTACGTTGGACTTAATGGCCCGTGCGATGTATTCCGCGACGTCATCGGGTAGAGAAAAGCGATCGTTCTCCGCTTTCTTCTGCAAAATGGCGATCTTCGTTTCCAAGTCCGGCGGCTGAATATCCGCGATAAGCCCCCATTCGAAACGCGAGCGCAGCCGCTCTTCAATCGAGTTGATATCTTTGGGCAAGCAATCGGACGAGATCACGATTTGCTTCTGCAACTCGTAGAGCGCGTTGAAGGTGTGAAAGAACTCTTCCTGCGTGCGCTCTTTGCCGGCGATGAATTGAATGTCATCCACCAGCAACACGTCCACCGTGTGGAAGCGGTCGCGGAACGTAATCATGCGGTCAAAGCGCAGTGAATTGATCACTTCAATGGTGAACTTTTCCGCGCTCACATAGCACAGTCGCATGGCCGGATTGCGCTTCTTGATGGTGTGCCCAATGGCATGCATCAAGTGCGTCTTGCCCATACCCACTCCGCCATAGAGGAACAGCGGGTTGTACGCTTTGGAAGGCTGCTCAGCCACTGCGCGAGACGCGGCGTGTGCGAATTCGTTGGACTTCCCGACCACGAAGCTGTCGAACGTGTAGCGCGCATTCAGTTGATGGTCGTTGGTTTCAAAATCAAGCTTGGATTGCTTGGCAGGCGTCAGGGCAACAGCCGGCGCGGCCTCTTCTTCCGTGCAGACGTAGTGAACTTTCAGGTTCGGCGTACCCTGCTGATGGAAGACGGCCTTGACGATGTCCCCGTAGGTCCGCGTGAGCACCTGGCGGAAAACCGCGCTGGGGATCTGGATGTACAGATTGTCCCCGTCGGCGCGATTCAGACGGGTCGGCTGGAACCAGGTTGTATAGGTATTGATACTGACCCTGGATTTCACCAACTCCAGGAACTTGTCCCATGCGTTGATTGGTTCGCGCTCACGCGCCGGATTAGTGGCAGCTGTCATCACAAGAAAAAGACGCACCCTAGGCTATTTCCACAGATGTTAAAAAGTTGTGGAAAGCGATTTCAGTATACCGCTCTATCGATTTTCAGAACGTCGGGGTAATCCCGCTCCGAAGCATCCCGTTTGCCCCTGATGCCTCGCGCGTTGCTTCCAATATCCTCGGCCTCTCCCGCACCGCTATCAGACAGCGCGGGATTGTCGCCCATTGAAGCGCAGGGGGCAAGTGAAAAGTGCGCGTAGCAGTTGCCGTACGTTCACATGGCGTGCACAGTTTTTCCACAAGCAGAAAAATCACCTGCGCGACCCGCGATACGCTGATTCAAAAGGGAATTTAGGAAGAAATTTCCCGATTGCATGCCGCTGCAACAGAAAATGCACAAGCACAACCTGAGGAAAACTCCCACTATTGCGCGGTTTTTTTATCCGGGCGGTCGAATACGTAGATGCCCAAAGGGTCGTTGCCAATCATCAGACGATCTTTCTGCACCACGATTATGTTTGGTTCCAGGCGCGCACCTTCTGGCGTGTACAGCTTATAGTCGCCGCGCCGCGTGCCTTCTTTATCGAAGCGATATATTTCGTTGCTGACTCCCATCCAAATGTCGCCGGAATCACGGTCAATGCCGACAGCGTTCAGCACCCGTTTGAATATCGGCGTGCCATTCTTTTTCTCCTGGCGCCGGATTTCACGCCGGACCGCCTGCGCCACCGCCGCCGCTTCCAAAGCGGTGTATTGCACATCCTGGCCGGCATAGCCGAAGCGGTCGTATTCGCGGACGGTCGGCTCCGGCGTGTACGCGAAGCCGTAGAAAAGATGGCCTTTGGCGTCGCTGGCCAGTTGCCCAATGTTCAGGAAGCGATTCAGATCGGTTCGATCGCTGAGTTGCTCAGGATCACCAAATTCGCGTACGTCGCGGCCATTTTTGTCGAAAACCACCACCAAGTGCGGTTCACGCAGAGTCGCCACCGCCACTTCGCCGTCGGGCAGTACGGCAACCGACAGCGGCGCGCTCACTGAAACCATCCGTGCATTTCCCGCAGCGTCCCAAATTTTCACGGCGTTGGCCGCGCGGTCGGCAACGTACACCGTTCCGGACGCGTCCAAGTCCATGCTTTCGCCGAATCGAATCGCTCGCAGGTCTGCGGATTGCGGACCCGCCGCACCGGGGTAGTCTGGAATATTCCTCAGAAGCTTGCCGTCTTTGCCAAGCACCGCGACGTGCTCATTTGGTCCGGCCAGGATGTAGACATTGCCGTCTGCGCCGATTCGGACCGAACGCAGCCCCGGCCCAATCGCATTGAAAATACGTGCTTTAGCCGTCAGTTCGCCTTCATCTTGAGAGCAAGCAGGGGTCGCCAGGCACGCGAGCACACACAAAGCCGCCGGGATTTTCACGCAACTGCCGCCTTTTCTTGCACCAGGAATGATGACTACTCAGACGTCGGGGACTTGCCAGGGGTTGCGCCATCCAAGTTCTATTAATGTTCAGTCGATGTGCAAACGCAGTCGCTCGATTGACTGAGCCCGTACGCGTCCCGCGGAATTGCGCTCACCATCGTCATCCGTCTCGATCAGCACGCAATTCATCTGCACATCCCCGGAGGCGACCTCGAACCGCGCGGGCAGGGCGTCGAGGAACTTCTTGATAATCCCGTCCTTGTCCATCCCTATGACGCCGCCGTGCGGACCAGTCATGCCCACATCGGTGATATAGGCAGTGCCCTGCGGCAGAACGTGCTCGTCGGCGGTGGCCACGTGAGTATGCGTGCCCACCACGGCAGTGACTCGGCCGTCCAGATACCAGCCCATGGCCACCTTTTCGCTGGTCGTCTCGGCGTGCATATCGACCATGACGAAGGCCACATCGGCGGGCAACCTAGCCAGTTCGGCATCCGCTTTCCGGAAAGGATCATCGATCGGCGTCATGAAAACTCGGCCCTGCAGGTTCAAGATGGCGAACTTTACGCCGTTCTTAGCGGTCCCCACATAGGTGCCGGTCCCCGGCGTGCCCTCCGGGAAATTTCCTGGTCGCAACAAGCGCGGCTGGTGCGGCAGGTAGTCGAGAATTTCTTTGCGGTCCCAACTGTGGTTGCCCCCGGTCAATACCTCGATCCCCATTCCGAGCAACTCGTCCGCAAGACGCGGCGTGATACCGAAGCCGGATGCCGAATTTTCGCCGTTAGCAATGACCAGGTCGATCTGCCGCTGCGCGATGATATCCGCCAGCCGGTCCTGCACGATCTGCCGGCCCGGCGCACCCACGATGTCGCCGATGAAAAGTATGCGCATTTCGTTTGTTGGTCTTGCTTCTGTAGCGCCCGCTTTCTGAAGCGGGCACCGTCGCTGGAGCACAAAAAATGGAGCGGACTGCTCGGCCGTGGAGACTAGGCCATGAACCTCTGAATTAAGTGGGCGCCACGAGCCAACCGTTAGGCTTTCCTGCCCCGCTCGCTTCCCGTTCCTCGGAAAGCCAGCGGGACAGGCCGTGCACACAGGCTGTCTATCCGCAGCTCCTCAGAGATTCGACATTGGTTCAAATGGCTTTCGTACCCGCACCTGCTTCGAAGTGCCGCTCCGGCCCATATTCTAACAGCATGCCACCAAGAAATGCCCACCCTTGCCCTCTCCGTGGCTCGTCCTCACTTGGAGAGGCGTCTAAGAAATGGCAGGCCACTGGTTGGGGGCGTAGAATCGCGAGCGGGGGAAATACCATGCCGCGCATTACCGTCTGGGCTGCAAGTCTGCTTTCGCTGTTCTGTCTAGGAGCGTCGGCGCCAAGGACTGTTGATCGGCAGGGTCCTATTGCCAGTGCCCCGCAACTCGGCCAAGTCAATTTTCCAACCAGCTGTGCCGCCGAGGCGCAACCATCCCTGGAAACCGGCGTCGCGCTATTGCACTCCTTCCAATACCAGCAAGCGGACCAGAGTTTCAGCGAAGCCGCCAAACGCGATCCCAAGTGCGCCCTGGCCTATTGGGGCAAAGCAATGACGCATTACGAGCAGCTCTGGGAATTCCCCTCGCCGAAGTCGCTGAAGCAGGGTGCGCAAGAAATCAAGCGCGCGCAAGCAGCCGGCGCATCCACCGAACGCGAACGCGGCTACATCGACGCTACCGCTGCCTTTTACCTCGCCGACGAAAAATTGAGCGAGACCCAGCGCGTCCAAACCTTCTCCGCGGCCCTTGCGGCATTGCACAAGCAATCTCCCGACGACGTGAACGCCGCTGCTTTTTACGCGCTCTCCTTGCTGGCTCTAGCTGAACAGCAAGAGGTCGACGCACAACCCAACCGCAAAGCGGCGATCGCCATCCTCGAGCCCCTGTGCCGCAATGCCCCGGACAATCCGGGCCCTGCTCACTACATGATCCACGCTACCGACACTTCGGAATTTGCCGCCCAAGGCTTGGACGCCGCCCGCGCCTA
>Ga0137403_10005481_pt1 | contig 14720 bp, 14 predicted proteins | sample CZOMad2_1_16fung_FD_122057 | JGI IMG/M metagenome (GOLD analysis project Ga0137403, IMG submission 122057) | Vadose zone soil fungal communities from Angelo Coast Range Reserve, California, USA - CZOMad2_1_16fungal (Hybrid Assembly) | ecosystem: Environmental > Terrestrial > Soil > Vadose zone... | reverse complement strand
TGGACGGCCTGCAAATCTCTCCGGAAGCAATGGATGAACTTCTGCGCGTAAATTCCGAAGACTGGGAAGACGACCTGGCCGACACCAAACAATTTTTCGACAAATTCGGCAATCGCCTCCCCCACGAACTGCGCGAAGAACACGAAAAGCTCTCCCGCCGCCTAAGCACCGAAGGCGCCTCTCTGGCCCGCTCCGGATAACCATAGAAATTTGGTGGCTTAAAGAATCGATTGAATCTCAGCATCAATGGCAACGTGCGTGGCGGGGAAACCGTTGATAGCGAACGACGCTCCCGTATCTTGCGAAAAATGAAAGAAGCGGGAGATGTGGTAGTCCTCTTCGTAGCCGGAGAAGAGGCGCTCCGTTTCGGCGTGACTGAGAGCAAAGGAAGAAAGGGCGACGGAGATGCCGAAGTTGCCGGCTGCGGAGAGGTAGCGATCGACTAATTCGCGTAGCGGCATCATGGGAGCCCGGCGAGTTGCTTCGGAGGACATGATTTCATCAGTCGATGGAATTTCTCACAGAAGTGTACACCCAATAGGTCTGATGGCGCCGCGCGGAGGCTGACGAGCTTTGGCGGGGCAGGTTGGATTCGATAAGATGGTTAGCTTAGTTCGCAAATTAATCGGAGGAAAGAACATGGCGATTGGAGTGGGGCAGACGGCGCCGGATTTTACGCTGCAGAATCAAGACAAGAAGGACGTGAAGCTTTCTGATTTCGCGGGGAAGAAAAATGTGGTGCTGGTGTGGTATCCGCTGGATTGGAGCCCGACCTGCACGAATGAGCATGCTTGCTTCGTCAACGATATGCGCTCGTTCGATCAGCTCGATGCGGAAGTGCTGGGCGTAAGCGTAGACAGCACGTGGTCGCACAAGGCTTACGCCGACAAGATGGGCATCAAGTATTCGCTGCTCGCGGATTTTCATCCCAAAGGCGCGATGAGCGAAAAGTACGGCGTATACCTCGCTGACAAAGGAATCACCGGCCGCGCCATCGCCATCGTGAACAAGCAGGGCAAAGTGGCGTGGTTCAAGAACTACGACATTCCGGTGGTGCCGGACCTGAAGGAAGTGGCTTCCGCATTGAGCCAGGTGAAGGCCGCCACCGCTTAATTTTGTGCGCGTGATTTATTTTGCGCCGTCATTTTTATTTGGCGCTGAAGTCGTCGCGAACGACGGCACCATTTTTCATTACAAATTTTACGGACTCCAGCGCGCGGACATCGGACAGCGGATCACCACTGACCGCAATGATGTCCGCGTAGTGATCGGGCTCGAGCACGCCTGCTTTAGCCGACCAACCCAGTAAATCGGCGGCGCGAATGGTCGCGGCTTGGATGGCATCGAGCGGTTTCATGCCCCACTCGACCATTTTGCCGAATTGCCTGGCGTTGTCGCCGTGCGGGTAGACGCCGGCATCGGTGCCAAAAGCGATCTTCGCCCCGGATTGAAAGGCGTGCCGGAAATTCTCGCGCTGCAAGCGGCCTATTTTCTTTTCTTTCTCAATCGATTCCGCGAGCATGCCGGCCTTCGCGCCTTCCTGCAAAATAAAATCATCGTTGTAAATATCGAAGACCAGGTAAGTGCCGTGCTGCTTGGCCAGCGCGATGCCTTCATCGTCGATCAAGCTGCTGTGCTCGATGGAATCGATGCCGGCGCGAATGGCGTCCTTGATAGATTGCGTGCCGTGGGCGTGCGCGGCGACTTTGCGCCCAAGCTTGTGCGCCTCCTCGGCGATGGCTTGCAATTCCTCGAGGGTGTACTGCGGTGTGCCTGGTTGGTCCCCTTTGCTTAGCACGCCGCCGGAAGCGCAAACCTTGATCACGTCGGCGCCATACTTGATCGTTTCGCGAACTTTGGCGCGCGCGGCCCACGGACCGTCTGCCACACCTTCCGCTTTGTAGTGATATTCGAATGGCAAGAGATTGTTGTCGCAGTGGCCGCCGGTGATTCCCAAGGGCGGGCCGGAAACCATCATGCGGGGCCCTTGGACATCGCCAGCATCAATCGCATCTCGAAGAGCAACATCGGTGTAGCCGGAGGCGCCGACGTTGCGCACGGTAGTGAAGCCAGCGCGCACGGTGAGGCGCGCGTTCTTGGCGCCGGTGAGAGCCTCGCGCGGAACGGAAATGCCGAGTCCTTGATAGCCGCTGGCGCTCGGATCGCCAGTGAGGTGCGTGTGCACATCGATTAAGCCGGGAAGGCAGGTGGCATTCGAAAGATTAAGCACGGCCACTCCACCCGTTGGCGAGGTGGAAGCGGCCGGCCCGACGGCCGTAATCATGCCGTTCGCGTCGAAGACGATGATCTGGTCCGTGAGCATCCGGCCCGACCGCAAGTCCACGAGCTTGCCGCAGCGCACGGCGCCTGGTGCGGCGAAAGCAAACGGCGCCGCTAAGGCAATTAAAATCACGAATGAAAGTACAAGCAGAATCCTGCGCATCAACTCACCTCAGTTTTTATGGTCCGACGCAAGCCTTGCAGCATACATCCAGACATAAGATTTGTGGAAATGATGCAGGGCGCTCCTTGGAGAACGAGTAGAATGTCGAACATGAAAAACCAATGTGCAATCGGGCTTTGCGTTTTACTGGTATTGCTCGCAGGCTCGATAATTCGCGCCGATGCGCAAGCTGCGCCGCCCGAAGGTGCGCAACAATTCGCCGAACTCGGCGAGATGAAATTGCAGGGCGGCGTGGCTATACAAGATTTTCGTCTTGGGTATCGGACGCTGGGCAATCTGAACACGCAAAAATCAAACGCGATTCTGTGGCCCACATGGTTGGGCGGGAAATCACAGGACTTGTTGCCATTCATCGGGCCCGGCAAGGTTATCGATACGACGAATTATTTTGTTGTGTTGGTGGACGCTATCGGAAACGGTGTTTCTTCCTCGCCATCGAACAGCAAAAAACAGTCGCTGATGAAATTTCCCGTTTTCACCATTCGCGACATGGTGGAATCCGAGCACCGGTTGCTCACCGAAGTGCTGCACATTCCCCATTTGCGCGCGGTGATGGGCATTTCCATGGGTGGCATGCAAACGTTCGAGTGGATGCTTGCCTATCCTGAATTCATGGACCTGGGCATTCCTATTGTCGGCTCGCCGCAATCGACTTCCTTTGACAAGCTGCTGTGGACCGCGCAAATCGACGCTCTCGAACTCGATCCGGCTTGGAACAATGGCAATCCGACCGGGCCGCTAACGCGCGGTTTCGCCATTTCTGAGGAGATTGGTCAGATGAACCTCACCTCTCCGGCCTATCGAGTAGCGCATACAGCCCCAAACGACTTCAATGCATACGTGGCAGACCTTAAGAAACGCTCGGTCGAGGATGGCGGCGCGGCCTGGAATCAGATCCGCCAGCGAGAGGCAATTATCGCGATGGATATCGCAGGGGAGTATGGAGTGACCTTAGCGGAGGCGGCGAAGAAAGTACGCGCCAAGGTGCTGGTGATCATTTCGCCGGAAGATCATCTGGTGAATCCGATTCCGGCACAACATTTTGGCGAAGCAATTGCCGCACCGATCGTCGCTATGGATTCGCCGTGCGGGCATATCAGCCCGGATTGCATTTCGGTGGGGCCCACGGTGGCGAGGTTCCTGGTTGACCCTGCCTCGGTGCACAGCGAAACGTTGCACGATCCCGTGAATCATTAGGCTTTTGAGAGCGCTCGATCACGTTGCGTTTGTGCGGTTTACATCGTGCCTAACTGGGGCGCAGCATTGCTGCGCCCCTACGTGTTACTTGCCGGTGTTGTTGGCTGATTGGCTGAAGGAACGAATTAGCAGCACTAATTCCCAGCGCTGATCTTCGCTTAATTTATTTTTGAAGACGGGCATGGGCTTTTTGCCTTCGCTGATTTTGTAGAAGAGTTCGCCGTCGGTCGCTGAATTCATTTTCTTGGAATCAGTGAGATCTGTTGGAGCGGGATCGTAGCGGTTGGCGTCGCGGCCGTCGCCTTTGCCGGTGTCGCCATGGCAGTGCGCGCATTTGTCGGCATACACGTCGCGCGCCGATTTCAATGCCGGGGCGGTCGGCTGCAGAGGATTCTTTAGTTGCTTGGCCTCTTCGGGGACCGGCCACGACCACGGGGCATTGTTGACGGCGGAATAGATAATTGCCGCGACGACGACGGCGAGCACGAGCAGAAACATTGTTTTGGGTAGCTTGCGACTCCGCTTTTCAATGATGCTCATTGTGACGCAGAAAGTTTCGCACATTCGCGAGCCGCGACACAAAAACGTGCAAGCAGGCTATCCGCGGAAGATGAACCAGAGAAGTTCGGCGTTGAAGAAAAGTATGATCGCGGAGATCCCCCAGGCCAGGACTTTCGTCGGGCGCGAGTTTACGAGCCCACCCATTTTCGTGCGGTCGCCAGTGAATTGAATCAGGGGAATAATGGCAAAGGGCAACTGAAAGCTGAGAATCACCTGGCTGAGAACGATCAGTGGGGTCACCTTGCCCTCGCCTGCAATCCCTATGACCAACACCGCCGGGGTAATGGCTAACGCGCGAGTGATGAGCCGGCGAACCCAGGGCTTCAGGCGAATATTCAGGAATCCTTCCATGACGATTTGGCCGGCGAGTGTGCCGGTCAGCGTGGAGTTTTGCCCGGAAGCCAGCAGGGCACATGCGAAAACAGTGCTGGCCAGGCTGACGCCAAGCACCGGGCTCAGCAATTTGTAGGCGTCGGATATTTCCGCGACGTTGTGCAGGCCGCGCGTGTGAAATGCCGCCGCACCGAGGATCAGGATCGCCGCATTCACGAAGAGTGCGAAGGACAGCGCCAGAGTCGAATCAAAGACAGCATAGTGCAGGGCTTCCCGACGATCTCCGGGCGAGACTCCGAAGGCGCGCGTCTGCACGATGCTGGAATGCAGATAGAGATTGTGCGGCATCACCGTGGCGCCAAGAATGCCGATGGCGATATACAGCATCTCGCGATTGCGAAAGATTTCGGCGCGAGGAATGATTCCTCGCGCGGCCTCTCGCCACAGCGGCTGCGCGAAAAACATTTCGTAGGCGAAGCATGCGGCGATGGTGACAATCAGCGTCACAACGAAGGCTTCGATCAGCCGGAAGCCGCGCCCTTGCAGCGCCAGCACAATCAGGACATCAAGCGCGGTGATGAGCACACCGGCTAGCAGCGGCAATCCGAAGAGCAGCTTCAACGCCACCGCCGAACCCAGAACTTCCGCGAGGTCGCACGCCGCGATCGCGATCTCGCACAGCACCCACAGAACCATCGAGGTGCGCCGCGAATAGTGATCGCGGCAGGCCTGCGCCAAATCACGCCCTGTGGCGATACCGAGTTTCGCCGACAGCGCTTGCAGGAACATCGCCATCAAGCTGCTGATCACGATGACGCTCAGCAGTGTGTAGCCAAACTTGGAGCCGCCTTGAATATCCGTGGCCCAATTGCCGGGGTCCATGTAACCCACAGCAACGAGATAGCCGGGCCCGGCAAAAGCGAGGATCTTGCGGATCCACGACGCGCCGGAGCTAAACGGTACAGTGCGATGGGACTCCGGCAAAGACGGCAGGCTTGCGACCTGGGTCCGGAAGGTTCCGGCCGGGTAGCTTGCGGGAATGTCCGAGTGGGTGGCTGTTTCTTTTTCGATTTCGCTAGGTGCGATAGGGGTCATCGAGGATGTTAACCATGCTAAATACGAGTCCTAAACTATACTTAATATCGTTGCTTGTCAATGGAACTCAGGGAATCTTTTTCCTGTCCTACAACAAAGACTGCATTTGCCCCCAGCAGCGCCTACGGCGAAGCGGCGCGGTTTACGTCGCTGTGATACCTTGAGAGACGAAACCGTAACGAACAACGGAGAGGCTCAGACGATGGAAGAACAGCGGCCAGTGCAGGGGCAGGTGCAGATCAAGGCGGACGAGAAAGAACTACAGGGCGAGTACAGCAACCTGGTGATGATTCACCACAACCTCGAGGAGTTTACGCTCAACTTTATCTACATTTTCCCAAACGGCCAGCAGGGCAAGCTGCTGAAGAGCATGATCGTGAGTCCGGGTCACGCCAAGCGGATTTTTCGCGCGCTCGGCGAGAACATCGCGCGCTATGAGGCGCAATTCGGCACCATCAAGGAAATGCCCGAAGGCGGTCCGACACCAAACGTGGGATTTGTGCAGTAGAGAAGTGGTGGGCCTGGGTGGACTTGAACCACCGACCTCGCCCTTATCAGGGGCTTTTATGGTGCTATATGCATAGTAGCGTGGCGATGATTACGCTGCTGACGACCTCAATCTCGCGAAGCGGCAAGCCTCTCCGCGCCCCGATGCCTCAGTTTCACATGATACGCTCCGATGCGGAAGCAGTCTTGGCTCACCTGAAGTCGCTTAGCGCCAGTCAATAGGGAATGTCGTAAGGACGAATGTCTTCGGACGTTAGCGTTCGCGGCGGATGGGGCGCTATTGGGATTGAATTGATTTTTGCCGATGACCTACAGCATGCCGGTTACTTGAGATTCCGGACCACCTCACTCATGGTCACGTCCTGGCATGATTGTTAGTTCCAGGTTGCTCGTTCCGCACAAAATCGATGCCGAGTGCGGAGATCGCTTCCGACAAGCCGACTTAAACTAATCCGGCCGACTTCCTCGGATCCCGTTTGTGGACTGCAAAGACAGCGCGCTGAAGGGCGTCCGGATTACTCTGCATTGCGGACAATCCGGGAGCGGTAGCGTCAATGACCAAGAAGGTCGTTCCGCGGTCCTAATCCGCTCTGTTCTGCTTACCGCCACTTCCTGTTTGCCCATAATTCAGCCGCAGCCCCTGAAAGTAGACCATGAGCGTGCGTAATTCTGAGCGGTTCAAGTTTTGCAGGAACCCAGTCCGCAGGAGGGCGGTCTGCCATGCGCCAGTTTGTGGAAACTTGGTCTTGCCCAATAAAAAGCCCTGGGCGGCTAGGCCGCCCAAGGTCGTGTTTGCCGTTCGGTTTTATCTAGCTAAGCTAGCGCAAGCTATTCTTCAGCGACGTGGCCTGAGCATCGAGCGCGTTCAGTGGTTCCAGTCCGAAGCGTTCTTCGATTGTCTTGAGAATCGAAAGCGTGTCGTACTGCGTGTGGTCCACAAAACCGCGCTTGGCAAGCGGTCCGATGATGATTCCAGGAACGCGCGAACCATCGCCCCAGGTGCCGTTGACTGGCGGTGTCACGTGATCCCAACGGCCGCCGTGTTCGTCATAGGTCACAATGATGAGCGTGTTGTCCCAATAGTCGCTGTCTTTCACTGCGCTCACAAGATCCGCAACGTGCTGCTGACCCCGCAGCAGGCCGGCGTATCCGGGATGCTCATTGTCGGGTCCCAGCGCCTTAATAAAGGCGACCGCCGGCAGGCGTTCCTTCTTCAGATCCATGAAGAAGTTGTTTTCATCCTGCAGGTGTGCCGCGGATACCGGATTGCGGACGCCATTCTTGAACGGAGCATAGTTGTCATAATAGGCGAAGGGCTGATGGTGCCATTGGAACAGGGGGTCGACGGGCGGGTTCGGAGGAACAACGCCGTTGTTGGCTGGGTTGCTAGCCGTGCTGGCCAGGGCATTGTCCCAGCCGCCAGAGTACCACTTCCAGCTGATATGCTTCGCGCTGAGGCGGTCGCCGATTGTCGGATTGAAAGGGCGGGTCGTATCGGACGGGTCGCTGTCATTCAGGGATGGCAGCAAGGCTGCGCTGCCGAGCGTGGAAAACGTGGGAACTAGGTTCGCGGAGAAAATCGTGTTCACAGCGTAGTTCTTGTCGAAAGTCGCTCCAGGAACGGTGAACGACACGCCGCCGATGGGGGTGATGTTGCCGTCGTGCACGATCTTGCCCGTCGTCGGATTCACCAGGAGTTGCCCGTCCGTATCTAGGACAGCCTGCATGGCTGCCGGGGCGTTCGGATACACCGGAGCCGCCGCCGAAATGAGGAACTGGTGGTTCAGGAACGATCCGCCAAAGGCCGCATGGAAGAAGTTATCCGCTATGGTGTACTTCTGAGCGAGCAGTCCTTCGGGCATATTGGTCGCGTCAAAGTAGCTCATGGTCAGGCCCGGGTTGTCGCTCCAAGTGACAAACCAATCCATGGCGCCGTGATCGATTTGCGACTGCTCATGCCAGTAGCGGTGAACGAGGTCGCCCGTGGTGTCGTTGGCCTGTAGGGTCGAGTTCTTCAGAACATCATAGGGAAGCAGGGTATTGAGTCCGGTCGTAAAGCGCGTATCGATCTGCCCGCCGTTGATCGGTTGCGGCGGCGTGGTCAGCGTCAGCGATCCGGATACCAGGCTGAACGGCTGCCCGGTTTGCGCGCTGAGAGGTTGGTCGAATCGGTCGGTCTGATTCAGGGACGTGAGCGAGGACTGCGCGAGACCGTTCGCTCCCGGGAACAGGCCATACAAGGAGTCGAAGCTCCAGTTCTCCTGATAGATCACGACGATGTGCTTGATGGTGAGCAGCTTGGGGTCAGGGTGAGGTTCTGCGCCAAAAGCGTGAGCGGAGATCAGACAAAAAGAAATAGCAAGCAAAACCAAGCGCCACGGCGCCCGCCGGAAATCCTTCGGTGCGGAGTACGTTTCCATGCAACTGCCTCCTGTTTTGTTTGGGGGTCACTCGACCTGAGTGAGTCGGCACGAGGAAGTATATGAACACCGTGTTACAAAAGCATTTCGGGCATATGAATATCCTGTTAAATCCGGGAGGATCTGCGGAACAAAGTTTACCTTCCGCGGCACCGGGGGCAGACGCCCAAAACATCCCCGTAGCCAAGTAGTGGAACTTGCTGCCGAAAGAATTCGTGTTGGCGGGCTTCCGTGCGCTTCAGTCGCGTGTCTCTCGCTCTATACACTTACCCATGCCGTCCGGAACGCTAAGCTCGTGGACGAGCAGCCGAAAATTCCCCTTCGCCTTTCAGATACGGCCCTGCCACCTGAATTTTCGGGCCGGGAATCTTGCCAGCATTTATCCAGATCTTTAAATTCACGTTCCGCATAGGGCTCCACGCTGGCAGTGGCACGCAGGCCGGTGACACCCGCAGCCGGATGAAGCCGCGGAAAAAAGCGTGGAGGAAGGTGGCGCGCTCGCCTGCGGCTACGTAAGAGACGGTATATCTGCTTTGTGTTTTCGCGGACGTCCGACCCTGGAAGGATACGATCCGTTGGCAGTGGACCCAGTTTCGCTTGAGCGTCGACTTGTCATGCTCCTCGTGCTGCTCGACATCCACAATAGGACAATTCAGGATTTCCACGTGATCCCGAACATTGACCGCAGCAGTCGGTTCACACTCAAGTTGAAGGATCCGTGGTTGCATAGGGGCGAACGTCTCACAACTCTGTCAAACCTCTGGGCGACTGTAGGTCGCGTGTGCGGAATGTCATAAGTAAAGTCTAGGAGATGAAGATGGTTCACCAAGCCATTGGGTATGATTTGTAACAAATGTCGGAACGCCACATCTTCATCGCTCCTCCGGCGGGCAAGAGAACGATCAAGGGCCTGAGTCCCCGGAAGCGTAGTGGCCAATTGGCTGGTCCTGGCTGTTGCGATACTAGCCATCACGAATTCGGAATATTTTAGATTACCAAGGTTACGCCATCGCCGCCGCGAAATGAACACTAGCACCAGGAGTTCCGCTTCTAGCACCGAGCGTGTGTCGCCTTAATCCTGACATGCCGCGTGGGTTGGCACCGGAGCACACGAAGCCCATTGGTTGGGCGGGTTCGGTATCGGTTGTCGGACGAGTCGACCGCCTCCTCGCGGGGAAAGATGCGGGGCTGGTTCAGAGCCGGTGTCTCCGTGCCGCCCACTTAGGCTCGGCTCCGGCGCCGCCTCAGCTACTGTCCAGCAGTGCCGTCCAAGGAATGGGCTCGGGCAAGGTGGCCACCTCGCGCAGCATAACTTCAACGAGGTGCCGGATGGTATCGGTGGGATCTTTGGGCCGCCGCGGACGTTTCAGCCGGCGATAGATAAACAGCTGCAGCAGATTGAAAGCCAGCGTCCAAAGCAGCAGGACGGCCAGCAAAGCATTCGCCGTGTGCCTAAACACGTGGGCGAAGTTCCAGTGTTGGACCCACTGGTTGAAGGCGGTATCCTCGAGGTGCCAGCGAGCACGAACGATCTTCAGTGCCGTCCGGCGTGAAACCTTGCGCGCACGTTGACCGATGATGGCAAAACACCAACTGGTCGGCTCTTTGTCGGGCTTGGTGATGGCGGCCCGGATCACACGCACTCTTCCCTTGTAGGTGTGCAGCGTATCGATCTCGTCCGCATCCCAGAACTCAATGTGCTCTTGGCGGTCGGCATCGTCTGCATGCTCGCACGCTTTCTGGCCCTGCCATAAGGCGAGCGCTTCCTTGAGAGGCTCGTTATTTTCTTTCTTGAGGACGATGAAGCCGCCATAGCCGTAAGCATCGAGTTGAGTCATCCAACGCCCATTGGCGTAGAGAGCGTCCACCACGATGGCATCGATGAAACCTCCATAGGTCTGGTACAGAGAATCCAGGAGACGCCGCCCGGCCGTGAGTTCACCCTCGTGGCCAGCGTGCTCGCCGTCTGTATCGCTGTGAGCCTCCTCATGGAGCACCGGCTCGATGGCCAAGACAACGTCTAGCACAGGCCCGAGAAGCATGGCGACAACGTAGCGGTGATAGTACTGCTTCACCTCTTCCACCTCACCTCCGGCGCGCTTGACCTTGAGGTGGCGCACCAAGCACTGCGGGCAGTGCCGATCGTAGGAGGCGAACGGCTCCCAGCCATCGATGGCTACGCAGCGCAAGGCGCCGTAAGAACCCTCGCGGAAAGCTTTGTTGCGCTCGGCCTTCGCGATGACCTGTTCCAGCGCGCGGCGCACGCCGCCCAGCTGCAACTTGTCTAATACGTTTGCCACCACGTCGGCACTGAAGGCTTTCACCTCGGGCGTGGGCTTGCGGCCGATCAACTTTTGGAAGTCACTTTCCTGGAGATCGCCTTCTAAAGCGTTGAGACTGGGGATGCGCAACAGGGCAGAGTGGAGAAGGCTGTTGACCACGTCGAAGGTGGAGATTTCCGGGGCTCGACGCGTGTCGTTCAAACTCGCTAACAGCGCCGGCAAGGCAAAGACGTTGCAAGCATATTTCTCGAACTGGTGAAGCTTACCGCGTGAGCTGCGGATCCATGGCGGTAGGGTGGGCAAGCGCAGTTGCCGGCGAACGACTTCGTCCTGCTCGTAACAACATCGTTTGTACTTGCTGCCGCTGCCACAATGGCAGGCAGCGTTGCGCGCTGTGGGTGGCGGAAACGCAAGCGCCCCAACCCGGTTAGAAAATTCCGGGCCGGAATCACTTATCGTCAGGCCCACGCTTAGCTGTGAGTAGGAGGTTCGGCCTGGAGGTCTAGGGGACGGTTCACCGCTTCCTCGGCCTCTTGGGGGTGGATTGTCGGCGCCAGAGCGCCAGCAGTTGGGCGTTAGCGGCGAAGACCTCGGTCACCGCGTCTTTGAACTCGCGTCCCTGCTCGAGCAGAGGGCGGATCTGCTCCACCCACTCGTCGGGGATACGCTCCACGCGTTTTTTACCGTGGACCATGAAAGTCAGCGACCAGCCGGGATGTCCCTCGGCTTGGGCGCAGTGGCAGCTGGGTTTTCCGCAGCGCCGGTGGGTGAGGGCGAGGGAGCCAGGCAGGGCGTCGGAGGGAATCTGGAAGCGGCGCAGCATGGCGTGCTTGCGCTGACGCAAGCGAGCGGCGGCATCGCCTTTGGCATCATACCATTTCATCTGGGCGTAATAATACACCCAGACCTACTTACCATTTCAACCTGAAACGTGCTGGGGAATTTGCGCAACTTGATTCCCCCGAGATCTTCAGTATCTGCACAGGGTTACAAGCCTGGAGCGGAAGTCCTGCACTAGGATTGCAGCCGGATTTCAAGCAGCCATGCCCGAAGAGGAACGGCTGCAGCAAGTCACGCGGCCCGCCTGTCGGTTCCGCATGCAGGGATTTCCTTAGCAATGATCCTCAGTCGGCGTATGCGGTCTTGAATAGCGGCTTGAAGTTGAGGAAGGATGGCAACGAGTTCCGCCTCAGTCTTTGCGGCAACTGCTTGCGCCCATAGCCTGCGAACGGGATCATCCAAACGCCCCGGCATACTTAGGCCGTCTTCCTCTGTTCGCCAATTTCGCTCTCCGCAAGCCTGCTTAGCATTTCTAAAGCATTGCGCAGAGCTACCTGCTCGGCATTTGACGGCTTTGAGAATCCGTCTTCGATTTGGTCAAGAATGGCGCTGCGTGCCTCAGCGATCCGTTGGAGTAGTTTCTTTGGATCAAGCTCTAAAAGCGCAGCTTGGTAGGTTTCTCGCCACTGCGGAGCCTGAGTGGGGACGATAGAGATAATGTCGCTCATGTGCCCCCTTATAGATCAGCGGGGCGACGGGTTCAACTCTTTTTGTATTTCGTGCGCTAGCGTACCTCTGAGCGTACGCCACACGGGGGCGTGTCGGCCTTTCTCCGTTTTCCGCCAACCGCATACCTTTCTGTAGAATGACCAGCGTGAAGCGCAAGCCACTAACCGAATGTGATCTCACTACCCGCTGCACCAAGTGCTCCTACCCGATCCCGCCGCGGGAAGTGATGCGCATCTCCTTCGATAATGTGCGCTGCCCTAAGTGCGGAAACGACTTCGCCCCCAAAATAGGGTCTGCCGGAGGAGAGGCACCAGACTCCTGATCTGGCAGGAAGGCGGGCGCTCTTCTCGTAGGGGAGAGTCTGGGGCGCTTTCGTTGGTGCTGTCGTCGCTGTGAGCCCGTCGCGATGGAATATGTTTTCCCTGTGATATTTTTTGCATTGCGCGTCAAATGCTCCCTGTATGTCAACGCGAAAGAGAGCTTGGCAGAGAATGCCGCTTCTCCGCTCGCTGTGGGCTAAGTCCCTCTCGTTAGTGGGAATTCCGGCGGCCGGTTAGCACAGGGCAATGGTCGCGGCTCTCGCACGGCAACGCAAGTCCCGATTTGGCATCGCAGTTGCTACCGTTCTAACCGATAGCCCGTTTGGGACCCCGCGAGGGTCCTTTCCCCAGATTCCCGCTTCCCCCGAGGAAGCCCCCGGATTCGTCAAGATCGCACACGTGGTGTGCTAGCGATGCTGGTTCGAGAAGGCAGGTAGGCACATGCCCTATCTCGGTATTGGAAGCATTTCGGGCATCATCCACATGATAGCCAGATTTCCTCATGCCGCCAGAGCTGTCGTGATCGTCGCACTGTTGATCGCCATCTGGCGCTGATAAAAGGAAAGCGCGGATGACACTTGATCTGCGCACCTGTCGGTAGCCTGGTGATTGTTTGCTTGTACGCGGGATGCAGATTCCTTGATGCGGAAGCGCCTGTGCGAGGAGACTCCGTCGGTGAGCCATAATAACGACAGGGATTGGCTCGACGTTTATAGAGCCGCGGCAATGGAATTCGACCGGGACAAGTTGCCAGCGAGCATCGACGTGGCTGAGAAGGCTATCCACCAACGCTTACGAGGATTGCCGATTGCGCACTCTAAGGAGCATCGCAAACTGAGAGATGCACTCAACAGTCTCGCGGTTCTCAAGAGAATGCTCTAGCGCATGGCGTGTTGAAGCATTTTCTGTTGGCCTTGAAACCGAACTACTGCGGGATCGATCCTGCCTATCGTGCCATTCCCCTTCGCAGTCCAAGCGTTGGTCACCGGCCTTCAGGCGAGCCTGTATCCTGAGAACGTGTTTCTAACTCGCTCCGTAGCACGGTTAAACCGTTAAACCGTGGAGCGCGTCGCTGATAGCGTGTCGTTCCTCAGGCGCACCTCCGTGGTCTAGCTGCATTTCGTGAAGTCGGGCGTCAATCGCGGCCTTTGCTGCCCTCAGTCGATTTGGCAGCTTCCTATCGTCGGCTTCGAGGACGGCAGCCTTGTACGGTTCTTCCCAAACATAGCTGGCTTGCATAGTCGTTCCTCTCTTCGGCATCGAGGAACCGTTCGACCTTGCCAATAAGGCAGATACGCTAAAAAGAGAAAACGCATCCTCGATGTCGCATAAGGCCGGATAGAAGTGTCTGGGAGTGCAGCCGTTCCGGCTCCCTGCGCGACGTTTCGTCAGTTTTCGCAAGGGACCGTCACCCAAGGGGCGCGGCGGCAGGATGAGAAAAGTAACATGGCTATTCTACTACCAGTTTGAAGGGCTGAGGGGTCAACCACGTGGCGACGACGAAGGATGTTCCGCGCCCGTGGAACTCGCCCAGATTCAGAATCGTCTCTTCTCGTAGGGGGGCTGTGAGACTAGGCTTGCCGCCCGGATAGGGGATATCAATCAACCCGTGTCTTAACGGCTCGCCGGGCAGCCCCGCCACTGCCAAGTGGCATTCCCGAGGAACATGTGAAGGTTCTGGTCAAAACTGACCATTCTTCCCGCCGACCAACGCTGCACGATCTAGCCATGAAAGTCACGCAGAAACAGACCCAAGCGGTTCGTTGCCCCACTTGTGGTGCGAAGCCCGGAGAGAGGTGTGAGCTTACCACTGGCCAGCCACGCACTGAGCCGCATCGCGACCGTCGCTTGGCGGCTTCTGAGAAATAACTCCTCAGCAGCACAAGATCAGACGGCCTTCGCGGCGACTCAAGTTCCCGTGGGTCAGCAGCGCCCACAAGCCCTGCAGCGTATTGCCTCCCGGCCTTCCCAGACGATCATTGGCGTGACCGCCAGAGCCCGCAACCGGATCAGCCCACGTTACGTGCCAAAC
>Ga0137403_10005480_pt1 | contig 14722 bp, 13 predicted proteins | sample CZOMad2_1_16fung_FD_122057 | JGI IMG/M metagenome (GOLD analysis project Ga0137403, IMG submission 122057) | Vadose zone soil fungal communities from Angelo Coast Range Reserve, California, USA - CZOMad2_1_16fungal (Hybrid Assembly) | ecosystem: Environmental > Terrestrial > Soil > Vadose zone... | reverse complement strand
GTTCCCGAGGCCCATCCTTGAAGAGACCTGCTTCCGGATATCAGTTGTATCGGTGTCACTTCAATGGCGTCAAATGCCGCCCCAATTACCATGAACTTTCCGTTCGGCGCCAGCCCGTCAAAAAGCTCGGACATCGCTTTTGAGTTCGGCGCTGTCGAAAGAATCACCTGCGCGCCGCCAAGTTTCTGCAGCTCTTCCGCCGCATTCGTCGCTTTGCTGTCAATGTAGACGCCGGCTCCCAGTTTTTTCGCCAGCGCGGCATTCTCCGGCCCGCGCCCCACAGCCGCCACCTTGTAACCAAATTTATTCGCGAATTGAATTCCCAAATGTCCCAGCCCGCCGATTCCCTGCACCGCGACCAGATCGCCAGGCATCGCGCCGCTGTGCCTTAGCGCGTTGAATGTGGTAATTCCGGCGCACAGCAGAGGCGCCGCATCCACGTCGCTCAATCCTTCCGGTATCGCCGCCAGCGCCTCTACCGGAGCCACCATGAATTGCTGATATCCGCCGTCATAACTAATCCCAGCAATCTTCAGATTCCGGCAATTTCGGAAGTCCCCGCGCCTGCATTGCAAGCAAGTCCCGTCCTGCCCGCCGAACCACCCCACACCTACGCGCTGACCTTTCATCCACGAAGTAACACCCGCGCCCAGTTCATCGATCACTCCCGCAACTTCATGCCCCGGAACGCGAGGAAACTGAATCCCCGGCCACATGCCTTCTTTCGTGAGCTGATCACTATGGCAAACGCCGCACGCTTGAACCTTGATGCGCACCTGCCCCGCACCGGGCATCGGAATTTCCCGTTCGACAATCTCGAAGTCGCCTCCTGCCTTAGTAATTTGAGCCACTTTCATCGGTGCCATTGCCACTCTTGAAGTTGCCATGATGTCTCCTGTAAATTCGTCTCTAATCCGTTGCACCCAAGCCCTGCGGCGCAACGAACCGCTGCGTCGACCTATGTGTGATCGCTCCACCCGGTGACGATGATTGGATGTACGCCGTGTCGTGTTAGCTGCAAATCCAGATCGGCATTGTCAAAGCCACTGGAACACCACGCTCATCTGTGGGTTGGCCATATCTCTTCATCTGTGCCCGTACTTCGTGAAAACATAATCGTCCGACTTCACCTTGGTATGGCACGCGAAGCCGCACTTGGCGTCGTTTCCCTGCGGCGGCTTGGCAGTCATGTCCGCAGGCTTAAACGTGTCGGACTTCGCGTCATACTCGAACGCGCCCCAACCCCATCCGCCACTGTCCGCGAACCTCTTACTGTCCTTCACCATGAAGTCGGCGTCATGCTGGACGGCTGGTACAGTCGCGCCGGAGAACGTCTCTAAGTCTTTTGTGGTCCAATGGATCTTCGCCATTTTGGCACCGTCGGGAACGGGCTTGCCGTTGCCGGGAAAGCCGTCTGCATAAGCTTTGATCATCGCTGGATTCCCCAGGGTCGCAGCCATAGCAGGTCCGCTATGGCTGATGGAGATAAGCTGCCAGGATTCGTAGCCTCTGAACTCTGAGAAGGCCAGCCCGCCCGACACTTTCACCGCATATTTGTCCTGCGCTGCAAACGCCAGACTGCCCAAAATGGAAAGACACAACACCGTGATTAGCATCACTGAGATTTTTTTACTTTTCATCAAAGTCGCCTCCGCTTTCAAGTCTGAATTACTAACAAGCCGGTGCAGCTATCATGTTCATGCAGTAAGGCTTATTACCTGCCGGCACCGTCGTTGGTGCCGGCCTCAATTCAGCGACAACGACATCAGGCTTCAGCGCCTGTGAGACTCATCCGCAGGCCGTTATGAGATCGATCTAGACTTGTAAGCTAATGAATGCTGCAACCAAACTGGATGGCCACCCTCTCCGAACCAGAGTAGGAGGATGTGCGCACGGATTATCACGCCGCGCACTGGCTGTGCATCGTGTTTTCACCTGAGGTTTGTGGGAGAAACTACTGTATTCGATTCAAGATATTGTCATAACGAGCGGCAAAAGAGGGCGCTATTTTTGTAAGTAGCGCCGAACCACTTCGTCTATGCCCGGATTTCCCGTCGGATATTCCGCAGCTTCCACTCTCGCGCCGGCTTTAAGCAGCTCTTCGATGACCGGGATCTGATTCGCTCTAGGCTGATGAATTGCCGACCACACCGTGCATCCCAGTACCGTTCCCCCGTACATGTTTTCAATTTCCATTGGGACTTTTCTTTCGATCAGCAGCTTTACCGTTTCCAACTGTCCGCGATTCGCGGCCCAGTGAAATCCATTCATCCCTGTGGCAGAGCCAGCCAGCGGATCTACCCCGCGCTTCATCAAATAATCTGCGACGCCGGTGTGGCCGTTAAAGCAGGCGCAGGCAAGAGCTTCGTTCAGAGCCTTCGCTTCATTCGTAAAATATCCAGCGTCAAACCATCGAATGATTTGGCAACGCGCGCCACCCGAAGACAGCTCATCGCGGAACAGCGGATCGAGATGCGAAAAATCGCCGTCTTCCAAATGACGAACGGCGTCTCGAAACGCCGGATCGTTGTCAGCTCCGTGTGATTTCACGGTTCCCTCCTTCAAATCCATCACAAATTGAAATTTTCATCGTGCGCCCCACCATTCGCCGCGCTTTCGTGGAGGTTTGGCTTCAATATTATTGGTGCGAGCAATCTTGGGTCGTACGGGCGGCTCTTCTACTTCAGAATAATTGCGTTCGGAGATCAACAGTCCCTCAAATTCCCTGAGCGCTTGAAGAATTTCGGGGCCATACAATTCCGTTTTGCGCTCACCAAATCCCAAAACTCCTCGAAGCCCAGTCAATGAATTCGGCCGCTTAAAGCAAAGGTCTTCGAGCGTCGTGTCGTGCATAACGATGTAGGCCGGCATGCCCGTTTCTGCCGCTTTATTCCTGCGCCATTCGCGCAGATGTTTGTACAGCGCCGCGTTTAGCACCTGGCCGGCGCGCGATCCGCGGCGCGACCGCTGCATGCCGGTTTTCGCCGGCGCTCGCGCTTGGATACCGTTCGCAATACGCGTTCAGGCGCGGCAAACGGCAATTGTTTCGCTGCCGCGCGCGGTGAAAGTGATTTCAATTGATATCCGCACACGTCACAAGCCGCACACGTCTTCCATGCCGGCTTTTCTCCAAAATGCAAACATATCCGCCGGTGTCGGCATTCTTTCGATTCCACGAATTCGCGCATCGTTTGATAGCGTTCGCGCGCGCGGCCCTGCTCCAACGGATCGTGCAGTTGATTGATAAAAAAGTTCAGCAGACTGGCGTCCTGCTTTCGCCAGAGCATGATGCAATCAGCGGGCAGGCCATCCCGTCCGGCACGTCCCGCCTCCTGATAATACTGTTCAATCGATTTGGGTAACGAAAGGTGAATCACCGCGCGCACCGCGGCTTTATTGATTCCTAATCCGAATGCCACCGTACCGACAAGTATGCGTACTTCATCCGTCATCCACAATTCCTGATTGCGCCGCCGGTCGTCGGCGTTCATTTTTCCGTGATAGCCGATGGCGGGAATTCCCTTCTGTTTCAGAAAACTGATCGTTTCTCCGACTTTGTTAATCGTAGGAGAATAAATAATTACATTCGCCCCGGAATATTCCCGAAGCGCGGCAATTAGTAAGTCGTCCTGCGTAGAGGTGTCACATTCCTTCACGACGTAACGCAAATTCGGCCGGTGAAAACTGGCGATGTATTTGTGCGGATCGCGCAACTTCAGTTGATCAATGATGTCGTGCCGTACGCGCTGCGTAGCGCTCGCCGTGAATGCCGCAATGGGCTGACTTGGAAATTTTTGTCGCAGCCGACTCATCTGCCGGTATTCCGGACGGAACTCGTGCCCCCATTCCGAAATGCAATGCGCTTCGTCAATCGCGAACATTGAAACGGGCACCCGCTGCAGCCAGTCCACAGTCGAATCGACGGCCAGCCGCTCCGGCGAAAGATACAGCAAACGATATTTTCCTTTCAGCGCGTCACGCATGATCGTGCGCTGCTCGTCGGCGGCCACTGCGCTGTTCAAAAGTGCCGCGGAGATTCCCATTTGGCCGAGCTGCGCAACCTGGTCCTGCATCAACGCGATTAATGGAGACACGACGATGACTGTTTTGTCGTGAAGCATCGCCGCGGGCAACTGGTAGCAAAGGGATTTGCCGCCGCCGGTCGGCATCACCACGCATGCGTCGCGCCCTGCAAGCAAGCTGCGAACAATCTTCTCCTGCAGTGGACGGAAGGAGTCATAGCCCCAGTAACGCCGGAGCGCCGGGAGGAGATCGGTTTCAGAACTCATTGCTAGAGTATAGAATCGCTAGTGAACGCGATCTATTCGACGATTATTTCATACAAATGAGTTCCAGCGAATTGATTTCAAGAAACAACTCGGAGCCTCTAGCCGTAGAACCAGTTATGGGCACATCTCCTCCGACGGCAGAAACGATTTCAGTGAGCGCTCGTCTGCCCGTCGTTAATTCTGCGCTGGCCGTGGGCAAGCCCGTTGCCAGCGCGATACATACCATCGGACTATTGGCGTTCCTCGCGGGTGGAGCTTACTTCAGTTTCTTGCGGGCAAATGTTCAGCGTGCACAGGTTGCGCCGAACCATCATTTGTATCTGCCATCGCTTGCGCTGGAATGGGCCTGGTTCGGTTACGTCCTTTGGGGCGTGCGAAAGCGCGGAATTTCTTTAAGGGAATTGATTGGCCCGCGCTGGTCCAGCGCCAAACAGGTTTTCACTGATATTGGAATTGCCGTGGCTTTCCAGATAAGTGCGTTATTCGTGCTCGCAGCGGTCGGGTATCTGCTACACACTGGATCAAGTGTAGAGAGCATACGATTCTTGGCTCCTGTCGGATCGATTGAACTTGCGATGTGGGTTCTGATCTCGGTGAGCGCCGGAATCTGCGAAGAGACGGTTTTCCGCGGATACTTTCAACGGCAGTTCATCGGTTGGACTGGAAATGCCGTAGTAGGTATGTTGATCTCGGCGATGGTATTCGGCGCTTGCCACATATATCAGGGCGGCAAGCATGCGATCATCATCGGCGTGTACGGCGCCTTATTTGGCGCTCTCTCGTTGTATCGCCGGAGCCTGAAACCCGGCATGATCGCACACGCGCTTCAGGATACCTGCTCAGGCGTACTCTTAAGCATGATGATTAAGTACAAGTTTGGCGCAATGTAGTCCAGCGATTCCTCGCAACCTTACGCAGCCGCAGTGCGTATCAATAGAATAGAACCGCTCGAAAGGGAGATGAATGACGGATAACGAAACAAATCAACCCGCGCTGCGAACCGCCGACGTTACAAGACATTATTCGATGGGCGAGGCCACGATTCGCGCCGTGGATGGCGTAACGATTGAAATCGCGCGCGGCGAATTTGTCGCTCTGCTCGGCACTTCAGGATCCGGAAAATCCACACTCCTGAATCTACTTGCAGGATTGGACCGCCCAACCGCAGGCTCGATTTTCGCGCACGGCCGCAATCTGGCCGAAATGTCTGGCGATGAGCTGGCGAAGTATCGCAGCCTGACCGTTGGCATGGTTTTCCAGTCATTCAATTTATTGCCGCGCATGACGCTGGAAGAAAATGTTGAACTTCCTCTCCGCCTGGCGGAAGTGGACCGCGCCGATCGCGCCGCGCGTGTTCAGGAAGCTCTCAAGCGCGTAGGCCTTTCCGCGCGGCTTGCGCATCGTCCCGCCGAGCTCAGTGGCGGCGAGCAACAGCGCGCTTCACTCGCACGCGCACTAGTAAATCGTCCCACCATTCTGTTCGCTGACGAACCCACAGGAAATCTGGATAGCCGCACCGGCGAAGAAATCATGAATTTCATCCAGCAATTCAATAAAGAACTGGGTATGACGGTGATCATGGTCACGCATGAAGCGCAACTGGCGAAGCGTTACGCGTCGCGGCATTTCTACCTAAAAGACGGCAAGCTTTCCTCGAACGGAGGCGCACAGTGAAATCGCGCGACTTAATGGAACTTGCCGGACGCAATCTGCGCGAAGCCTTGTTGCGCAATTCGCTTACAACTTTAGGCATAGCGGTCGGTGTGGCATCGCTTGTGGCATTTCTTTCACTGGGAATCGGCTTGCAGACAATGGCGATGACCCGCCTTCAAAACAGTGGACTGTTTAACAGAGTGTACGTAACACCCCGTCCGATTGGCGGAAGCTTAACGGGCGGCGGACGAGGAGGACGCGGGCGAAATCAACGAAGTGATGACGCGCAAACACCGGGATTACCACCGCAGTTGCAGCCGCCGATGAAGCCGCTTACATCCACCGTCCGTAAACAACTTGCGCAGATGCCGAACGTCATTTCCGTATTTCCCGAGCTTCGTTTCACAGCGGACTTGCGTTACGGCGGGACGGGTCATGTGACGTCCGCCTCAAGCGTACCTTTCGATACACGCGGCACAGGCCAGTTTGGTTCTGTGACAGGAACTTTCTTTTCTTCACCAGGAGCAAGCGAAGCAATTCTTCATAACGATCTTGCGCAGCAACTTGCCGATCAGGGAAACTTTAAACCGAATGATTTGATCGGCCAGGAAGTTACCATCCGCTATCCGCAGCGCAAGCCCGTGGCGGCGCCCGCCAACCAAAGCCCGCAAGATATTGTGGCCAACGGCGAATTTGGGCCCGGTTTCACCATTCAATCCGCCGAAATCAAGGTGAAAATCGTCGGGCTTGTTGGTGGCGAATCCGCGGGCCCCGGCGGCTTCGGCGGCTCGCGCATTATGTTGCCGCTGGATTACGTCGAAAAATTAAATGCCGTGCAGGGATTTGACGTCCGAGAGGTCGTTGACAATCCGGGCGAAACAATTTATCCGGCTCTGACAATGCTCATCGATAATCCCAACCACGTGCAGGCCGTGGAAGACGCCGTAAAACAATTGGGATTCGGCGCGTTTTCGTTGTTCGATGCCGCGAAGAATTTGCAGCTCCTTTTCAAAGTGTTCGACTCATTTTTATTTGTGTTTGGCGGTCTCGCCCTTGCGGTGGCGTCTCTTGGAATCGTGAATACGTTGGTGATGGCGATTCTGGAGCGCCGTCACGAAATCGGAGTAATGAAAGCGCTCGGCGCGGCAGACCGGGATGTACGTCAATTATTCTTCGCGGAAGCCGGCGTGATGGGCCTACTAGGGGGAGTTCTCGGAGTACTGTTCGGCTGGTCGCTCGGAAAACTCATCAATTTCGGACTGAATAAATGGCTTGAGAATCAGAACGTGTCGCCGGAAAAAATATGGCTGGTGCCGATCTGGCTGGTGGCTGCGGCAATTGGGTTTTCTGTTCTTGTAAGTCTGGTGGCCGGACTGTATCCGGCATCGCAAGCGGCAAAACTCGATCCGGTCAAAGCGCTTCGCTATGAATAACACTGGCAAATTTCAACCCATAAAATAGACCAGGGCGCTTCGCTGAGGGGTCGAAGCGCCCTGGTATTCCCTGCCCACCTCCGCAGGATGCGGGCAAGCTCGTTACTACGCCGCGAATTCGTCGCCGCGCAGAAATTCGTACCGTTCAATTTCGGCCACAATTCCGATCCGGCCCATTTCCTTTTCTTCGCTGCGAGCCACACGGCCCAGGCAGCGCACGCGCACCGGCCCAGCCAACGTGATTTCATGGGGCAGCGTCAGCAGGATTTCTACAGGTGATCCGGACTTCACGCCCTTCGGCAATTGAAAATACACGCCGCGGGAGCTCACGTCGGTCGATTCCGTTTTCGCTTCGCCGACATTGGATCCACTCGTCCACCGGACGGTCATCGGCAACTTGATCTTGAATCTCTGGTTCAGTCTGCGTTCTGCTGCGGTCACGGTGGCTCCTCAATCAGGCTGGGATAAAAGTCCTTCGTTCACGCCATTAGATTAGGGCAAAGGTGAATCCGTCTCAATAGGTCGGGAGGCTCAATTTTTCAGGCCGGAAGGCGGTACCGCAGTACTATCAAAAAGTTTTCATAAAATGCCCCAACCAGATTCCACCGGCACAAAAATCCAGTATTGGTGCGGAAATTCTAGGATCGAACTACGGAAGGCAGGTACTAGGGGCGCACGAAGTCGGCGAGCATTTGGAAAAGTATTGGTACGATTCCCAACTGGGGAATTCAGCTAGGCTTTGTCAATCAAGCGGTGGTGAATCGCGTAGAGCGCCAGTTCAAGGCGATCGGAAACGCCCAGTTTATCGAAAATATTGTGCAGGTGATTCTTGACTGTCTGCTCGCTGATGAAGAGTTTTTCTCCGATTTCTTTGTTTCGGAATCCCTGCGCAACCAGTTGCACAATTTCTTTTTCGCGATCGCTTAGCAGCGGTTTCTCGCGGCGCGGCCCGGATTCGGACGACTTCGCAAACGCTTTCATCACTTCCGCGGTCATGTGGTTATCCAACCAGATTTCGCCGGCATAAACGCGGTGAATGCTCTTTACCAGCAGGTCCGTCGCGGACTGTTTCAGCACCACGCCGCGCGCTCCCAGCCGCATCGCGCGTACAACATCGCGATCATCTTCCGCTGCTGTTACGCAAATCACACGCGTTGGCAGCTGGTCGAAATTTACTTCTTCCAGTACGGCAAGGCCGTCTTTATCCGGCATCCGAAGGTCCAGTAGAAGAATATCCGGTTTCAATTTGGTCAGCAGCTTGATGCATTCATTGCCGTTCTGCGCTTCGCCCACAATTGCTACATCATCTTCGCCGTCCAGCAGCTTGCGCAGTCCGTCACGGAAAATCGCATGGTCATCAGCGATCAGCACCCGAATCGGTTGTTTGCTCTTTGCCATCTCACCCCAGTGGAATTTCTACTATTAGCCGCGCACCGTGCCCCGGGCTTGACTCCACAGTCAACAACCCTCCGACCGTGCGCGTTCGTTCTTTGATGGAAATCGGTCCGAGCCTCAAGCGGTCCAGTTCGTCGCCGGAAAATCTTCCTGCGAAGCTGAATCCCTCACCGTTGTCATCGACTACCAGAGATATGCTCGTTTCCGACTGAGTTAGTTTTACCACGACGTGGGTAGCACTAGCATGTTTTTTTATGTTGTTGAGTGCTTCACGGTAAATCTGGAATAGTTCGCGGCATACCCTGTCCGGAGCCTGCAAATCCTCCGAATTCACCAGTAATTCCACCTGCAATTCAGATTCGTTCCGGAAGCGTTCCAGAAAGCCGCGCATCAAGTCCAACAAATCGGCGCTCTGAACCCGCAGTGGCCTCAGATCCGTGACCATTGCGCGCAACTCGGCGCCCTCGTTCCGGACAGTCAACTGAAGCGTGCCCAACGACGCTTCCACCTGCTCGGGCGCTTGCATCACTTTGCGGCGCAACACATCCAGTTGTATTTGGATGCTCAGCAAGGTCTGCAGAATCCCATCGTGCAAATCGCGCGAAATCCTGCTGCGTTCGGATTCGATCGCGCGCGCCCGCAGATGACGCAACAGAAACAAATTCTCCAGCGGCGGCCCGATGTGGCGCACAACCCGCTCCAGTTGATGCAAATCTCGCACCGTAAATCGGCGCTTTCCATTTGCCAGCAGCAAACGCGCGCTCGGATGTCCTTCCACTTCCATCGTCACCGCAATTACCGATCGCAATTCCATCAACGCTTGCGCAGGCCCCGGTATCCGCGGAGTTTCCGGCAGCGGCGCGCCGGTGAATCGGTCAGAGCTGTATCCCTCGGGAGTATTTTCCAGATCATTCCACAGCACGCTGGCGTTTGGCATGTCTAGCAGAAAACCGTCTGTCGCCGTAAGCGGCAAGCTTTCCGGTACAAGATGTGCGTCGCTGCCTCGCTCGCATCTCCACAGGAAAATCCGTTCCAGGTCAGCGTCCCGATGGACTAGAAACACGCGGTCACAATCAAATCCAATAGCCAGCTCGTTCAACAATCCGCGCAAAGATTCCGCCACGCCGGCTTCCACGCGAAGCCTTGCCGCCAACCCCGCGAGGAAATGGGACTCCGCCGCCTGTTGCCGATTCCGATCTCCCAGATATGCCATTCCAAGACCGGAAACCAGAGTTCCGCACGCAACTTCTGCGGCACGCAGCACATCGGTCGCCATCCCATCATTCGATCCCGTGTGCCGAAGTAGCGATGAGGTAAGAGTTGCCAGTGTGAGCAGTCCGACAATTCCGTATGCGCGCCGCCCTCCCCAGGCAACACCAACGGCAAACGCCACAATCAGAAGCAAAAACCACAGTGGCACCACCGAAGGGGTAATCACCAGAAACGCGCAAAGAGCGACGATGTCCGCCGTTAGAGGAAATCGCCAAGATTTTCCCCACTCATAATTTCGCGCGGTCGCCATGAATATGCTTACCGCAAGGTAAGCGCACAAGAACTCGTCGGCTGGATCGAAAGGAGGCCGAAGCAGCAATTCGCTGATAATCGCCAGGACAATTAACAGCGGGCGCGCCATGGCTACCTGGCGGCTAAGCGAACGTTGTTCTATGGCGTGGAGTTGCATGGCAGGCGCTATTCCGCCTAATCGAAGGTCACACACACGGCGCGCCTTCGCAAGCGGACGTTCCAGCCGCGCACGTCCTTCCTGCTGCTTTCAGTGAAATTTTCTTCTTTCCATTCAGCCTCCAATGTGGATAATTCCGCATCAGGTTCGAGCCGCCTGCTAATTACGTGCGTAGTGTTTGCGCCAGGCGTTTTACGCGATAGAATCACCACTCCGGCGTCCGCCGGAATGTTTTCTCAGCACAGGGAAAGCAGTGCGAAAACAATAATGCGTCAACGATTTACTCGCGACGAAGTTGTGCGAATGCTGGGCGTCACGCGCCGCCAGCTGGACTATTGGTCCAAGCTGCGCCTGATTTCTCCTGACGCCCGCTGGGGCGAACGCTTCTTTACGTTCACAGATTTGGTGGCGCTTGAAACGCTCAAGCGAATGGTCGCGCGCGGAATTCCCGCTCGCCGCCTGCGCCGCGCGCTGGAAGCTCTGCGTGTGCAGCTTGGCCATGCAACTGCCCCGCTTTCGCGTCTGCACATCAGCACAAACGGAAAACAAATTGTCGTCGTACAGCCCTGGCCCGGTGGCCCGCCAATTGAGCCGCTAACAAAACAGCTACTTCTGGAATTTGATACTCAGGTGCTGGAGCACAAAGTGCTCGCGCTGCCTTCCCACACGGCCGAAGAATGGTTTGAAATTGGACTGGCGAGCGACGCGCGCCCAACAACGATGGATTGCGCCGCCGATGCCTATCGGCACGCTGTGGATCTCGCTCCCGACTGGGTGGAAGCCCACGTAAACCTTGGAACCGCGCTGTTTCACTTGGGTGATGCAGCGGAAGCGCGAAAGTGTTTTGAAGCTGCGATCGAACTGGAACCGCAGAATGCGCTCACATATTTCAACCTGGGCTGCGTATTTGAAAAACTGGGCAATCACCGCGGGGCCATCGAAAATCTTGAGCGCGCCGTTAAGCTCGCGCCCTCGCTCGCCGACGCGCACCTGAATCTCGCGCTGCTCTACGACGCATCCGGCCACAAGGACCGCATGCGCGACCACCTGAGTCTTTATTTGAAATACGAACCGCAGGGCCGCTGGGCAAATTATGCCCACTCACGCCTTCCCGCCGAACACGCCATACGCTCCAAAGCAAACAAAGTCACGCCGTTCCGCAAGCGCGGCTGATTTCCCCGACGAACCTCCACTTGATGTGGCTCTCATGTAGTGAAATTCATCGCTGCGTGTTAAGATTTTATTCCTGCGGTGGGCGTAGTTCAGCGGTAGAACATCGGTCTGTGGCACCGAGGGTCGTGGGTTCGAACCCCATCGCCCACCCCAGCAAACCTCTCTAGTCGTTCGCAATTTATTCCTTCAATAAATCCTGAAAAACAACCAGTATCACAAAGATACTCCGCGAAATCCGTTGTGTTGCCGCGATAGTTCGCTTCGTGACAGGATTGTTTCGGAAGCAATTTCTGCAACGATGCCAAGTCCACCGCCAAAATGGAAACTCCACCATATCTGCATCCTGGTATTCGCACTTAGTTTTTTTGCGATTGCCATGCATCCTGAGGCAGAGCTGTTCGGCTTCTCGATCCCGGCGGGCGGAGAGGTGGTCCGCGTCGCAAGATCGCTTGCGGATCACGGAACATTCGCCAATCCGTTCCAGTCCATGAACACCGGAGTCACCGCGCACGTTGCGCCCGTTTATCCCTTCATTTATGCGGTCTTTCTGAAAGTCTTCGGCACCGGCTATCCAAGTCTGCTGATTCTTTGGGGAGTGAACATCGCGTTCCTGGCATTGCAAATGGCTGCCATGCCATGGATCACTTCGCGACTGGGTCTCGGAATCACGCCAGGACTGATTGCGGCCACGCTGGGCTCAATTTCATTACACACAACCGTCGACGCCTCTTGGGAATGTTTTCTCGCCGGCCTGATGGTGCTGATCGCGTGCGTCTTAACCTGGCGCACTGAAAATTGGTCCGCCACCCTGCGTGCTGTGCTGCTCGGCATCGCCTGGGGTATTTTCGTCCTCACAAGTCCGCTGATGGTTTTGTTGCTTGTAGCTTGGCCGATTATCGTGATCGCATCTCGTCCTCGCAGTGAATGGCGAGTGCTGAGCCTTCGAGCTGCAGCAATGCTCACCGCCACCGCGCTTACGATCGCTCCGTGGATAGTTCGGAACTATGTTCAGTTCGGCGCGTTCATTTTTGTTCGCGATAACCTGGGCCTTGAGCTTTCCGTCGGTAATAACCCGTGCGCTGGAATCACTCTCAAGGAAACTGAACACTCAGGTTGCCTGTACACCTATCACCCGAACAGCAATCCCAACGTGGCGAAAATTGTTGCCGACTCCGGCGAACTGACGTTCGAGCGCGCGCGATTGCGACAGGCATTGAGTTGGATCGGCTCCAATCGTGCGGCCTTCCTGAAACTTTCAGTTCAAAGATTCCGCGAATTTTGGTTTCCATCCATGTTCCGGCGCTGGGAGGATTTCATCGTCTGGCCGATTACGCTTCTTTCGGTCGCTGGAATTTTCACGCTCTGGCGGAAGAACCCGCTCTTCGCGCGCTTGATTCTCGCCACTTGGATTCTATTTCCAGCCATCTACTATTTCGTTCCGGCAGAAACTCGTTACACTTATCCCATCTACTGGACGACGCTCTTGTCCGCCGGATGTGCTCTCGCCGAGCTTGTTACGCGCAGGTTTACAACTCGATCCATTCCCGCCAATTCCCCTGCGGAGCATCAGTAGTCCGTTTCCCGCGAGACGATCAAATAGAAGTTCAGTTCATGGCTATAATCAATGCGGGTGCGCCGTAGCGCCTCGCGCTTTCGGCCAAGTACAATGAATCGCCTTCTCCCCATCACGAAAAAAGCCGTCGTCGCGTTAACCGCTCTGATCGTTGTAATTTATTTCGGCGATTTTCTCTGGCTTCGTTATCGAATGTGGAAGCCGACCGCCAATGATCCGTTTGAAACGATGAAGCTCGACCGCTTCTACGCCATCGCGCAAAAAAACGGCCGCGTGGATTTTGAACCGGCCGACGTCCAGACCGTCACTTGCGTTCACAGCATATTTCCCCACGTTGGATACAACCCTTGCTGGTACGTCGCGCGGCAAAATGGCAAACCAATCCCGATGACGATTATTCCGTTATTCCACCTTCATAAGTGAACGTGTTTTTCAGGAGCCGGTGAAACATTTCCACCAAATTTACGTCTTGTACTGTAGGGATTCGTGTCGGCGGGTATGTCCAGGTGTCAGTTTGAGTACTCCCGTTTTCTAGACGAGGACTCCCACCGTGTTCATACGTGTTACAAGATTGTCGAACCGCCAAAACTCAGGTTCGTAGGGGCGGGTCTGCGACCCGCCCGCCACAATTCTAAGGAGGAGTGATCGAATGACGAAGCTTTGGAAAGCCGGAATTGTTTTCACAATGCTGACATTCAGTGCAGCATCGAGCGCATTTGCGCAAGCCGCGCCATCAAGTTCCGCAACGACGCCTGCTCCTGATGCTGCGTCAAGTAAAGAAGAAACAATCGTTACGGATCACACCGTTCGCGTCGGCGGCCAATCCATCAACTACAAAGCGACAGCCGGAACAATTCAGCTGGAAAATGAAGCGGGTGAGCCGACCGCTCTCATTTATTACACGTCGTACACAAAATCCGATGTGAAGGATCTGAGCCAGCGTCCCGTCTCATTCATTTATAACGGCGGCCCCGGCTCAGCTTCCATTTGGCTGCACATGGGCGCGTTCGGTCCGCGCAAGGTGATTACAAAAGATGGCGACTACACGCCACCCGCGCCATACCAAATCGCCGACAATCCCAACACTTTGCTCGATCGCACCGACATGGTCTTCATTGATCCCGTTGGCACAGGTTTCAGCCACGCCGTCGGCAAAGCGAAGAATAATGATTTCTGGGGCGTGGATCAGGACGCGCGCTCGATGACGCAATTTATCAACACCTACGTCAGCCGCAACGATCGCTGGAATTCACCGAAATTTCTAATTGGTGAAAGTTACGGAACTTTTCGCTCGGCGGTATTGGTGAATGCACTTCAGGGCCGAAGTAACATGGCCATCAACGGAGTCGTACTGCTCTCCAGCGTGCTGGACATGAGCACCATTTCATTTCTGAATGGCCAGGATCTTTCCTATGTTTTGTACTTGCCCAGCTACGCGGCCACCGCGTGGTATCACAAAGTGGTGAAGGACCGCCCTGCCGATCTCGCCAGTTTTCTGAACGAAGCGCGAAGGTTTGCCGCTGGT
>Ga0137403_10005479_pt1 | contig 14723 bp, 16 predicted proteins | sample CZOMad2_1_16fung_FD_122057 | JGI IMG/M metagenome (GOLD analysis project Ga0137403, IMG submission 122057) | Vadose zone soil fungal communities from Angelo Coast Range Reserve, California, USA - CZOMad2_1_16fungal (Hybrid Assembly) | ecosystem: Environmental > Terrestrial > Soil > Vadose zone... | reverse complement strand
AGACTCCACTGCTTCGCCAAAAACTACCGCCGCTCCCAAGGCGTAGGCAGCGCGAACATCGGGATGAGAGTGCGCACGTTTGTGTCAATCGGCCCGATTCGGAAACCAGAAAGACAGATGACAGGCACCTCACACGCCGATGTCTTCATTCCATAGCGCGGGATTACGGCGTATGAACTCCTCCATAAGCCGGATACATTCCTCGTTTTGAAGGACCTCAACCGACACGCCGCGGGAGCGAAGGAGTTCCTCTTCTCCCATGAAGGTGCGGTTCTCGCCGACGATGACGCGGCGAATTCCGTACAACAAAATGGCACCGGAGCACATAGCGCAGGGTGACAGCGTTGTATAGAGAACGCACTCCCGGTAGATCGAGGCGGGCTGACGGCCGGCGTTCTCGAGGGCATCCATTTCGCCGTGCAGGATGGCGCTAACCTTCTGCACGCGGCGGTTGTGGCCGCGCCCGAGGATCGTATCGCCGTGGACGATCACGGAGCCGATAGGAATGCCGCCTTCCCTGAGTCCTTGTCGCGCCTCCTGAATCGCCTCTTCGAGAAACCGGTCAGTCGAAGTCATTTGTGGTTGCTCCTTTAGCCGCCGAGAAACTTGGCAGCAGGACACACGCAAAGCAGCATACCGCAAACTGTTTTCTCGCCGAGAATTGCGTTTATTGGGCCTCTGCTCTCAGGGCCCTCCGCAAAATTCGTAAGCTGGACCTCACAAGAATCTAGGGCCCACAATCCAAAATCCCCGATCCACAGCTTCCGAAGTGACTTTGACAGACAAACGCAGATCTTTTTCTCCGACTGTAGTCGGCGTATCATGCAGGCACTCACTCATCCCGTTCAGGAGGACAACGATGAAACGCACAGCCACATTCGGCTCCCTTTTTCTCTCCGTGTTCACGCTGGCCCTGTGGGCACAGGCCCCACCTCAAATGCCCAAGCCCGGTCCCGAGCATCAGCGACTCCACTACTTTGTCGGCGACTGGGAAACCATAACTGAAGCAAAACCAAGCCCGTTCGGTCCAGGCGGCAAGATTACCGCAAAAGACCATAACGTGATGCTTGGGGATTTCTTTGTCGTGTTCCACTCCGATAGCACCGGTCCGATGGGACAACAGAAGACCGTCGCCGTCATGGGCTACGATCCCAAGGAGAAGGTCTATACGTACGACGGCTTCACCACGTCGGGAGAGCGCAACAAAGCAACAGGTACCGTCTCGGGAAACGCTTGGGTGTGGACATTCAGCGGCGAAGAGCAAGGGAAATCATTCAAAGGACGATTCAATCTGACGGAGGATTCGCCCACCTCATATAGCTTCAGTGAGGAGATGTCCAGTGACGGCGGCCCCTGGACCAAGCTCGAAGAAGGCAAAGCCACTAAGGTGAAGTAGACGGACGGATGGAGCGGCGTTTTATAAAAGGAGCTCTTCTCTCCGCGCACCCTGAAGTCGGCTCGCTGCGTGCCGCCCACCGGTCGAAAAACCGCGACGGGTGGGGCAACCATTCCATGGAGGAATCCAGACGTGGGCCAGCCAGCCGAGGACGGATAATAGAGGAGGTGCTCCACTCCGACTGTTGGAGTTCCTTCTGCCGTTCAAGCGGAATGGAGCACGCGGTTGATCGTTTTGGCCAGCCTCCTTGGTCCCTCTCTAGCAGTCAAGAGCTGGCTACCCCTTCATTTACTGGGTCGCAAAGCAGCCCGGAAGTTTGAGGCTGCCGACCCGTGTCTGCCAGCCTGCTGTGCTGGAAGCTTGGCCTGCGGCGGTATAGTACTCATTCACGTACCAGAACGTGCAGTCATCAGTGGGGTCGATATTCATCGAGGTGTAGTCGCCCCAGCGGGAATTGGTGGTCGTCTGTACGCCAGAGCCGTTGATGATGACGCCCTCGCCCAGGGTCATCTGGCCCAAGGGATCGCCGTTGAGCCTGCCCGTGTAGCGGATGCCTGGATACACATCCACTCCGTTGACCACGCTGTAGCCCAACGCCATGTTGCCTTGCCGATCCATTGCGACGCTTCCCATCCAGCGATGCACGCCGTCGCCGGGTGCATAGGTGCCCTGCTGATAGACCGAGTAAGTATCTCCGGTCCGCCGGATCTCATACCAGCGCACACCGGCGACACCCGGCGCCGCCTCAACCGACTGGTTAGTTACCAGCGCCTCGTAATCCTTGAAGTTCCGGTAAGCGAGGCGCCAGGTCGGCCGCTGCCGATAGGACAGGATGTCAAGGAAGCGGCTTCCATCGGTAACCCCCGGCTGAGGCAGGCAGTCACGGGACGTCGGTTTGACTCCTGGCGTCTTGCTGTGGACGACGCCGCACGGAAGATGGAGTCGAACGCTGCGACCGGTAACTGCGCCGCAAGGTTGAGTGACGCTACCGGGGTTGCGCGCCACTTCACGCTGAGATTCCAGATGTTCAGCGCGTCAAAGGTCGCGCCATAAGGGCCGCCGTTGTCCTGCGTGCCGACGAGCGGAATCGCAGCATCAATCGCCGGCTTCTGTTTACCATCGATGTCCGCTGCCAGGAGTCCATCACCGACCAGCGGCAGCAGGTCCGGATCATTTCCGTCGATGAAGAAGCTGACGGCGCGGGCCGGCTGGCCGTTGATCATCTTGTTCTTCTCGAGCGCGTAGACGCCAATCCCGTACTCGATGGTCGGTCCGAACTCGCGCGTCGTGATCACGTATGAATCGGTCCAGACCCCGTACTTCGGGTAATCCGGGAAGAACTGGAAGTGCCCCGTCTCGAACGCGTAGCGGTAGTACGTGCCGGTCGGGTCGCCCGTGGTTGAGATTGCGACGCAGTTCCAGAACGGACGCGTTGGGTCGGAGAGACCACTGGTGGTGAACTGCGACAGGAGCCAGCGATCGGCAAGTTGGTCGTACAGCACGATGGGGTCGCCGGAGGGGTCGGTGCAGTCAGGGACCGCGAAGTTCGCCCAGAGCGAGCCGGTGTCGACGGGCCCGAGGAGGCGGGTCCCGTTCTTGGAGTACACGGCGAAGGCCAGGTTCACAATCTCGACGTAGTGGTTCGGCCCGACGTCGCCGTTGGGATCGGGCGGGTTTACGCGGAAACCAAAGAGGTTAGAATTATCCTGATTCGACAAGCCTTCAAATGTCAGCAAGGGACTGGGTATAGCTAGGGCATTCACCAGCGCGGCAGGCGTTTGGCTGGATGTCTGAACAGCTGCATCGCCGCTAAACCCCTTGTCCTGAACCACTGGGCCTCGCTCCGGTCGGATTTCTAGCACTACCGACGACGAAAATGCCTTCTTTGCCTTTGCTTAAGTCGCGAACTGGCGACGACGTGTCAAACGCTACTGCTGTTGAGAATTTGGGGGCTGCCCGATCGGGCTTGTTCTGCGCGGCTGCGGTGAAGACGACAAGCAGTAAGACCGCAAACAGACTCAACACAAATTGTCCCGATCGCTGCTGTAGAGTGTGCGATGTCATTGGACTGCCTCCTTTGCGTACGAATGGAGAGAATTTAACTGCACTTGATGGATAAAGGGTCCGCGTCGAAGTGGGCGGCGGCTGGAGCAGCAAATCACGACTCCTCCTGGTACTCGGGATCGGCTCCCGAGTGCTCCGGCATCAGGTGTGTGCTAAAGGCAGCAATTTGCCGCCCTTTCGATATCTCCGGTGTTTTTGCAACTGCTGCAGGGAGAATTGCGGAGGCATGGCTCACTCTTGAACAAACTATGGAGCCTTTAAATTTGGCACGTGTGAATAGTCGGCAGACGGCGTGCTTCTGTCAATACCGAGTTTCCTGTAGCGTCTGTCTTGTCAGGATGCGTCGTGAGGAAAAGTAGAGAGCCAGCAACCCGCCCGCTCAAAGTCCTCGAATTTCAGAGCCAGCCATCCCCCGAGCGGGGGCTGTTTCCCTCTATTTCTGCCTGCGACGGTGCACTGGGTAGAAGGAATCTACGGACGTAGAGCTTTATTACCCCAGCCTTAGTTTGCTACATGTGGTCGGGTTGGTGACTCGCTACGCTTCACGGGAAGCGGGGGTCCGTTCGGTCAAGCAGACATCTCTTGCCCACCGTTACTCTTCTGAAGATTCCTGATTCCCATTACTGCCGGAGGCGGCTTCCAATCGGAATTGGCCGCCGAGAATCTTTGCTACCGAATTCAAATCTTTGCCGAGGGCGTGCCGCCAGCGTCCCACGGAATCCTGCGCCAGATCTTCCATGGTCTGACCGAATGACAGCAGCGTTCCTGCGACTTCCGTCTTCAGCAACTCGGAAACCGAGGTTTCGATTCCTTTCTGAGTACTCTTTAACCGCGCGCATGCCTCGTCGAGTTGCTTTTCGAGTTCCCTGGCGTTGCGTGTTCCCAATTCTTTGAGGACCACGTCGAGAGCGCTCTCCAGTTGTTTGCGCGCACCGGATATGATGTCGCTGCTCATTCGCACCAGGCGGGCGTCCAAGTCTGACTCAAGCCTGCGTGCAGATTCGTCCAGCTTGGTTACACGGCTGGCCAGATCGGCAGTTTGCGCATGCAGGCGCGTCGCTTCTGACGCGACCTCAACGTGGACTTCCCGCATTTCCTGGCGATACGAATCGTGTTCTTCGCCCAGCCGCTGTTGCAGCGTGCGCAAGAACTCCTCGCTGCGCCGCTCCAGACGGATTCCCGCTTCCAGCGCCTGCTGCTGAAACCGCTCCGCTCCAGAGTTGACATGCTGTTGCACCTCATCGGCGATCTGCGATGAGAGTCCCTGCGCGCGTTGCTCAACCATTTGCAGTTCTTGCCCCAAATGCTCGCGAAACTGATTCTGTGCCTCACGTATCTTCTTCCCGATTTCCTCTTTCGCCGCCGCAAATACCTCTTCTGCCTGCTGACGCGTTTGCTGCAGGACTTGTGTGCCGAGGTCCTCGCGCAAGCGTATCCACAACTTTTCTTCGACTTCCGGGGGAATATGTGTCAGAGAAATGTCAAATTGACTACGCTTGGGTTGTGCTTGTGCCAGCTTTTGCCGGAGCTTTACCACTTCCGCTTGCAACGGCGCAACCAGTTCGGCGACCATGGCTTTCAACTCGCCGTTGGCGGGCGGCGCATTTCGCACGCGCTTCTGTGCGGTCGACGAGGATACCTCCGGCAATCGTGCCCAATCTTCAGGACAACTTTCCAATCCCCAGAAATTATCCGGCTCATCCAGCATCGCGCCCAGCTTCCAGCCCTGCTGACCAGAGTCCATGGGTTGGCAGTCCACAATGTGCGCCATCGTCCAGCGCCCTTCTTTGCTTTGAAACTGCACCGGAGCACCGGGTTCCAGTTTCATAGAGGAGCGGATGGCGCAACCGTGTGCGTTGACCACCAACGTCTCACAGACTTCGGAGAAGTCGGATTCCGGCTGCAAGCTGGTGACGAGTATCGGGAGGGCGAGCGGCAGCCTCGAGCTGCGCCGCAGGTCGGGTAAGTTTGGCGCGTGCATAGTTGTTCCTCTTTTTTGCGAAGAGCGCGCTGCTGCTCGGGCCTCGGCCGTGGCCTGAGTCTCCGGTAAGTTAACTCTAAGTTCGCTCTAATGCTTCACCCAAGAGTGTCCTTTCACTGTGTGCGATTGGGCAGTGGCCGTAGGTAACCGCCCAGTAACTCAGGTTGCTTTCTCGACGGACGATTTCCATATGGAAGATAGAACGAACGCAGTAGCAGTGGCTGGCCCAATTTTCCTCGCTCGCACGCGATGAGTCGGGTAATAGGACCCAGCACTGGCCATCAATCTACGCCGAATGAACCAGAGGGTTATGCTGAATCGCGACTTGTTGGAGTAGGTTGAGACCACATGCAAATGCAGAGGGCGCAAACAAGATGACTACACCATGGTTAAGTCGGCTGTTGGAAAGTTTTTGCCAGCATCGGTTCTCCTGGCCGCACACAGGCGTTCATGGACAGGACTACCAGGTATGTCTCATTTGTGGAGCGGCCTACGAATATGACTGGACGACGATGCGCCGGACCCGCCGCTTGGCGACGGCAAATACCGGATACGAATCTGCCTCTGGGAAACAGCCCGCGGCCAACAGCTGAGGGATGTAGTCGATCCATGCGGCGCGGGTGCGTCCTCCGCACCAGGCAAGCCAAGCCTCGCACGCGTGTTTAAAGCGTCATCCCAGAGCAAAAGGGTTCATCTTGACGACCGGAAGTTTGATCCCGCCGCTATTCACGCCACCCTAACCCCGTATGTTCGAGACTGGACATTACACTTTCGGTTCATTGACTTCCACCTGCTGTTCGGTCAGAATCGGCGTCCATTGGGCTGTTTTGGGCCTCGTCCTAGGTCGTACGCCTTTGGTTAGGGGCCATAGCCTATTGAATATCATTATGGAGGCTTTGCAATGCGGGGTTCCAGGTTGTGTGCGTTCTTGGGAATGTTTGCTTTGATTGCGGTGTCGTTGAGTCTCATGGCACAAAAGCCCGAACCGCCCATGAGAGGGATTCACTGGGCACGAGGACATCAGCCTCCTGCCGCCCAGTCGAATCCTGATATGACGTGGCATGGCGGCAAGATCCTGACCAGTACTCAAACAGCAGCTATTTTTTGGGGCACCAACTGGGGCAATTCAAGTTTCGTCTCTGACAAGATCACTGGCTTGGATTCCTGGTACAACGGAGTCGGCGGCAGCACATACGGCGCTACTTCAGATGAGTACACTGGCCCGAACGGTACTCAAGTCGGGGATACAATCAGTTATCAGGGACATCACATCGACCTTTCATCTGCGCCCAGGCATGCTCCCCAAACTTCGACGATTCTGGCGGAAGTCTGCAGAGTAATTCCCCAATCACAACTGGTCAGCAACGGTTATTACGCGGTTTATGTGGACAAGCCTCGCGGCCATGCAAATTATTGTGCCTGGCACAGCGCCGGATCATGCGGCGGCACTCAGGTGCAGTTTGCGTTCTTCTTCAATCTGGATGGCGATCCTGGCTGCGATCCGCAGTCTACGGTTTCCTCGGAATCCCAGGGATTAGCCGCCTTGGCGAACGTTACCGGACATGAGCTTTCGGAAGCGCGTTCCGACCCGCAACTGAATGCTTGGTACGATTCTTCCGGCGCAGAGAATGCAGATAAGTGCGCGTGGACCTTCGGAGGCCCGTACGTGAGCTTCTCCAACGGGAGCCACTGGAAAATACAGGGCAACTGGTCGAACTACGCGTTCGACAATAATCTGGGCTATCCCAATTCCAGCAACCAGAACGGATGTGTAGACGGCACCAACGTCCCCGGACCGTTTACGCGCTAATCGGACAATCATTGCGAGTGATGGGCTGTGCCCCGCCTTGCTCCTTGCTGGCGGGGCATTTCAGTCTTCAATCTCTGCGTTATCGAAACCGGAGTATACTTCCCGCTATAAAGGAGAAGTCTTATGTCATCTTCCCAGTTAATCGGGTCAGTGGTTTCGCTCTGGCGATATCCCGTGAAATCGATGATGGGTGAAGAGCTGAACGCGGCTGAGGTCACGAAGTTCGGCCTGCTCGGAGATCGCGCTTATGCCGTACTGGACGTGGAGACGGGCAAAGTCGCTAGCGCCAAGAATCCGAAGAAGTGGCCCAATCTTTTCAGTTTTCGTGCTGCGTACATAGAGTCTCCGCGAGTGGGGGAGGAGATTCCACCCATCCGCATCACGCTTCCTGACGGCATAATGGTAAGAAGCGACGATGCCGATGTTGACGCAACTCTATCGCGGGCACTCGGACGCGAAGTGGCACTTTCGCGCAGTACGGCGAAGCCCAGCCTGGAAGAGTATTGGCCGAATATTGAAGGCCTGACGCACAAAGACGCGGTAACCGATGAGCCCATACCGGAGGGAACGTTCTTCGATGCTGCTGTGGTGCACGTTCTTAGTACAACGACTATTGACGTGCTGCGCGCGGCTTATCCCGAAGGACGGTTCGAAGTGAGGCGCTTCCGGCCAAATATTGTGTTGCAGACGCCTTCAAAACGAGAAGATTTTATTGAGAACGGCTGGGCCGATGGTGCGCTGGCTATTGGCAGCCAGCTCTGCCTGAATGTAACCGGGCCTTGTCCGCGCTGCGTGATGACAACGCTGCCCCAGGGAGATTTACCGCAGGACCTCGGCATCCTGAAAACCGCAGTGAGGCATAACAAGGGCGCCGTGGGAACCTATGCGTCAGTCGCCAAGGTGGGCAGCACAAGAAGAGGCGACTCGGTGACTTTCGAGCCGGCCATCAGCGCGGTAGCAGTTTAGAAACTGCCAAGCGTGACCCGCGCTCGGGCAGGTCGGCGGGCGGGGCCCGCCGGGCGTTGCTTCTTCGGTGGCCTTAATCAACGAAAACGCCTTAGCGGAGCCAAGTCCAGATCAGACCAAGGCTAGCGGCTGAGACTACGGCGGTGGTAATCCACCCGAAGAGGTTGATAGCGCGTCCGTTCACCCGCTCTCCCATTATTCTTCGATTGTTGGTGATTAACATCACGATCATCAGGAGCAGCGGCGCCAATAGACCCATGATGATGGCGGCAAAGAATAGCGCGCTGATGGGGTTGATGCCAGAGAATCCGATGGCCACGGCGACGCAAGTCGAGAACGCGATCACGGCGTAGAACTCTGGAGCATGTCCCGGCTTGTGAGCCAGGCCATGCCGCCAGCCAAAGGTTTCAGCCAGAGCATAGCCGGCGCCAGTGGTAAGCACGGGCACAGCCAGAATTCCCACTCCAACAACTCCCGCTGCGAACAACAGGCTGGCGGCTTTGCCTGCCAGCGGTCGCAATGCTTCCGCCGCGGCTTGAGCTGAGTCAACTCTGAGGTGCCCGGCTTTAAATAGAGTCGCCGCGGTACACAGAATGATGAAATACATCATGAGGCTGGAAAACAGCATGCCAATGCTGGCATCCATGGCGGCAAAACGGAGTTCCTCTTTCGACCCGCTGGCGCGCTTCTCGGGATGGTAGCCATTGGCAGTTTTTTCTTCCACGTTCTGGCTGGACTGCCAAAAGAAAAGATATGGCGACATGGTCGTTCCTACAATCGCTACCAACATCGCAAGATGGCTGCTATCAAGACGAAGATGAGGGACGAATGTCCCGCGCAAGACCTCCGCGAGATCCGGCTTCGCTAGGAAGGCGGCGCCAACGTAGGAAAGCAGCGCTAGAGCCAGCCATTTGAAGATTCTCTGAAGCAGCACATAGGAACCCCAGGTTTGCAGTCCGAGGATTAAGCCAGTCACTCCTATAATGATCGCCGTTAGAGGCACGGGGATTATCAACCGAATGGATGCAGCGATGGCACTGAGATCAGCAGCCGCTTCGATGATGTTGGCGATAACCAGGCAAATCACAACCGGATAGAGCAGCCGGTGTGAATAGTAGCGGCGGAGAACGCCCGCGATTCCCATTCCGCTGACCATACCCAGCTTGGAGCACAGAAACATGCTGGCGGCCATCATGGGGAAAACCACCGGCGCAATCCAAAGGGTAGAAAAGCCGAAGGCCGCTCCTGCTTTGGCGTACGTACCGATGGCGCTGGGATCATCGTTGGCTGCGCCAGTAATCAGGCCGGGGCCGAGCAGACGGAGCACCGATTTGAGGCGATTCGATCGCTGCGCCGCATCGGCCTTGCGCCTCATCGGTTGCGTGTTTGCCGTGATCGTTTGCTGTAGCGTGTTTCCGTTCACGATTTGCCTGCGGCCGATTGTGGTTTGCTGGCGATGCCCCGAGGGATGTACCAGCGTCAGAGCACCGAGTGTCCGAATTCGTGACTCGTGTAGATGCGGTTCGTGAGCTGCGGGTTTTGTCACGAAAGGTGAAAACTGGGTAGAGTCTAATTTATTTGAACGAGAGAATCGAAGTTAAGGAGCTTCGTTTCTTGGCAGTGGTGCAGGTTGGGACGCGACCCAAACGCGCGATTATTGCGTAGCAAGGAACGCGACGCTTCGCGCGGCTCGCCCAGATCCTTCGCTGCGGAAAGGACGCTTGCTTCAGGATGACAATCAAACCGCACCACTGCCCCATTCTTCGGTTCGAAATGTCCTTGTTAAGCTCCCGCACAGATTGCGGCAGATAGGAAATTCGCTCGTTCAGATTCTTTTAAAAGCCTTCTGAATATCCTTCAGTGAGTAACGCAAAACCACCGGCCTGCCGTGCGGACAGGACATGGGGCATTCGGTTTTGGCAAGTTCTGCGATCAGCCATTCCATCTTGTTCTGCTCGAGCGGCATGTTCACTTTGATGGCGGCGTGACAGGCGATGGATGCAGCAATGCGGACGCGGATCTTCTCGATGTTTATTGCCTGCTCTTCGTGGGCAAGTTGGTCGAGCAATTCGTGAAGCATGCGCTCAATCTGCGGAGCTTCGATTCCGGCGGGAGCGATCTTTACCGCAATGCTGCGTGCGCCGAAAGGCTCGACTTCAAATCCGTTGGCAGCCAGCTCGTCAGAAATTTCGGCGAAAACGGCCTGCTGGGCGGGCGTGAGCTCCACAATCAGCGGCATCAGCAGGCGCTGGCTTTCGACCGTTTCCATCGCGCGCCGCTTGAGGACGCGCTCGAAGAGCACGCGCTCGTGGGCGACGTGCTGGTCGATAATCCAGAGTCCTTCGTGATTTACCGCAAGTATGAACGACTCGCGAACCTGACCCAGCGGTTTTAACGAAGCGAGCGAAGGCACAAGATCGCTGGGCGGCTCCGGTTCGACTGGCAAAGGAGGCGTGCAGCCGTCGCCGGGGACCGCCTGCGCTGGAATGCGTGCGAGTGCCACTGCGGCATTCGCCTCGACGGTGATAGTTTCGTTTCCAAAGTGCAGCCGCTCGGTGGCGGGTGGCAGGACCGGCGGTTGCAGCGCGAATCCCGCGGGCGCAGCCGGAGCGTAAAGAGAGCGCCAGGCGGCAATGTCAACCATGGTGGCGCGCGCTCCGGGCGTGAGCGACGGGCTGGCCGTCGGGTGGGCGTCAATTTCTCTGGTGAATTGCGGTACCGGGCGGGCCTTCATCAAGGCGGCGCGAACCGAGTCGCGCACGAAGTCATGCACGGCAGTTTGCTGGCGAAACCGCACTTCCGTCTTTGAGGGATGAACGTTAACGTCAACCTCACCGCTGGGCAGCTCCAAAAATAAAAGCACTACCGGGAACACCGTGGGCGGAATGATATTCCGGTAGGCTTCAGTGAGCGCGTGCTGGATGACGCGGTCGCGAATCAGGCGTCCGTTGACAAACACGTAAATGGAATTGCGATTGAGCTTTTGGATTTCGGGTTTGGAAACGAAGCCGTGAGCGCGCAGCTCGCCAAACGATTTTTCTTCCTCTTGAACCGAATCTTCTCCGGCGGAGCTGGCACTAAGAGAAGCCGAAGGGTTGCCCACGTTTTCCTCTTCCTGCGCTCTCCTCCAAGGTGGAGGTTGCGGCAAGCCAATTCGCTCGAGCGGCTGCAGCGCAGCAACCGGGATCAGTTGATCGAGAACCTCTTTTCCAAAGACCTGATAAACGCGTTGCCCGCGATCGGCAACCGGCGGCGCAACCAGAATTGCATTGGTGGCCGAGTGCAGCTCGAAATGCTTATCGGGATGCGCCAGGGCGTAGTGGGTAACGAGCGAGGCGATGTGGGAAAGTTCGGTCGATTCAGCTTTCAGGAATTTCTTTCGCGCAGGGGTGTTAAAAAAGAGATCGCGCACCGTGATCGCAGTGCCCTCCGGCAGACCAGCTTCTTCGACGCGGAAAATCTTGCCGCCGTTAATCTCAAGCATGGTTCCAGAGGATTCTCCCGGGGCGCGAGTTTCAAGTTTCAGCCGCGAAACTGAAGCGATCGAGGGCAAAGCTTCGCCGCGAAATCCCAGTGTGGCGACGGTGAGCAGGTCTTCGGCGCTTTGTATTTTTGAAGTAGCATGGCGCTCGAAGGCGAGCAGCGCATCATCGCGAGTCATGCCGCAACCATTGTCAGTGATCTGGATTAGCCTTTTGCCCCCGGCTTCCACCTGAATGCGGATGCGCGTTGATCCGGCATCGAGCGAGTTTTCCAGAAGCTCCTTGACTACAGAAGCTGGACGCTCCACGACTTCGCCGGCGGCGATTTTGTTGGCGACGTGCTCAGGCAGGACGTGGATGCGGCCCATGTCAGTCTTGACTTTCAGTTTCCGCTTTCAGCTTCTGCTCTCCAGTTTGGTCTGCGAATCAGCAGTTCTCAGTTAGCAGTTGTCAGTTCTCAGTTGCATGAAAGTCGACGGCGAGGGTGGTTTCCACGCGCACCGGCCTGCCATTTACGCGGTAGGGCTGAAAGCGCCACCACTTCACGGCATCGATAGCAGCGGCGGTCAGCGCTGCGGAACCGCTGATAGGACGCACATGGGCCACGGTGCCATCGGTGGCGATAACCGTCTCCAGTACGACTACACCTCCCAACTGCGACTCGGGCGTTTGTGGCGGATAAACCGGTTCGACCTTATGCACTACGAGTCGATTAACCACTTCACCGGGGAGCCGAATCGGATTATCGACCGACGCCCGGTCAAGTTGGGCCAGCGGTTCTTTAAACGTTATCGACGATTCCAACTGCTGCCACGCGCGGCGCCAGTGCCACCAGCCAAGAGTCGCGGCGAGGATCGCAACGATGATTGCTGCCGCCAAAAGGGATCTGAGTGACGGGTGTGGAGTATCCGCTGTCTTCGGTTTAGGCTCCGGAGTTTGAGTTCTAAGCCACGCCGTCGCCGGAAGTGATGTGGCCGCCGTCCAGTAGCGGATCATGGCCTGTTGCTCGTCCGATAAACTGAGAAACTCAAGACCGCAGCGCAATTGAGCCTGGTGCCGGACCACGGCCTTGGCTTGCACTGCGGAGCTGAGATTGGGCAGACGGAATTCAATGGCAACTGGATCGCCGGCGTGAAGTTCCCCTGCCAAAATCAGCGCCAACCCGCCTTCGCCAAGATCGAGCGAACGTCCGGGAATGCTGTCGGGGACGCCCGAGCGCAGCACCGTAACGTCAACCGGTATGGCAACTGGGAGCCGCGGACTGCGGCGGGGAACAAGCTCTTTGCCTGCCAACTGCGCGGCCGCGCTCATGCTTGATCGTTCCTTTGCATAAGACACCTCTCCTTCGTCTTCGGCTGGAGAGAAGAACTATTTTCATTTTCGAGGGCTTTTGGCCGAGTATAGCACCCGGATTTCAAGAGGAAGCATTACGAAGGGCGCGGGTGAGGCTATAATGAAGCAAAATGAGGGTCTGCGGTTCCATTCTTCTCATCGCCACCATCGGCTTAGCACCCGGTTCTGGTCTGGCCCAGGACAATTTGCCTGCCGCGCCCTCGGCGACGCGGGAGCAAAGGAAGCCGCAGAGTGCACCAGCGACCGACACGGCAAAAACTGGCAACTCTACCCAGCAAGAGCAATCAAATGTCGCGCCCAAACCGGCGGATGTCAGCGCGGCTTCGCGAACGTCGCCCGCACCAACCGCGGATGAAGATGCCGCTACAACGATTCGCGTTCCGGTTAATGAAGTCAACGTGATTTTCACGGTCACAGACAAGCACGGCCGCTACGTAAAGAATTTGAAGAAGAGCGACTTCAATGTGGTTGATGATAGCAAGCCGGCGGCAGAGATCCGCAGCTTCCACAATGAAACCGATCTGCCGCTGCAGGTGGGATTGCTGGTCGATGCCAGCAACTCGGTGCGCGACCGCTTCAAGTTCGAACAGGAATCCGCGATCGAATTCCTCAACCAGACCATCCGGCCGCGCTATGACAAGGCCTTCGTCGTCGGCTTCGATGTCACCCCGGAAGTCACACAGGACTTCACTGACAACACGGAGCACTTGTCACGCGGGGTGCGCGCACTACGCCCCGGTGGCGGCACAGCCATGTTCGACGCGCTTTATTTCTCCTGCCGCGACAAGTTGCTGAAAGCTCCGCGTTCCGGCCCCCTGCGACGCGCGATTGTTCTGCTCAGCGATGGCGACGACAATCAGAGCCACGTTACGCGCGAAGAGGCGATCGAGATGGCGCAGCGCGCCGAGGTGATCGTCTACACCATCAGCACCAACATTTCTGGCACCAAAGGCAAGGGTGACAAAGTTCTGGAACGCATTGCCGACGCCACCGGAGGCCGCCCCTTCTTCCCCTTCCAGATCCGCGACGTGGCCAACGCCTTTGCCGAGATCCAGGACGAACTGCGCAGCCAGTACGCCCTCTCCTATAAGCCCGCCGACTTCAAGACCGACGGCCGCTATCGGACCATCGAGATCGTGGCCATGGATCACAAAAACCTGCACGTGCGCTCGCGCCGCGGCTATTTCGCGCCCGCCCGATAGGCCTCCATGGCGGGCTATTCCGGTACTCCTCTTCCCAAGAAGCTGGGCATCAAGGAAAAATCCCGGATCGCGTTCGTTGAATTGCCCGCCGGCGTGAAAACTGAATTGAAAGACGCGCTCTCGACCTGCACCCTGGTGAAAGATGGCCGAGGCCCGATCGATTTCGCGATGCTGTTCGTCAAGACGCAATCGGAACTGAAGAGCCTGTTCGCGCGCCATGCCCGGCAGCTTACGCCCGCGGGCATGCTCTGGATTTCCTGGCCCAAGAAAACCTCGGGAGTCGCAACCGACGTGAACGAGAACCATGTCCGCAGAATCGGTCTGGAAGCCGGCCTGGTCGACGTGAAAGTGTGTGCGGTCAACGATGTCTGGTCGGGATTGAAGTTCGTGATTCGAGTCAAAGATCGCAAGTCCTGAATGAAAGATGGAGAGCCCTGAATGTGGAGCGACGGGCGTCCCCGGCCGTCGG
>Ga0137403_10005478_pt1 | contig 14728 bp, 19 predicted proteins | sample CZOMad2_1_16fung_FD_122057 | JGI IMG/M metagenome (GOLD analysis project Ga0137403, IMG submission 122057) | Vadose zone soil fungal communities from Angelo Coast Range Reserve, California, USA - CZOMad2_1_16fungal (Hybrid Assembly) | ecosystem: Environmental > Terrestrial > Soil > Vadose zone... | reverse complement strand
GTTACCGTGGCGCAGGAGGGCATCAAGGTTCTTCCGGAAGTCATGATCCCGCTTACCGGGACGCGCCAGGAAATGGCGAATCAGGCTGCCGTAGTGCGCCGTGTGGCGGAGGAAGTCTTCGCGGAAAAGAAGAAGAAGGTCGAATACATGGTCGGCACCATGATCGAACTTCCCCGCGCCGCTTTGGTGGCCGACGAGATTGCTCAGGAAGCCGAGTTTTTCTCGTTCGGCACGAACGATCTCACCCAAACCACATTCGGCTTTTCCCGCGACGACATCAACAAGTTCCTGCCGGACTACATTGAGCAGGGGATCCTCAAGCAAGATCCCTTTGCCGTGCTTGATCGCGAAGGCGTGGGCCAGTTGGTCAAGATGGCCACGGAGAAGGGCCGCAAGAGCAGGTCGAATCTGAAGGTCGGCATCTGCGGCGAGCACGGCGGCGATCCGTCGTCGGTCGAATTCTGCCACCAGATTGGCCTGAACTATGTCTCTTGTTCGCCGTTCCGCGTTCTTACCGCCCGCTTGGCGGCCGCGCAGGCAGCGGCCAGCGACAAGCTTAAGGTGGAAGGCGGACGCACAAAATAAGAAAACCCTGCGACGATCGCAGGGTTTTCAGAGAAGTCACCGCTTCACCGCGGTGACTTTTTTATTGGACTTTTTGTAGCCGCTGAATCAACTTCTGCGCCAGATTATCTTCCGCCTCGGACCAAAGCACGCGTCCAGTCGCGCCGCTATTTTTTTCAATCTTGATGGTGAACTCCACCAGCTTTTGAATATTGGCTCGGACACGCTGGTCGGCTTCGCTGTGAGCGCGCGTGTCTTCATAGAGGAATGGCGTGTCGATTCCGAATTCGATCTGGACCTGCCCGGTTTCCTCGGCGGTTTCTTCCTCAAATTCTTCGCCTTGCACAACAAACTTTACTGGCACCGGAGTCAAATGCCAGTTGCCGGATTGCGGCTCCGGCACCCACAGATCCCAAAATGCCGAAAAGACGCAGGCCTGGTCCGAGCGCAAAAACTCAGCCGCTACCATCGCCGCTTCTTCCACCGGAACGGGCGGCTCAAACCTCTTCTCAAAAATGGTTGGCTCCGACCAGGAGATGGGATGCATTGCAAGATAGGTAACGCCGCTGCGCTGTTCGGAAAAAGCAAACTGGCGCATGACCGAGGTGGCGTGGCGCAGCATGTCGGGCTCTTCAAAGCGGGGGAACCACAGGCTGAGATAAAGCTGATCCGGCATGATTCTTCTTTCCAGCCTTTCCAGCGGAGCGGGGCTCGCCGACTGCTGTTCTCAACGCTTTTTCCATTGTAGCGGCTCGGCAGAGGATTTTCTCAAACGACCTGGCGGCGGTCGCTCCAAGGACATTTTGACAGCCCCGGAGGCGCTTGTTACCATGAAAATGGCTCGCCTTCGCAAGCTTCCTACCACTCGCGTCCCCGTCGTCTAGCCCGGCCTAGGACACCGCCCTTTCACGGCGATAACACGGGTTCGAATCCCGTCGGGGACGCCAATCAAATCAAGCAGTTGCAGAAGTGCTTGATTCTTCTCCGGTACGGGTTCGGGTACGGGTTACCAAACGCAACACGCCGCGATGTGCTTCTCGCTTCTCATCCGAAACTGCTGCGTCGTAGATGTTGGCTGTGACGCTGTACGAGGCATGCCGCAAAAGATCCTGAACGACCTTTGGGTCGTTCCCGTTCTGCCTGAGCAGCGTTGTGTAGGTGTGGCGAAGAGTGTGCCAACCCTTGAGTGGAATCCCCATCTCTGCAGCGACCGGTTTGATGTGGTGCTGCATGATCCGGCTCATCCAGTAAGGCTGTTTGCCCTTCATCTTAGTACTGGCGAAGATGTAGTCGCCGTCTAAAGCGTAAGGCGTTTCTGCCCTCCACCGCGACAGCTCGTCGAGCAAGTCTTCGTCGAGTGGGATGCTCTTCTTCGACGCTTCGGTTTTCACATCTCCGATGTTCTGGTTCACGACAGAACGCTTCGGTGTGATTTCCTTCTCTTCGAAGCTGATGTCCTCCCACTTCAACCCGCTCAACTCTCCTCTTCGCAATCCAGTCCCAAAGTCCAGCAGCACCATCAACTGTTCACGCTTGGGCAATCCCTTGAGCAACCGACGCAGCTGATTCACGTCCAGCCTTGTCGGTGTCGTCAACCGCTTCCCACCCTGACGAACTTTCGAAATAGGATTGCGGTCGATGTGCTCGTGTCGGATCGCATGCTCGTAGAGCAGATGCATAATGTCCCGGATCCTCTTCTTGGAGCCTGGCGCTAAATCAACGGTGCCGAGCCAGTCCTCAACATCCACAGCCTTCACTTCCTGCAGCTCTCGAGATCCCCAGACGGGGATGATCCACTTCCGGATGTAGCCCTGATAGTTGTCCCAATTAGAGGAGGCCCGTCTCTTGGCTTCCCTCTCCCTCCAGTGATCCACCAGGTCGTTGACCGTATGCAGACCGTCCTTGCGACCAATCCTTAGCCGCTCGATTTCTTTCCAAGCGGCAGCCTCCGATTTGTATTTGCTCACCGGCCCAAGGATCTTCTTGTGCTCCCGGTTATTCTCATACCAGCGATAGGCCACCACATCGCCGGAAGCACGCCTGATTCGGGTTAAGAAACCACTTCCATAACATCCCACCTTCTTCATTTTTTCCTCCTATTCGGAAGAGGTGGGCGGCCAGGCGATCCTACCTTGGACTTCATGTAGGAGTCCAGCTCAGAAAGTTTGAAACGCCAGGTCCTACGGTGATTTCCAAGTCCCCACTGATATGCTGGTACTGCCCCTGTTCGAGCCATCTCGTTCAGGGTCCTGCTGGCAACTCCCAGGAAAGCCGAGGCTTTCTCGGAGTCAACATAAGGTTCTGCGGCGGTCTGTGTCATTTTCTTACGGAAGCCAGTTGTTCAGTGATCCCCTTCCGTTCTTCGACAGAAGAGGCATGGTTGTATGAAGTGGTGTCGTAATCCCGCCGTAGCTGCAACGCCGTTGCGGATAGGTCGGATAGTAAGCGCTTCAAGTGCTGGCTTGACTTCCGAACGGTTACAGGAGTCATGGCAGAGTTCTGCTCCGCTGCGTTGAAGATGTTTTCGAAAAGCATCTGGACGAGCGTGAGCCTGTGGCCAACGTTGGATTTCACTTTTGGATTCATAACGCTCCGTGGTTTTCCCTTTGGATTCCACGGCGCAGTTGCCAAGGTGGGGCTGACTTGTTCGTTATCAGCGGGTGGGTCCCGCTTTCGGGCCGTCAGCTAGGCAAGCCATGCAAGCCCTATCAAGTTGTTACTCAAGTATCCCACGAAACCTGAAACCAGGCAACGGGCGGGAGGGTTACCTGCAAGAGGTTGTTTGTGATGACCCCTCCCGGACCCGACGATGGCTGGCTGTAACTACCAGTATGGCACTCGCGGCAGAAGTCACTCTGGAGTCACCACCATGGAACGAAGCCCTACTTGCCCAGAGGAGGAAGGCGGCATTCGCAGATACCGCCCGAACCTCAAATTGCCGGTAGCCGGAGGACCAGAAAAAACAGACCGACCCGAAACGGCTTTACCCGCTAGTGTCGTTTGGTACCGATTAGTCAGTGACATATAATAACCATGCGAAGCCGCTACCTCTCCGGGGCGGTTCACGATCGATTTACGAGGTTCGACTTCGAGGTCTTAACCAGTCTCGAACACGCTAGCGAAGGACACCCGGTCCGGCGAGCAAATAGCTCAAGCGTGGGGCTTTCCTCTTGGCGCGTATGCGCCACTCAAAGCTTAAAACCCAAAGAGCAACAAGTCATGTCAGAAGCAACAAGCATGTTAACTACTGCGGACGTTGCCATTCGTCTGAAAGTGTCCGATGACACCGCGCTCCGTATTATGCAGACAACGCCTGGAGTTCTACGCCTCGGCTCCGAGGAAAAGGGGTTGTACCGGATGCCGGAGTCGGTGTTTAAGGCTTTCGTTGAACGCAAGAGCAACGGCAAGGGAGGACGCCGGTGACAGAGTACAGCGCACAAGTAACTGAGTATCACGTGTTGGACGATGTGGCGGAGGAAAGACATTGGCGAGGGACGATAACAACCGACGAGGTTACATTCTCGTTTGTCCGAAAGGATGACGGCCTAACGGGAGAGACGGGTTTTACGCAACCGCACTTTAATCGTCTCTTGCTCTACACGCCGGACGGACGGCGAGTCACATGGTCCGAAAATAAGGGAGCCGAGAAAGTCAGAGGGGCTGTTGAGTCTGCAATCTGCAAGGCCACCGCATTATACAGACCAGTACTCACGGCGAATGATGACGCTGTGTCTTGCCAATTGACTATCAAGGCGGCCTCGGTTGTCTATGAGGACAAGTATGGAAAGACTAGTTACCCGAGACGGGAGGACGGCAGCGTTGACGTTGACGGAGGTAAAGAGGCATGAATAACGACACGAGAGAGTTATTGCTGCAATGCAGCGATTGGTGGAAAGGGTGCCGAATCCAAGCTCGGCTAAACGCAGAAGAACCTCGCAATGGGGCAGAGGCAGAGGCGCTAGAAAATTGGGAGTACGAGCAAGAGAAAAGAGGCAAGACAAACCCGGCGTTGAGTGCGGTAATGCTCAGCATCTACTCTACTGCTCATTGTGATTTGAGAATCGGACCGGCTCTTTTGAGCCGTGTCCTAATTCGATATTTTCCCTACACATTTACATACAGGAACATGGAACCTCACGGTTCCAGTTCTATTAACCTATAACTCAAATGTACAACTGTGGGGGAAATGCACCATCGCGATCGGCTGGAAAGTTAAATAATATGGGACGGAAGCGGAAGCACATGGACGGAAAATACGACAGGAAGCCGCCGTTCTTGGACGGGCAGTCCGTTGGATCAAACGGCATTGTCATTGATGCTTATGCCGGACGGGACAGGTGGGGACACCGACTCCTGCTCGTTAAATGGCAGTGCGATGCCGGTTGCCGCGACTGCCACGGCAAGCCAAGGTTAGTCAGGTCAGATAAGCTTCGTTGTGGTCGTGTCAAGTCATGCGGCAAGGTCAAGCGTGCGCTACGCTGGCAGTACATGAGAGAGAAGAACGCACAAGTTGAGGCAATGAAGCTCCCCGGTATGGATTCGATTACAGGAACGGCTATACACGAGAAGTAATGAGGCTCCCAATGTGAGCCGCTGAGATGTTCCCGTGCTCTGCCGGGGGCCGGTGGCTTAGTTTTCATACATTCCCAGTGCGATCCAAGTCCTTTACTCTCAATGAGACCTCGCCCGATCTGCGTGTCGCAGCGGGGAAATGTATGAATACTGACACATACATCCTAAAGTTATTGATAATAGGTATATACGTAGGTAATTGACATTGTATATACGTAGATATATGATGTGGTAGTCAAGGTGATCCGTACTGTCAAAATCGATGGTTTGGAGTGTACTTGCGAACGCTGCGGAAATGTTTGGATACCGCGGCCGGTGCAAGACAGCAAGAAATGGACAACTCCAACACCGATTGCATGTGCGGCTTGTAAGTCGCCCTATTGGAACCGCCCCCGGAAAGAGAAGAGTACTCGTGGCCCGAAGTAAAGGATTTGTTTTTCTAACCGAAGATGAGTTGTTGTTGGTTTTGCGGACGGCCAAAACGAAGTCGACCCGTGATTGGGCGATGGTACTGACGACGTATAGCCATGGCCTCAGGGCGGCCGAAACTTGTCGACTGAAGCTTACTGACCTGGATATGCGCGGCGGTGTGCTATCAATCCAACGGCTTAAAGGAAGCCTCTTTACGATCCAAGAACTAGAGAGGCATCGTGGAATACCGCTATTGGACGAGGTAAAGGCCCCGAAGGAGTGGCTCTCCGTCCGCCCTAGCGATTGCGGAGATGCGCTGTTTACGTCGCAAAAGGGAAACCACCTCTCGCCTACCCAGTTCTATCGGGTATTCCGCCAGGTAGCACGTGAGGCAGGGTTGCCGGATCATAAGGGTCATCCACACGTTTTGAAGCACACCCTCGCTACGCACATGGTGCGTAGGGACGTGAACCTGGCGAAAGTGCAGCGAGCACTTGGACACCGTTCCATCAATTCGACAATGGTCTACGTGGGCGTCTCCGATAAGGAAGCTGACAACGCTCGTCACAATGCCTTGATGGATGCCTTTTGAAACCGGTTGCTGGTCCGCCGCCTTCGACAATCGTGTGATGCCAGGCGCGACCAAGCATCCTCTGACCCTGCAGGAAGGCGAATCTGAACGCTGGCACCTGGAAATGGTCGGCCAGAAGTCCAGCTTGTCCTTCCGGAGCCGCTCAAGGCTTCCTTTCCAAGTTCGGTGCCGCTGCAGGCACTCGAGAGTTTCATCGCTGATGTGCGCCTGCTCGTGAAATAATTGCGGAGTCGTGTAATTGGCAGATCGTGGCAGGTCAATCTCCAAAATCATGTCAATCGGTATTGGTGCTCTCTGCGAAGAAAGGCAAGCCATTGTACTGGGAGCGGACAGCAGGGTGCAGTTCTGCATGACTGGTCATCGCTTCTGGATCGATGGTTGCCAGAAGATTTTTGACCTTCCACACGGCTTTGTCGGTATTACCGCGGCCACCCCGGACTCACAGAAGGTGATTCTGGAGATCTGCATGAGGATGGAACGTGTTCCTCGGGAGCGACTGACTCTTCCCGTTATCGAGCGCATCATCAGGCAGGCGCAGAAACATGTTGGACGCCCGCGCTATGTTGCATTCAATATGCATCTCATCACGGCTGGATTTGTTGATGATTTTCCGTTTCTCTGCACCGTCCTGAATGGCAACCCGCCGGAGTTTGATCTCAGTCCGGGCCATGTCATGATCGGATCGGGATTGGAACTCGAAGTCGCAGCGCGGGAAATCATGTGGATCAAACGACAGCAAACTCAAAACATGTCTTGGCAGCGAACAGTGTTTCACGTCCACGAATCGATCCGAGTGGCTAGAGCCATATCAGAGGATATTGGGCCCCCGGCTGACTACGTTGTCCTGAAACCTTCGGGGATGTTCAAGGTTTCGCCTACGTGCGACGTTTTGGCGAGATGGTCCGGAATTCAAGGATGATTCGTCTGTGCTTGATGCTCCAGAGTTCGGAACAGAGCTGATGACGTTGGGCGGCGGTGCCGCAAATCTTCCTGCGAGAGTATGAGCGCACCGTCCGCTTGGCACTTGTAGCCATCGATCTCAACGGGTTTGCACTTATTCTCGTAGCTCTGGAATTTGACTGCTGAATGCCGATGAGCTCGCTAAAAGAGGGAGATCCGCATAAATATTGATTAATTCTGATTGGCTAGGTGCCGGTTGTATGCCGATTTCGACGATCAGGCGTTCGTTAGAACACACTGATAGAGCACAATCCCTGAATGGTTTAGTCCCTCAGCTTCTTTTCCTGGACGGGCAAGCGGTGGTTGCTCGATGCCTGTTCTGCCGTAGAGACGCGAATGTAAAGGATGGCTCCTGCCATGAGGCCCTTTCTAGCACCTAAGACGGTACCGAAGGATTGCCGGTTAGTTTCAATGATGTGTCTAATCGCGTGAGAATCGTCCTGCTCTCCAGGAACTGATGGCGGCGCTGCACGGCAACGGCACCAAGCTGGTGTTCGTCGTAAAGCTGGATCGGCTAGCCCGTGACCTGATGATCCAGGGAATCCATCATTAAAATCGTTCTGAGAGGGAAGCCAATCAAATCAAGCAGTTGCAGAAACGCTTGATTCTTTTACGGTACGGGTTCGAGGATGCGTGTACCTTGCGACCGCCGCAGAAGGAAGCACGAGTAATCCCCGATTGTTGATCTGCTATTGAGTTCATTGTGAGAGTCCCCGAATCTCCATCGTCACGAGAGATCACAATTACCTCAATCGCAGGCTTTCCCATCTTCCTGTTGATCGCAAGCAGGGATTTAACCAGCGGGAACTCCGTTCCAGGATCGAGCGGGATCTTTTCTCGCTTGCGTTGAAAAATCTTGGAGGCCTCGAGGCCCTGCTCGTCGCTGACCCTGTGTTCTTTATTGAGGTCGAAAAAGGCGCGCCCGCTGATTCCCACGACAAGTTTGTCGTCAAGCAAATATGGCATAAAATGGGCCTCCTTCGGTCTGCCTTCGGGTTAGAACGCAGGTTAAGCTCAGGGTAGTTCGACGTTTTGGGCTCCACAAGGTGCCCAAAGTGGGTGCACGCCGGGGAGTCGAATCACCGTGCTTGGCCAGCCCGCGGCGCCATTTCTTGTTCTGTTCGCGAAAGCGACTCCCACAGACTCAGATATCGACACATTCCCTATAGTCGCTTGAACTCCTAAGAAGGTGATGAGCAAAGACTTGGATCTGTTGCCCTTGAATCTCACCTTCGGGAAGCGGCTAACATTCTCCGCGGTGCTATAGAATGCGGCCGACTTCAAGACATAAATGTTTTTCCGTGTTCTGATCGAGCCCTTTTCGAGCATCACCCTCTTTAACGCTATAGTGCGAGCAGACATCGTCGGGAAATCCTACGAATATCTGATCAAGAAGTCTGCCGACCTTACCAATTCCTCCCAATTGCCTAATTAAACAGTGGTGTTGCCCAAATCCCCTGGCGCAGGTGGACAAAATTGTCCATGTAGTCACGACGATCTCGTTCGCCATCAAGAATCAAGTCACTGAAAAAACAAGGAAAGATTGTGGAACTCAAGATGCATGCGCACAAGGTGTGCGGAAACCTGGGGTTCCGCTACGCATCTTTGCTCTGGGACAAGCGTGGCCGACTACAACGTCATTTCCGATGTCTCACTGACTCTGCAGACCGTGCTAACTGCTGCTCTTGCGCCGCTCGATCCGGCATCGCCACCAATTGCTGAAATCCACGACCTGCAAGGGAACATTACTCCTGCACCAGCGCGTCTCACACTGTTTTTGTTCGAAACCGTGGAAGACCCCAGCGCAAAAAATCGTCCTCGCCTCGTGAGGACGACGCCTCCAAATTTGAGCTTGAGCAAGCCACCCATGGCGCTATTGCTGCGCTACATGCTGACAGCATGGAGTGGGGACCCGGTCACAGATCACAAAATGCTGGGCCGCGCAATGCAGGTACTCTACGACGGGGCCATCATCAGTGGTTTACAGCTGCAGGGCGGGCTGAGGGGAACAGACGAGGCCCTGAAAGTTACGCTTTCTCCACTAACTCTCGAGGAGAGGGCACGGGTCTGGTACGCGATTCAAAAACCGTATCGGCTGTCGTTGACCTATGAGGTACGTGTCGTCAACCTCGACGCGGAAGCGGTAGAGCGGATTGTACCTGTAGCGCATCGCGCACTGGTCCCGTCCGAAATGGAGGCTGGGCAGTGATTTCCTGGCATCCACTTCCGGGCGAAACGACGGAGTTGTACAGCCCCGTTGGGCTGCGACTTGTTGACGAACTCACTGGCACCGCCCCATTGGGAAAAACCGAAGCCCTTCTCGAGGTGCGCGACCTAGGGGGTAGTTGGCGAGCAACCGATATCCGCGATACTCGGAGTTTGAGCGGCATCGTGTGCTATCCAGGGCTCGAGCGCCATGCGAGCACCGCCGGAGTAGGTTCTCGACATTATCGTGTGCGGATCGTGGCTGAGTTTTATGTGCCGCTGTATCGCCGCAATTCCGAGGGAATCGAGTTTGACGCATTTCCATACAACGATACCAACGCACCGCAGGTGATTGTTCGCCTGCCCCAAGACGCAGTTTTGACCCCGGGCCCGAACTACCCATTCGAGACCCATGTACCGGTCCTCCGCGGCAAGGTGGTGGACAACACTGGTGCAGTCGTACCCGACGCCGTGGTTACGCAGGGAGTCCGTGAACGGGTGTTGACTGATCGCCGCGGCACGTTCGCCCTCCCCTTGCGGTGGGTACCGGAAAATACGCCCACAGCAATCGACGCGGCTGATGAGCGCACCGCACGCGTAGGCACGATCAACGTCCAGGTCCCGGATGCATTGGGGAGAAATCAAACGATTCAAATCAGTTGAGAGGAAACCGACTATGGCCGAATACTTGAGTCCCGGCGTTTATGTTGAGGAAATCGATGCAGGACCAAAGCCGATTGAAGGAGTAAGCACCAGCACCACCGGCGTCGTGGGCGTAACCGAACGCGGGCCGTCCGGAGGCACTGCGCCGGGCGACACCACCAATCGCGGCAAGCCGGTGCTGGTCACCAGCTTTGCCGACTTCAACCGGATTTTTGGCGGGTTCCTTCCCGAACCGCCTGCCAACCTGGTGAATCGCTGGGCGCTGGATCCCGCCGAAGGTGGACGCTGGTGGCTGTTCCCCTTGTCGGTGAAGGGATTCTTCGATAACGGCGGGCGGCGGCTGTTCGTGAGGCGAGTGTTTGCATCCGGTCCTCCCGGAGGAAGTGGCGGGGCGACTGCGGCCGCGACAACGTTGGGGCGAGGTGTGATCAGCGAGATCGCCCACGACGCAACTGCGACCGACACCAGTATTCGTCTGCAGCACTTGCTGGGCATTCAAAACGGCACTGCACTGACTCTTGTGTCTGGAGGAAGATCGCTCGCTCCGGCGGCAGGGTTTACGGTAGCTTCCTACAATGCCTCGAACAATAGCGTGACGTTGAACCAGGCTGTTGGGCAGGAACTTAAAGCGGGAAGAGACTTTGTTGTGATTGGCGTGGCGCGCCCGGCACTGACGCCCGCAACCAGTACGCTTCGCTTCCTGGCTAAATCAGTTGGCGATTGGGGCGGAAATCTGAATGGTGACCGTCCGCTGGATGGAATTCGCGTACGGGTAAGGCCCATGGTTGGAGCCACGCTGCGGATCCTGGCAGACCCAGCAACCGGGGGAGCTGCGGCGAGGGCGAGCCTGGCTGCGGATGCGTTAGCAAATTCAGCCTCGCTGGCGCTGGATACCATTACGAATTTCCCCGTTGGGGCAAGCACTGTATCAATCCGTGGGCATGAATTTTCCGTCACCGTTGTCGCGGATTCTAACATCGCACCAGTGGCAGGAGGCGGGGCTACAGAGGCTGCCAACGTGGTTACCATCACTACGGTCGCTGCCCATGGGCTTGCTGCAGGTGACTCTGTTCAGGTGCGTGGTGTCGGCGTGAACGGGTACAACGGCACGTGGACGGTCGTGGCGGCCCCTACGCCTGCCACGTTTACGTTCAATAATCCCACCGCAGGTTTGGCAGCAAGTGGCGGTGGCACCGTATCTCGCCTTACCGTTGCAATTGCTCCGGCTGTTCACCCTGCCTGGGCTACGGGCACTCCGGTTTCGCGCCTTCGCCCTGCCAATGTTCCAGCAGCAGGAGCGAACCCACCTGCCGGCACGATCAATGTGCAGGGGGCGAGTCAGCTCTACCCAGGCGCCATGGTGGAACTAGATACGGGGACAAACAAAGAACGCTCCACGATCGACACCATCAATGGGGATCAGATCACAGTGAACGATCCCCTTACCCAGCAGTATTTCGAAGGCTATCGTCTGCGTGTGATTGAGGCTGAGGTCCTTACCCGGTACGAAAAGGACGGAGTAGTTCAGCTTGCGGAAGACCTGACCAATATTCACCTTGTCGACGATGGCTCCGTGGAGTATCTCGTCAACTATATCAACTCTCGTTCTCAGTTGGTGGATGTGGAAATCAGGGGAGGTTTCTCAGATTCCATATTTGGTGACTTTCCCACTATGCCTCCTCCAGCAGCGGGCGATCTGGATGATCTCTGGATGCGCCTAGACGGTGGCGATGACCACTATGAATTGTTGAGCGTCGATGATTTCGTGGGCGTAGACGGCGGTAGCGGGGCACGGACGGGAATTCAGGCACTCGAGGACATCGATGAGATCAGTATTTGCGCGGTACCGAACATCTGGTCGAGCACGGTTCATTCCGAGCTTATCGCTCATTGTGAATCGTTGCGATACCGCTTTGGAATTTTGGACCCGCAGGATGGATTGAGCATAGACGGGATTCGGACGGTACGGGAACCTCTGGACACCAAATACGCCGCGCTCTACCACCCGTGGATCGAAGTGCGTGATCCTTCCGTCCGGCGAAATGTGCAGGTTGCTCCGTCCGGGCATATGGCCGGAATCTATGCGCGGGTGGATGTCGAACGAGGCGTGCACAAAGCGCCAGCCAACGAAGTGATCGAGGTGATCACCAAGATTTCGCAGGATATCACCAAGCGCGAGCAGGACTTGCTCAATCCCAAGGGAATTAATGCGCTGCGTTATTTCCCTGGACGTGGCAACCGAGTTTGGGGCGCGCGGACGGTGTCTTCAGACAGTTCCTGGAAATACATCAACGTGCGCAGGCTGTTCATCTTTGTGGAAGCGTCCATTGATTACGGCACACAGTGGGTGGTGTTCGAACCGAACGACGAACCACTGTGGGCGCGGGTGCGGCAGACCATTTCCAATTTCCTGACGACGGTCTGGCGCAATGGGGCGTTGCAGGGAGCGAAGCCGGATGAGGCATTCTTCGTCAAGTGCGATCACACCACCATGACGCAGGATGACATTGACAATGGCCGATTGATTTGCGTCATAGGGATCGCGCCGGTCAAACCTGCGGAATTCGTGATCTTCCGCATCCAGCAGAAGACTTTGGAAACCTAGAGTTCAAGGCAAGTTCTAAAACGGAGGACAACAAAATGCCGCCAGTTTATCGAGACGATCCGTACCCTTCATATAACTTCGAAGTCATCATCACAGGGATCAGTGATGACGGGAAAGCGGTGAAGGGATCCTTTATGGAGGCATCGGGGTTGGGCGTGGAGATGTCGCCGGTTGAATATCGCAACGGGAGCGAAGACATCACCGTGCGCAAAATACCTGGCCTAAAAAAGTTCACCAACATCACTCTCAAATGGGGCATCACCGGCGACCTTGCTTTATTGAACTGGGTAGTCGAAGGATTGCAGTGCCTAGTGCAACTCACGGAAGGCTCCGTGAGCTTGCTGATTGAAAACCGGCAGGAAGTGATGCGGTGGAACTTCAAGCGCGCCTGGCCGTGCAAGTGGACGGGGCCAGGATTGAACGCCAAGAACAATGAAATCGCCATGGAGACGCTCGAGATCTGCCACGAAGGCTTGGAGATTGATGGACAGCAATGAGCGCATCCGCAGCCATACCGGGTCTGTACTACACCTTGGTTCGTCCGAAGGCGGAGCCGTCGCCACTACGCACAGATGTCGCCGGGTTCATCGGACAAACCTTGCGTGGCCCGGTGGCGCGCCCGCGGGCGGACCATTGCACTGACTGTAAGCACCTGCAACCGCTCGGCTGCTCGTGCCTTCACGAAACCACGCGCGTCGAAGGCTGGCGGAAAGCGGCCACCATTTTTGGCGGACTGACCCAGCAGGGAATGACCTCCTACGCGTTGCGGGGTTACTTCGAAAATGGTGGAGACGTAGCGCATGTCTTACGCCTCCTGGGGAAAAACTCGCTGACTGCATTGGCGACCTTGAGCCTAGGTACTTTCGACGCCGTAGCAAACAAGTTGGACCCCGACTGGCCGGGTACAAGCGACTTCGAGCACATACAGTTCAAAGTAGAGGCCAGCAGCCCGGGCGACTGGGCCAATGACGTGACTGTGACCGTGCGTTATTGGGCCAAGGGGGCTTCCGGCTCGCCTGAAGTGGAAGTAGAAATTTCTACGCCACAGGAAGGTGTGGAAATACTCTCGGGGATTTCGCCAAAAACGATTGGCAAAGAAGTTGATGCACAATCCGCTTACATACGCCTCACCGGTATTGAGCTTCCTCCAACTCTTCCCATGCTGCAGTTGCATTCCGCGAACGGTCCCGGATATCGGGAGTGGGGACCTATCCGCCTTTCGGGCGGGACTTCGATTTCTCCATCGAAGCAGGACTATCTGGATGCGATCGAGATCCTGGGCGATCAGGTGGAAGTTGCTTTGGTGTCGTGCCCCGATCTTTACACGAATCTGCCTGGCGATGAAGACCAGGAGCAGATTCTCACTGAACTTCTGAATCAGGCTGAAGAACTTCACGACCGGATGGTGTTGATCGATGTTCCCGCGGCAAAGGCGGAGCCGGTAGTGGCGCGTGATTGGGTGCAGTCTACGTTTCGCGACGTGCTCAAGAACGAAAAGATTCTGCGCAACGGGGCTGTGTATCATCCCCGGCTCATGGTGCCGGATCCTCTGGGAGGAACGGCGAATCCTCTACGTTGTGTCCCGTGTTGTGGCCTGGTGGCGGGTGTGATCAGCCGACTGGATCGCCAGTTGGGCCCTTACTACACGCCTGCTAATGCCGAGATCGATGAAGCGGTGGACTTGTCGCGTTCGTTGAGCGCGGATGATCAGGCCATTCTCTATTCCGGGGGGCTCAATATTCTGCGCTGCTCGCCGGGCCAGGGCCTGCTGGTTTGGGGCGGTCGTGTGTTGGGACAAGATGCATTGGGCACGCCAGTCGCCCATCGCCGGTTGATAGCCGTCGTCGATCTGGATGTAGCGCAACGACGGCAAATTCTTGGCGATGAAATCGAGATTCTCCATCACCTGCGGCGCGGTCACGTTTGGTCCAAAGCAATACCAGGAGCACCAGCCTTGCGGCGGCGTCTTGAAGCGCAGCTTTGGATAATTTGCGCCGATGCGCTCGGCAACGGCGCCGAGGACGGCTTGCCGGTTGCTTCCTTCGAACACGCTGAACTTTTCCAGGTCCATACTTTCGCCGGGTGCCAGTTCGAGTCCGTCGATATCGAGCGCGACCTCGATCGTTTCGGGGCGCACGTGAAACTTCCCAGTAAAT
>Ga0137403_10005477_pt1 | contig 14729 bp, 11 predicted proteins | sample CZOMad2_1_16fung_FD_122057 | JGI IMG/M metagenome (GOLD analysis project Ga0137403, IMG submission 122057) | Vadose zone soil fungal communities from Angelo Coast Range Reserve, California, USA - CZOMad2_1_16fungal (Hybrid Assembly) | ecosystem: Environmental > Terrestrial > Soil > Vadose zone... | reverse complement strand
GCCTCGCAACCGACGAACGAACCCCTCTCGATCCGCAAGGTGATCGTGTCCGGCGGGGTGGAACTCCACTACGCCGAGCGCGGGACCGGCGTACCCGTCGTCTTCATTCATGGCTCGCTGAGCGATGGCGGGTTTTGGAACGACCAGCTGGGTGCGTTCGCGGCGAGCGGCTACCGCGCCATCGCCTACAGCCGGCGCTACAATCCTCCGAATACAAACAAGGCCCGGCCGGGCTACTCCGCGGCTGTCGATGCAGAAGATCTCGCCGCATTCATCGGAGAGCTCCACCTTGCTAGAGTTCACGTCGTCGGCCACTCGTACGGCGCCCTTACGGCCTTGTTCCTGGCGGTCAAGCACCCGGAACTTGTCCGCACTCTCGTGCTGGCCGAGCCGCCCGCCGTCTCCTTGTTGGCCCATCTGTCCGGTGACCGGGCTGAGACGGGCAAGAAGACTTTCGCGGACATCCAGGAGCGCATGGTGAAGCCGATGAAAGCAGCCTTCCAAAAAGGAGACGGAGAGGCAGGCGTTCGCGCCCAGGCCTTGCGCCCGGATGGTGGCTTGGTCGATGATTTCCTGATCATCAATCGTTTGCCCGCAATTCATGTCTGCAACGCGCCTTCACCCGCCGCCACCGCATCTTTGGAGATTGGACGGGTAATTGCCGAGCAAATCCCGGAATTCAGCGGTAAACTCTCCGCGTGACTACCTGACGAAAACAGCACCCAAAGACGTTATGTGGAAAACTTCTCTTGGATCGATGCGCCGGATTCTCTGCCTTGGCGCGCACTCTGACGACATTGAGATTGGGATGGGAGGGACTTTATTGACTCTGGTCGCGCAAATCCCTGATCTGGAAATCTATTGGGTCGTATTCAGCGCCCCGGGACCGCGCGCCGAAGAAGCAAGGCGAAGTCATGCCCGAGATCGCCAAGACCCGGCCATAGGCGAGAACGCTTTTGCCTTTTTTCTGCTATATCACCGATCGTCGCGCATTCGCTGGAGATGAGTCCGCACGCAGGCTTCGGCTACTCGAAAAAATTGCCGAAGCCGCCCGCTGCGGCGTGGACGTTGACGCGCACCGCCGTGGCCGTGGCATTGGTCGTCGTGAGCGCACTGCCCGGGTTCATCGTGAAATTGTCCGCGCCCGCCCCATTGGTGTTCGTGTTGACCGTGATCAGGCTGCTCCCCGCCCCACCCACGTTGGCATTGAGCGTGACCGCGTCCCCGCTCGCCAGCGTGATCGCCCCGCTCCCCGTCGCCGTCGGCCCCGCCACCGTCAGCGTCCCCGTCGTGCTCGTCAGCGTGATCGCCCCCACCCCGGTCGCCGTCGCCGTCACATTGGCCCCGTCCGTCTCCGTGATGAAGACCCCACCGGAGCCCGCCGCCGCGGTAATGGTCCCCGCCGTCGTCAGGATCGGCGCCAGCGCCGTGCCAATCCCACTCGCGCCCGTAGTCGGAGTGGTGAGGGCCACCGTGCCCGTCCCCACGTTGAGCAGCGTCGCCGCTACCTGGGTGATGCTGCCCCCGGTGGTGTTCCCCCCCGTGTCGGTCGCCACCGTGAGCGTCCCGCCCGACCCTGTCGTGATGTTCCGCAATGCGGCCGTGCCGGTGCCGCCGGCCGCCGCGTTCACGTTGATCGCCACCGCCGAGGGGGTGGCATTCGTCGTCGTGATCGAGGTCCCCGCGTTCATTGTGAAGAGCTGAGCCCCGACGCCGTCCGTATTGGCGTTGATCGTGACCGTGCCGGGGCCGGAGTTGAGCGCGCCGGCGAGCGTCACGTTGTTCAGGGAGTTGATCTGGATATTGCCGGTGGTGGTCAGGTTCGTTGCTGTGATGTCGCCGGGAGTGCCGCCCACCAGGTTGCCGGTAGTCAGCGTGATGTTCTGGTTCCCGGCATTGAGGGTTGTGCCGGCCGCCATGGTGATGGAGCCCGCACCCACCGTGCGGTTTGCGAGAGTCGCTCCAGGGTCATTGGAGGTGACCGAGATCGTCCCGTTATTGGTGCTCACGTTGTTGTTGATGAGCACGCTGCGCCCCGCCTGCATGGTGAGGGTCACGCCCGCAGTGGCCATCGCGATCGGGTCGGTGACCGTGACGTCCGTATTGGCCTGGAGCGTCACGTTGGCAGCCTGGGCATTGATGCTGGCCGGCGTGATCGTGTTCGTGCCCGCGGCATTGTTGGCGAAGAGATTGTTGACGCCCGGGTTATAGACGACGCCCGCGGCCGACACGATCAGGAACATGGGATCGAGGAGGAGCGTGCCCGTTTTGCCCAGCGGTGCCAGCGTATTCACGGAGGCGGCGAAGCTCAGGTTCTCCTTGCCCGATACCTCGACGAAGCCGCCACTGCCGCCCGCCTCGCCACCGCGGGCGAGGACTTGTGCACCAGGTCCGGCCGTCGTGTCCTTGTCGGACCAAGCCGTGACGCGCCCGCCGTCGGCGTTCCCGCGGCCGCTCGCCTCGATCGTGCTGCCGCCGAAGAGGATGGTGCGCTCCGTGGAGGTAATGGTGACGTCGCCGCCTCGTGCCTGATCGGCGCCGCGCGCGTCGATCGTACCCAGCTGCCCCACGCGCTCGCCGAGCATCGTCACCTGTCCCGGCGCCGCTCCGCGCTCGGCAGCCGACACGTCGATCGTGCCTGAGTTGACGACCGCGCCGGCCACCGTCCCAGTCGGCCGCACCGCACCGCTGGCGGTGGCCACGGCCGTGGCGTCATCGCCACCGATGAGGCGCACCACGCCGCCCTGATTGACGAGCGAGCGCGCCTGGATGATCCCGCTGTTGTTGACCACGCTCTGCAGCACGTCGCCCGCGGTCTTGGCCGTGAGCTCCACACGTCCACCATCGGCCTGGATGCGCCCGTCATTGCCGACGCGCGAGGACAGCGGCTTGCCGTCCGCACCCATGGGCTGAGCGGCCAGCGCCCCGTCCACCGCGAAGCGAATCAGCCCGTCGCCAGAGAAGTCGACGGTGAGCTGCTGCCCGGAGGAGAGATGCACCGTCCCCAGCTGGGCCGAGATCGTGCCCTGGTTGACGACGGCCGGCGCGGAGAGCGCGATGAATCCACCGGGCGCCGCCGTTAGCGTGCCCTGGTTGACGATGGTCCCGAGACCACCCGGGCCTTGCTGGAAGATGTAGCGCCCGGAAGCCAGATCCAAGTCCTTCATGTTGAGCGTGGTGGCGATGAGCCCGCCGACATTGACGAGGGAGCCGGGTCCGAAGCTGATGCCCGCCGGGTTGTTCAGGATAATCCGCCCGTTCGCGGTGATCTGGCCGAGGATAGCCGAGGCACTCCCTCCGGTCACAGTATTCACGGCCACGGACATGGCGCCGGGCTGGAGGAAGCGGACGAGCTCGTTCGCGCCTACGCTGAAGCCCTTCCAGTTGATGAGGACATTGGCGGTGAATTGCTGGATCTGAATCGTGCTGGGATTGACCTGAGAGATGGCAGCCTTACCCGATACCACCTGCCCTCCCTGTGGGAGGGCAGCCGCGGGTCCTGCGAAGAGCAGCCCCGCCAGGATTGCGGACAAGATGCGCCTAAATAGAGAACCCTGCGGGGGGATTGTCATCACGTTGCGTCTTAGCAAGTACAGTGCCGTCTTGACACAAGAAAACGACTCTTATAGATCAACGTGTTAGGCGGCATCTCCGAGCCGCATCTAGCTTAGGGTCGACAAAATTCGTCACTTAGAACCACTTCACCGCCAGAAAGTAGACATAGTTGTTGAGACCGTTCGATGGCGTGGCCCCTCCGACTACGTTGTTCATGGGCTTGGCGTACTCGAGCTTGAGGAGAAAGTTGTCGGGGATCGCGAGCTGGGCCCCCACACCCGAGCCGGTAATCGTCTGGCTCTTGGTCTGGCCCTCTGACGGATGGATCAGGTTTGCGCCGCCATGATCGACGAACGCGTAGCACTGGAGGATCTCGCCCCACTTCTTGCCCAGGAACGCGGACCGTTCGGCGAACCCGGGAGCGTTCCACCGGAACTCCCCAGTAAGGGCATAGCCGCGATCCCCCGAGAACTGAGCCACGGGATAGCCACGCACGGTGCCCTGGCCTCCCACGATGTACTGCTCGGGGATGACCAGGCTCGTGCTCGCCCACTGCCCTCCAACCCTGAGGAATATCGACGTGAACGTGGTGATCTGTTGAGAGCGGGACACCTCGCCCGTGAGCTTCGTGAACGTGCCACCGGCCCCGGGCACGCTGGCCGTGGGGTCGTTGATGCCGTCCATCCCGCCCAGAAAGTTTCCGACTCCCTGCGAGAGCGTGAGCGAGAGCGTATTGGCGCCGCGCAGGCGATCAACAAAATCGACATAGCTCCCGACGGAGAACACGCGAAGGTTGTCGTGCTGCGGTTGTGACTGGGGCTGCGACTGGAAGTTGTTGTCGAAGTTCTTGATGTCGAAGCCTGCCTGACCGTAGACGCTGAGCTCGCGGCTGCGGAGGAAGGGGTGGAGCACGAACAGGCTTCCGATATCGGCATCGCCCCGCACCGTGATATCGCCCACCACGGCGCCGACATCGGCGCCGACATGGGAGTGGGTGTAGGCAGCGCCCACCTTGGTGCCGAGGGTATTCACCGGGATGGCGTACGAGAGCCGCACGAGCCAGAGGGCCCCGCCTATCGTCGAGGTGAGACCCCGGAACGCGAGCACATCACCCAGGCCTAAGGGGTTGTTGAGATTCAGCGAGACGCCGAAGCGCTCGTAACCCGTCTGCGGCGAGCCGTAGTTGTTGGAGTCGATGGCACCCGAGAAGAGGCGATCCTTGTCCACGTCGAGGACGATGTCCGTGGTTCCCGCCTCCTCCCCTGACCTGAGGGTGCTCTTCAGCGACAGACCGGGGAGATCGTTCAGATTGAGGAGACCCCGCTCGAAGGCGCTCGCCTCGAAGACGCGCCCCGGAGGTGGTGGCTCGACGTAGCGACGCACGAAGTCCGCGTGGTAGTGGCGGAGACCGTTGATGTCGATCTTCCCGACGCGGCCTTCGACCACGGCGATCTCGACCGCCCCGTCGCGCATCTCCTGGGCCGGCACATAGGCGCGAGCCAGGACGTAACCGTGCTCGCGATAGAGCTCCGTGATACGGGCCGCCAAACCCTCGATCTCGGCAAGAGTCAGCTCTTGTCCTTTGCCCGAGGCCAAGAGCGCCTGAATCTGATCCTCCGGGAAAACGCTCACACCCGTGACCACGAAGCGGTCAACGCGGACTTGAGTGGTGCGTTCGGGAGGGGCCTGAGGCTGGGAGAAGCCCGTCGCGGGCATGGAAAGGAGGGTCAGCAGCGCCAACGCCGAAATTACGAGGCCTCGTCGTCGAGTCCGACCCACACCCCTGTCAAGTCTATGCTTCACCTAGCGAAATTAGCACATCGACATCAGAATTGGGTGCTATCGGCCCTTCCGATCACGTAAACGTGCGTCTATGCCTCGCCGTCCTAGCGATGACCGGCAAGTGAGCCGGCGCCGAAAAAGACCTAGAGTCCGACGACCGTGTAAACGTGTCAACGAATGCTGCCGTCCTACCGTGCAGAGGACGCCTGGACAGAGCCGGGAGCAGATGGTCGAAATGGAGGCCGTCGGGCAGGCCGAAGGTCGTGTTGAGGTCAGGCTTCGCGTCGGTTGGTCTGCCCTACGGGCCTGTGCGAAGATCGCCCGTAGTGGACACGAACGAGCCGTCCGACGAGGACCTGTGCCGGCGGGTTGCCGAACGTGAAGAGGGAGCTTTCGACCTGCTTGTCGGGCGGTATCAGGAGCGGGCCTATCGCATCGCCTGGTCGGTCGTGCGGGATCGGGAAGAGGCCAAGGACTGCTCCCAGGAGGCTTTCATCCGGCTCTACGAGTCGGCCGGATCGTTTGCCGGGCAGGCCAAGTTCTCGACCTGGTTCTACCGGATCCTCGTCAATTGTTGTCTCGATCAGACGCGGAAGCGTAAGGGCTGGAGGAAGCTCATTGGCTGGAGCAGCCAGGAGGAGGAACGCGGAAGCGCCAGCCCCGTGGAGCGGGTGGCGGCGCCTTTCGTCGACCCGACCGACGCCATGGTCACGGACAGCCGCATGAGCCAGCTCTGGGATGCCGTCGAGGAGCTCTCGCCACAGCAAAGAGCGGCCGTGCTGCTCCAGTGCCGCGAGGAGCTGTCGACGAAGGAGATCGCGACGGTGCTGCATCTGTCCGAGGCCACGGTGCGTGTGCATTTGCACCGCGCGTATTCGGCGCTCAAGCGCAAGGTCGGAGAGGGCGGGGCGGGAGAGACGAAATGAGCCGGCAGCCTGAGGACGAGTTCAAGGACATCATCGCCGAGCTGAGGCGCACGGCGCCGGAGCCGCCGCCCGTGCACTGGGGCGCCTATCGCGCCGAATTGCGCGAGAAGCTCGAGCAGCGGCGCGGGCGGGCGTGGGCGGGCTGGACGTGGCGGCCGCGTCCCGTGCAGGTGGCCATCGCCGCCGGCTTCGTGGCCGTTCTCGTCTACATCGGCCTGCCCGGCTACAGCTCCCTGCCGAACGATCCCGTCTTGATGGAGAACGCCGTCCTCGCGACCCGCCTCGACATGATCGACCATCTGGAGGTGGTCCAGAAGCTCGACCTGCTCGAGGACTTCGACGTCATCAAGAGCCTGGACAGCCTGCCTCCGCGCGGCGAGGGGTAGGCGGCGCCGATGCCTTTCGAGCGCTCCGGGGATCGCCGGGTGGCCCGGATCTCCCTCGCGGCCCTTCTCAGCCTGACGCCGGCCGTCGCGCGCGCGGCCGAGCCGGCGGCGGGCCAAGCGGCTCAAAGCGGCCAGCCGGTGCAGCCTGGCCGGGCCAAGGGCGAGGAGATCGACGCCGAGGTGCTTCGGGACCTCGACGTCCTCGACAATCCGAACTATGCGCGAGACCGAGAGGTCTCGAAGCGACTGAGCTTCTACGAGCGCATGCGCATGCTGGATCGCTGGCTGAGCAATCGGCCCGCGCCGGATGGAGCCCCCGCTCCCGCCGCGCCGGCCAAAAGGGAGGTGAGGTGACATGCTGACGGATGTCTCGCGGGGCTGGCTGGCCGCCCTCGTGCTGGCCGCGTGCCTGGCATCGCCGGCCATCGCCTCGGCGCAGGCGCCGTCGCCTCAGCTCCCACAGGAATCTCCCGCGCAATCGGGCGAGCCGGCCATTCGCGGGCTCGACCGCCTGTCCCCGGAAGAGCGCGCGCAGGCGGAGCGGAATCTCCAGAAGTGGAAGGAGATGACGCCCGAGCAACGCCAGCGCACGCTCGAAAATTATCGCCAGTGGCAAAGTCTCTCGCCGGAGGAGCGCCAGGTGGCGCGGCAGAACGATCAGAGGCTTCGCAGAATGGCTCCCGCCGATCGGGCCCGCGTGATGGAAGACTTCCGGCGCTTCCAATCCCTGCCGCCGGAGCGTCAGCGCGAGCTCGACGCGGCTCACGAGCGCTACCAGAGGCTCCCGCAGCAGCAGCAGCAGCAGCTCCGGGATCGTCTCCAGCGCTATCAGACCATGAGCCCCGATCAGCGCGATCGCTTCGAGCGCAACGCGGAGCGCTGGCGCCAGATGTCGCCGGCCGATCGCCAGCACGCGCGCGATCAGATACGACAGCGCGCTCCCGAAGGCGAGAGCCCGGGGCAGTATCGTCGCGAGAACCGCTCCAGTGGACCGGGTGGCGGCTACGGCCGACCTGCCCCGGGACAGGGACCGTATGGTCGCGAGCGTCATCCGGGCGGTCCGAACAGCGATGAAGGCCGGCCCGGCCCTGGCCCCGGCCCGCGCGGCGGCGGGCGCTGGTCGCACTAACACCGCCGTTCCTTTACAGTCGGCGCGGCCGTCGTGTAGCATGACTCTCTCATGGGTCAGCTGATCGTCCAGAAGTACGGCGGCTCGTCCGTCGCCGATCCCGAAAAGATCAAGAGCGTCGCCCGGCGTATCGCCGCGTCCGCCGCTCTGGGCCACCGGCTGGTCGTGGTGGTCTCCGCGATGGGCAAGACCACCGACGGGCTCGTGGCCCTCGCCCAGGCGATTACCACCACGCCTGATCCGCGAGAGATGGACATGGTGCTGTCCACGGGCGAGCAGGTCACCATCGGCCTGCTCGCCATGGCCCTCCAATCGCTGGGGCAGCCCGCCTGCTCCTTCACCGGATCGCAGGTGGGCGTGGTCACCGACGGGGTGCACACCAGCGCGCGCATCCGTCGGATCACGGCCGAGCGCATCCACGCGGCCCTTGACTCCGGCAAAGTCGTCGTGGTCGCGGGCTTTCAGGGTATGACCGATTCCGGCGACATCACGACGCTCGGCCGCGGCGGCTCCGACCTCACGGGCGTCGCCCTCGCGGCGGCCCTCAAGGCCGACGTGTGCGAGATCTTCACCGACGTGGACGGCGTCTACACCGCCGACCCGAACGTGGTGCCCGACGCGCGCAAGCTCGCCCGCGTCTCCTATGACGAGATGCTCGAGATGGCGGCCTTGGGCGCCAAGGTCCTGCAGGCGCGCTCGGTAGAGTTCGCGAAGAAGTTCGGCGTCCCGGTGCACGTGCGCTCCACCTTCAAGCCGGACCCGGGCACCATGGTGACGAGGGAGGATCACAGCATGGAAGACGCGGTGGTCACCGGCATCACGCACGACCGGGGCCAGGCCAAGCTCTCGATTCTGCGGGTGCCCGACCGCCCGGGCATAGCCAGTCAGGTCTTCGGCGGGCTCGCCAAGCAGAACATCGTGGTCGACATGATCGTGCAGAACATCGGGCGCGACGGATCAACCGACATCTCCTTCACCCTCGCGCGGGCCGACCGTCAGCGCGCCGAATCCGCCCTCGCCGGAGTGGCCACGGAGATCGGGGCGGCCGGCGTGGTGGCCGACGATCGCATCGCCAAAGTCTCCATCGTGGGCGTGGGCATGCGGAGCCACTCCGGGGTAGCCGCGCGCGTCTTTGCCACGCTGTCGAACGAGAACATCAATATCCAGATGATCTCGACATCCGAGATCGCGGTCTCGTGCGTCATCGAGGACAAGTACGCCGAGCTCGCCGTGCGCTCCCTCCACGATGCCTTCGAGCTCGGCAAGGAACCCAGCACCTAGGAGACCCAGCTCATGCCAGCCACCGCGAAAGCCGCCGTCTTCTTCGGCCCCGGAAAGCCGTTCGAGATCCGCGAGGTCCCCATCCCCGAGATCGAGCCGGAAGGCGTGCTGATCCGCGTCACGCATGCGAATGTCTGCGGCTCCGACCTGCACTTCTGGCGTGGAGACGCGCCGCTCCGCCTGCCCGCCGATGGCTGGATCTTCGGTCACGAGATGACCGGCCGCGTGGCAAAGCTCGGCTCCAGGATCGCCACCGACTCGCTCGGTCGCCCCCTCAAAGAAGGCGACCGCGTCGCCTACACGTACTTCTACCCGTGCGGTCGCTGCTACGCCTGCCTGCACAAGGAGCCCGCCGCCTGTCCCCACAAGATCGAGCGGCCGGTGGGCCCCTCCACGTTTCCGCACCTGCACGGCGCGTTCGCCGACCACTACTACCTCCGGCCCGGGGGAGCGATCTTCAAGGTGCCCGATCAGCTCGCCGACGAAGCGGTGGCCGGGGTGAACTGCGCGCTGTCCCAGGTGATCTACGGGCTTCACGTGGCGGGCGTCCGTTTCGGCGACAGCGTGGTCATCCAGGGTGCGGGGGGACTGGGCGTACAGGCGGCGGCCGTGGCAAAGGACATGGGCGCGGCCACGGTGATCGTGGTGGACCAGATTCCCGGCCGGCTCGAGCTGGCCCGGGCCTTCGGCGCGGATCACACGCTCAATCTCAAAGAGGTGCCCGACCGCAAGGAGCGGGTGAAGCTCGTGCGTCAGTGGACGGGCGGCGCGGGAGCCGACGTGGCCTGCGATCTCGTGGGCTTCCCTGCCGTCATTCCGGAAGGCATCGAGATGCTGCGCTCGGGCGGGACCTACCTCGAGATCGGCACCATCAGCCGGGGCGCCACCTTCGACTTCGAGCCGTCGCTCCTCGTGTGGGGCTCGAAGAAGATCGTGGGGGTCATTCAGTACGATCCCTGGGTCATCCCGCGGGCGCTCGATTTCCTCGTCCGCACCAAGGACCGGTGGCCCTGGCCGCGCATCCTCTCCCACAAGTATTCCCTCGACAAGATCAACGAGGCTTTCGCCGCCTCGGAGTGGCACAACAAGGAAACGACGAGCATCACGCGCGCGGCCCTCACCCCCTAGTGGGCGCCCGCGTCACTCCCTTCGGCCGTCTCACCACCTCAACGGAGGGTCCATGACCGATCGCGTCTTCACACGCTGGCAATGCGTCGCCCTCGTCCTCTTCTGCGGTCTGCTCGCGCCCCTGTGGCCCTCGTCCGCGGGAGCCGTGACCGGCAACAATTGGCGCGCGCTGCCCGCATCGGCGAGGACGGCGTATGTCACCGGCGTCGTCGACAATCTGGTGGACTTCGGAGCGGCCGTCCGCTCCCTCGTGCCGGCCGAGAAGCGCACGGGGAGCGAGAAGATGCTGGTGAGCTTCGAGGACTGCATCGGAAGGACGCCTCGGCCGCCCAGCCAACTCGTGGCCATCGTGGAGAAATACGTCAAGGACAACCCCGCCCAGTGGCATGGCCGGATGTCTGGCCTCGTCTTCGAGGCGCTGCGGTGCAAGGATGCCGCGACGGCTCCGGGCGCGAAGAAGGGGGAGTGAGGGAGGCACTCGGCTGGCGTCAACTTCCCGCTTGACAGGCCGAGTGTTCGGGCCGATAACTCACACTGCTGGGTCCTTGGTCGGGGAGATAGCAGCCTAGACGGTCGCCACGCATAACCCTTCAGGTGAGTGCGCCCGGAGGGTCTTCGTGTTTATGGGCCCAGAGGGGATGCGGGTCCCTGTAGGAGACGGTATGCCCCGTTCAAGAGACGCCGGGGAGAGCTCGACGAGCCCAGTGACGCCGCTTCTCGTTCCCGTAGATCGCGCTCGGATGGGGCTGCGCGTGCAGGGCCGGTACCGGATCGTCAGCGAGCTGGGAGCCGGCGCTTTCGGGACAGTGTGCCTCGCTGATGACGAGGCGACCACCCACGAGGTGGCGATCCGATTCCTGTCCGGCGGGCCCGCTGGACTGGCCAATGCCGTGCAGACGCTGCGGCGCAGAGGCCGATCCCTTGTCGAGGCGTCGACGGCCCACCCCGCGCTGGTCGGGGTGCTGGAGTTCGGTGAGGCGGAAAACAGGCAGGCTTTTGTGGCCATGGAAGTCGCCCAAGGACGCCGTCTGAGCGAGATCCTCGCGGAGGGGCTGCCTGACGTGACCACCGCCCTGCGCTGGGCCATCGAGCTCGGCGGGGCCGTCGAGACGCTCCACAACATGGGTATCGTCCACGGCGCGGTGCGTCCCCGGAACGTGAGGATCGGCGACGACGGAAGCGTCAAGCTCATGGACGTGGAGTTGGCCGACCTGCGCGCCGAGCTGGCGAGGCCGGGCATCATGATCCCGGAGCCGCCACCCGAATATCTCTCACCCGAGCAAATTCGCGGTGGCGCAGTGTCCGAGAAGACAGACGTGTATGCGTTCGCCGTCATGCTCTATGAGATGCTCTGCGGCGCGCCTCCGTTCCGAGGCGCGACACCTGAGGCTACCCTCGCGAAGCATCTCACGGAGGCACCGACTCCAATGCGTCGCCGACGGCGCGCCATCCCTGCCTCGGTAAGCTCGGTGGTGACTCTCGCTCTCTCCAAGCGAGCGGAGAGCCGGCCACTGATGCCCAACGTCCTCAACGCTCTTTGGCAGGAGGCGCATGTCCCCGCGACTCGGTGGAAGCGGAGTACCGTCATCCTGGGCGGCGCTGTAGTGGCCGCGTCCATAGCCGTGATCGTGAGCTGGGGGCTGTTCATGCCACGCCCGTCGGTTGTTCCTCCGCTTTCACCACCGACACCGCCAGTGGCCGCACCCGTAGCGGCACCACCCGTGAAACGGGCACCGGACTCGAGCACCATCGACATCCGTCCGGCGCCCGCCTCCCAGGCGGCGACGACGCCGGTGACGGTTCCCCCAGCCCCGGTGCGGACCCCACCGCCGTCAGCACCTGCGCCAGCTTCCCGTGCGGCCCGGCCGGAAGCCCCGGCGCAGACACGCACGCCGCAGGCACAAACAGACTCGGCCCGTGAGCGCCCCGCCGCGTCAAGCGACTCGGACGATCCCGATCCTGGTCTCGTCGTCGACTGGCTACTGGAACAGGCTGCCGCCCGCCGGAAGTGAGTGGAAGCCATCCGCGCGATGTTTCATGAATAAAGACGTCAAGGCGGTTCCCACGCGATTGTCAGTGGTCCCGTCCGTCGAGCCCGACAACCGCGCGCCCGTTGGATTGCGCGTGAACGACCGGTATCGTGTCATCAGCGAGCTGGGGACCGGCGTCTTCGGGAGTGTATGCCTTGCCGTGGACGAAACGGATGATCACGAGATCGCGATCCGGTTCTTTCCCCGTGAGCTCGTTGACCTCTCTCAGCGCAGGCCCACAAAGCGGCGCGTGGACCAGTCACCCGCCGACCAGTTAATAGTCGATGCATCGACGGCCCATCCATCGCTGGTCCGTGTACTGGAGTTCGGTCAGGCTGAGACTGGTCAGGCCTTCGCGGCGATGGAGCTGGTCCACGGTCGCCGGCTGAGCGCGATCCTATCGGAGGGGCACGTCGAGGTCGATGCTGCTTTGCGCATTGCCATCGATCTCGGCGGCGCCGTGGAGAAGCTTCACAACATGGGTCTCGTCCACGGCGGGCTGCGTCCGAGCAACGTGATGATCGGCAGCGACGGGCACGTCACACTGATGGACGTGGAACTCACGGGTGTGCGGGCCGCGCAGGCGGTGCACGGCATCATGATTGACGAGCCTCCTCCGGAGTACCTCTCGCCCGAGCAAATCCGTCAGGTCCTGGTGACCGAAACGACGGACATCTACGCCTTCGCCGTGATCCTCTATGAGATGCTCTGCGGCGTGCCGCCCTTCCAAGGGGAGACTCGCGAGGCCGTGCTGGCCAAGCATCTGACGGAGACACCCATCCCGATGCGGCAGCGGCGCCGGACCGTTCCTGTTTCTTTAGAGGCTGTGGTCGCGCTCGCGCTCTCCAAGGTGCCGGAGCCGCGACCGCCGATACAGACGATTCTCAACCGCCTGTGGGAGGAGGCGAATCGTTCGACGATCCGCTGGAAGCGGAGGGGCGTGATCATCGGTGGGGGTGTACTCGCGACGTCGATCGCCGCCCTCGTGGGCTGGAGCCTGCTCACCCCACGCCCCTCGTCGCCTCCCCCGCCCGCGCGCCCTACGCCACCTGCGGTCGTAGAGCAGGCGCCGATACCTGCTGCGCCTCCGACGTCGAGTGCCTCTCCCGCTGAGACGCGCACGGAGCCCTCTCCCGAGAAGGCTACGCCAGCGGTCGTACCGTCCTCAGAGGCGCGACCGAAACCTCCCTCGGCACCCCCACTCACATCACCGCCACGCAGGGTCGAGCGGCTAGAGCAGCGCCGTACGCCGCAGACCCCGGCAAGCCCCGCTAACGAACGGCCTGCTGCGTCGAGCAACACGGACGATCCCGATCCCGGCGCCGTCGTCGACTGGCTCCTGGAACAGGCGGCTGCACGCCGGAAGTGAGCGGTGGGGCCCAAGGACGGGGCCGCCGCCGGAGGGCGTTCATGTTGCCTGTCCTCCAGATCCTGTCCACAATCATTCCCTTTCGAGCCTTCATCCTCTGCCGCTGGAACATCTCTAAAAGCGTCGCCTCTCGCGGGCCTCCTTCGTAGCGTTTTTGACGGGCCATCATACGGGCGGCTGCTGCACTGACGGCCGCCGCGGAGGCCAGCGGGCCGGGCGCGATGGAGTTAACCTGGGGGGAACATGACGACACCGTGGTTCGTGGGGCCTTCTTCATGGGGCGACGGCGGTCGCCGCCGCCTCCGCGTCGTAGTCGAAGGTCCACGACCGATCGCTCCACCAGTCGCCAACTCGCGGTCACGACGACTGACCTGGCGATCCGGCGCATCGTAGCGGGCATCGGGTACGGTCGTCGCGGATGCGATCCTCCTCGCGGGCGCACCGTTCACCTCGACGGCTGTGTCGGGTTGCCTACCAAGAGCGTCTCGGATATGGTGCTGGCGAGATGCTGCTAAGGCGACCATTCGAGATGGCCACACGCGCGGTACTCGCCGTCGCGATGTGTGTGGCCGTCCCTCCAGCGATTCCCTTGGCGTCGGCGGGCGCAGCCCGCCTCATTGATGGAGACGGGATCGTTCACTTCACGAATGTCCCTGAGGATCCGCGCTACAGAGGTCTGCGGGGCACATCTGGAACAGCCCTGGGATGGTTTTCGAGATCTGATCTCCCGTGGGGCCAGTATGCCCAGGACATTCGCGAGATATCGCTTGAGCACGACGTCGATCCGGTCCTGGTCCAAGCGGTGGTCCGAGTCGAATCGGCGTTCAATCCCTCTGCCGTCTCCCGGAAAGGAGCCGGCGGCCTCATGCAATTGATGCCGCGAACAGCCTCGGCCCTCGGCGTGCTCGACCCATTCGACCCGCGTGAGAACATCAGGGGCGGCGTCCGGCACCTGCGATATCTGCTCGATCGTTATCGGGGGAACGTCGCCATGGCTGTCGCGGCCTACAATGCCGGTGAGGGAGCCGTCGATTTTCATCGAGGAATCCCCCCGTACCCTGAAACCGAGCAATACGTGCAGCGGGTGCTGCGGCAGGCCGGCATGCTCGAGGCTCTCGGTCGGAGTCCGCAGCGGATCTACCG
>Ga0137403_10005476_pt1 | contig 14729 bp, 7 predicted proteins | sample CZOMad2_1_16fung_FD_122057 | JGI IMG/M metagenome (GOLD analysis project Ga0137403, IMG submission 122057) | Vadose zone soil fungal communities from Angelo Coast Range Reserve, California, USA - CZOMad2_1_16fungal (Hybrid Assembly) | ecosystem: Environmental > Terrestrial > Soil > Vadose zone... | reverse complement strand
GATGCGGCTATTACGATCAGCCTTGTGTCCTTACCTTTGCTGATTACACCCAGATCGATCGAGTTTTCATGCGACTCCGAATAATTCGTGGCGTATTCCTGCTGGACTTCGCCTGCGGTCGGAGAGCCGACGAATGCCGCAAATTTCTTTTGCTCTTCTCCGAAATAAAAAGCGTGCAGAGGCTTATCCCAGTTCAGATAAGTGCCGCCTAGCGCGGCTGGCCACTCGAGCTGAAAATCACGCTCGAAAACGGCTTCGATATCGAGGGGAGTTTCGGTCTCGGCATCGATCTTGATGTATGCGCCTGACTCATTGATCGGGATGAGCAAAGTTTCCGCGACAGAAAACGTGTCGCCCGCATAGTAGATGGTGCACGACTCCGGGCGCACCGTGACCGTGCGAACCAGAGCTTCAGCAGGAATCACACGTCCGTCCACATGAAAGCGAAGACGAAAATTGCGGAAGATTTTCAGCGGGTATACCCAGGCCTCGAAGTTTCCAGCTTCATTGCCAAAAAACCCGGCACGTGTGCCCACAGCAGATAAGAATTCCCACGGACGCGCCGTGCGGGTGAGTTCAAGAGAATTTGATTTCTGGTCGGCGACGATCGGAGCGGCCGCAAGAAAAAGGATGAGAAGGAGAACGGCCGCGTTACGATGGCGATTGCCTGATCCGAAGTCCATTCGTGGGCACGATCAATTTAAGTTTGTCCGCTGGTGCACGTGGCATTCGACGCTTGCAAAGTGAGCATGCTTCTCACTATAAAGTAGGGGCGAATTCTAGCACGAGCCAAACCCGGGAAGGTACCAGCTCTTTGTTCTCCTCACGCCGTGCGTTTCTCCAATCGCTGAGTCGTTCGGCGCTCGTGCTATCGCTGGAGAACGTCCTCGCGCTGGCCCGCCCTACCCGGCTGCACGCGTCACTGCAAGCGTCGGCCACGCCCAAAACCGCCGATCTCGGCGTAAGTTTTATCAATGTCGCCCGCGAGTCTGGGCTGAATGCCAAAACAATCTACGGCGGCGAGCACAAGAACAAATATCTGCTTGAGACCACTGGCTGCGGCGTTGCTTTTTATGATTACGACAACGACGGCTGGCTCGACATTTTCCTGGTGAACGGAACGCGCCTGGAAGGTTTCCCCAAGGGCCAGGAGCCAACGTCCCATCTCTTCAAAAATAATCGAGACGGCACATTCACCGACGTTACTCTGAAGGCTGGCATAGCCCACTCCGGCTGGGGACAAGGCGTCTGCATTGGCGATTACGACAATGACGGCTTCGAGGACCTCTTTGTCAGCTACTTTGGCAAGAACGTTCTTTATCACAACAATGGTGATGGCACGTTCACGGATGTAACTGATAAAGCGGGCGTGGGCGGGAACGGCAAGCGCTGGAACACCGGCTGCGCGTTTGTCGACTACGATCGCGACGGCAAACTCGATCTCTTCGTCGCCAACTATATCGATCTCGATCTGGCTACTGCTCCGGTTCCGGAGTCTGGACCGTGTCTTTATAAAAGTGTAATGGTCGCCTGTGGGCCGCCGGGTCTGAACGGCGGCAAGAACATCCTCTTTCATAACAATGGCGATGGCACGTTTACGGACGTTTCAGAACCGTCCGGAATTCTGCAAGCAAACGGCACTTTCGGCCTGGGCGTGTTGACCGCTGATTTTGACAACGACGGCTGGCCGGACATTTATGTTGCGAATGACTCAACTGCGAGTGCGCTCTATCAGAACAAGAAAAATGGCAAATTTGTGGACATCGCGCTGGAAGCCGGATGCGCCCTCAGTCCCGATGGCAAGCCGCAGGCAGGTATGGGAGTCTCAGCCGCCGACTACGATATGGACGGCAATCTCGATATCGTTAAAACTAATTTCGCGGGCGACACGCCTTCGCTTTATCACAACCTCGGCGGCGCGAATTTTGAAGATACAACTTTTACCGCCGGCCTCGGCGCGCACACGCAATACCTTGGCTGGGGCTGCGGATTTTTTGATATGGACAACGATGGCTGGCCAGACATCTTGATCTGTAACGGGCATGTATATCCAGAAGTCGAGCAGCTCAAAACCGAAGCCGGATATCCGCAGCGCAAGCTGCTCTATCGAAACTTGCGAAACGGCCGCTTCGAGGATGTCTCGATGCAAGGCGGAGCGGGCATCTCCGAGCCGATCGCTTCCCGTGGCTGCGCTTTCGGAGATTTTGACAACGACGGCGACGTCGATATGGTCGTCAACCCTGTAAACGATTATCCGCAGCTTTTGCGTTGCGATTCGCGCACTGGTAACAATTGGATCAAAGTCCGCACGATTGGCATGAAATCTAATCGCAGCGGCATTGGCGCGCGCCTGCGGTGCGTTACTCAGGCACCTGGAGAGACGAAGCCACATTCGCAGGTTGACGAAGTCCGCAGCGGTGGCAGCTATTTCTCACAGAATGACCTTCGGGTTCACTTCGGGATCGGCAAGGCGACGCAAGTGGATCTGCTCGAAATCCGCTGGCCCAGTGGACAGGTAGACACGCTAAAAGACGTCAAACCAAATCAGTTGGTCTTTGTGAAAGAGGGGCAAGGTATCGTCCGCGCGATGCAGTTCTCTTATTGACAGAGAAAGAAGTCTTAACCGCAAAGTTCACCAAGGATGCGCAAAGCACGCGAGGGGAATCTCATGATCCTTAGCGATCTTTGCGAATCCTCAGCGAACTCTGCGGTTAAAAGTTTTTTGCTGTGAACCTTTTGGAAGACGAGTGCTTCGAGTAACGCCCCCGCCCTACTGAGCCGCAGTCTTGGCCGCGTTTAGCGGAGTTCCACTGCCCTCTTTGATTGTTTGGATGGAGTCAACTTTGGGGCTCTCGAAGCGTTCCACCAGTCCGCTGGGCCAGCGAATCTGAACGAAATCAATCTTGGTTGTGCCGCCCAACCCGAAGTGAACTCGCATATCGTTATTCGAATCGTAGCTCGAACCGCTGCGGACCTCATCCACCAGCGTTCTAGGACCCGCTTTCAAGGTGATCCGTGCTCCGATGCCGTCGCGATTGGACTTTGTCCCAATTGTGCGAATGCCGATCCAATGATTGGGCGTGCGCACCTGGTTCACCAACAAGCTCGGCATCGCGTTCATATTGCTGACCACCGCTGAGACGCGGCCATCGTTCCATAAATCGCCAATCGCCAATCCTCGCGATGAAGCTGCCGTCGTGATTCCGGGTCCAGCTTCAGCAGAAATATCCGTGAACGTTCCGTTGCCGTTGTTGTGGTACAGAATGCGAGGCTCTTGATAGCTGCTGCCCAGGTGCTGGCGGTCTACTTCCGGATACACATGCCCATTGACCAGCAGCAAATCGGGCCAGCCGTCATTGTCAAAATCCATAAACATAGTGCCCCAGCCGAGATACTGTGTGTGCAGCCCAAGTCCGGCGGCATAAGTTACATCATCGAACGTGCCGTTTCCGTTGTTGCGGTAAAGCGTAGCGGTATCGTCTGAAAAATTTGTTTTGAAAATATCGAGCTTGCCGTCGCCATCAAAATCGCCAATCGTCGATCCCATGCCGGCTTGCTCGCGGCCATCTTCATTGAAAGCAGCACCGGCCGTGACCGCCACGTCTGTAAACGTCCCATCGCGATTGTTGTGATAAAGAATGCTCGGCGTGCTGTCGCACGCGATGTAGATGTCCGGCCAGCCGTCGTCATCAAAATCGAACGTCGAAACGCTGAATGCGTAGTGTCCTGAGGTTTGGTCGATGTGCGCTTTCGCACTGACATTTTCAAATTTTTCCCCACCCACATTGTGATAAAGAATGTTCTTCGCGCCCGGCAAGCCGCGCGGACCGCACATCACCGGAACGCCCTTCCACACGCAGGAGGCTCTCTCGCCGGGAGCGGGCGTGGTGGAAAGGTCCAGGTCTACATAATTCGCGACTACCAGATCGAGCAACCCGTCGCGATCGTAATCAACGAAGGCGCATCCCGTGCCCCAGGCTTTGCCTGATCCCGCCACGCCCGATTTCTCGCCGACTTCAGTGAAAACGCCGTCTTGATTGTGATAAAGACGATTCTTGCCATAGTAGGTGACGTAGAGGTCCTCCCATCCGTCATTGTCGTAGTCGCCCACGCATACCCCTTGCCCCCATCCGCTTGCCGCGAGTCCAGCCTTCACCGTCACATCGGTAAAAGTTCCATCGTGATTATTTCGGTACAGATGATTGGTCGGGGCCTTTCCCCCGGGAAATCCTTCGAGGGTCGTGCCATTCACCAGAAAAATATCCGGCCAGCCATCATTGTCATAATCGAAGATTGCCGCACCCGTTCCGGTAGTCTCGATGATGTATTTCTTCGTGTCCTTCCCTCCGAAGACGTTCAGTGAGGTTAGCCCGGCTTTTTGGGTAATGTCTGTGAAATACGCGATGGGCTGAGAGGGCTTGCTGTTTTGCCCGACGGCGCCACCCGCAAGCAAGAGAGAAGTTGCGAGCAGATAAGCGAGCCATTTTCGGAACTCCCGCACTCCCGCTCTCGCCCGCACATTACCTGTGTGCTGGACAATCACACGTGCGAGCGCCACGGAACCCCCAGGCTCATAACTCTTCGCATACTATGGCCCTGTTTCCGGCCGGTCAAGACGGGTTCAACTCCGCACGTGAAACTAGTACTATTGGACAAGCCCGATACAGAGCCGCATCTGCGCGTTTTCACTGTGATCTCTACGTTCTCTCGTTCCAAATTCGCAATCACCGTAATGATTGCGCTCACTTCGTTCGCTGCCGCGCAGAAGCCCTCCGGAACACAGGTTGAATCAATTTACCAGCGCGGAATGGCGGCGCTGCAGAAGGGAAATCTTCCCGCCGCGCGTACGGCTTTCGAAAAAGTGGTGAAGCTTGCACCCAAGAGTCCGGAACCTCACAACTCCCTGGGCTGGGTGCTTCTAAATCAAGGGCAACTCGAGCCAGCAATCGCACAGTTCCGCACCGCCCTACGCTTGAAACCCAATTTCCCGCAGGCGCGCATCAATCTTGCCAATGCACTTGCGCAGAATGGCAAGTTGGAAGATGCCGAAGCGCAAGCGCGCGAGGCTGTGCGAATTGCTCCAAACGATTCGGAAGCACACCGTACCCTCGGACGTATCTTGAGCTTGCACGCCAGCTTGCACGCGGACCGCAACGCCGCAATCACCGAACTCGAGAGAGCAGCAGAGCTTGAGCCATCGCGAGCTGACCTGCATGACGAATTGGGATCACTATTGGCTCAGAACGCAAAACTGGACGAAGCCGCAGCCCAGTTCTCCGACGCCTTGCGTCTACAGCCTAATTACGCGCCAGCGAAACTGCATCTGGGCGTGATCCGTTGGCAGCAGAAATCGCTGGATGATGCTCTCGGCCTCCTGCAAAGCGCCGTGCAATTGGACGCAAACAATCCACAGTCTCATTATTATCTGGCGCGAGTGCTGGAAGAAACCAATCAGCGCGATCAGGCGATTACTCAATTGCAGGCAACGGTTAAGCTTCAACCCGAGTTTGCCGATGCCCAAAATCAACTGGGCCTCCTGTTGCAGCGTGCCGGGAATGCTGAAGGAGCGGTTGCCGCCTTTCGCCAAGTTGTCCAGTTACAACCCGACAGTGCCGACGCCCACAACAATCTCGGACTCGCTCTAATTCAAACCGGCGATGCCACTGGCTCGATCCCTGAATTTGAAACCGCTCTGCGTTTGCATCCCGATGACAGCGGCTACCGCATGAACCTTGGAACCGCGTACCTGCAAAAAGCCGACTTCGATTCCGCTATCCAGCAGTTTCAGAGCGCGCTGAGAACTGACCCGCAAAATGCCACGGTGCATTACGACCTCGGCCTGGCACTCAAACTCAAAGACCAGCTTCCCGAAGCGGTCGCTGAGTTTCGAAAAGCTGCGGAACTCGATCCCGCACAGGCCGATGTTCATTACACTCTCGGCGTGACCCTCTGGCAGCAAGGTAATTTCGACAGCGCGGTTCAGGAGCTTCGGCTTGCCATCCAAAACCGGCCCGACTACGCCGAGGCCTATTACACACTCGGTACGGTCCTAAAACAGCAGAAGAAATTACAAGACGCTGCCAGCGCTCTGCGCGAAGCCATTCGCCTGCAGCCGGATTTCGCCGGCGCCCATACAACTCTCGCCGCGGTGCTCCGTCAACTCGGAGATAATGCCGGAGCAACCGAACAAAGCCGTCTGGGAGCTGAACTCAGCAGGGAAAAGAACAGTCTTCAGGCAGCGACATTTAACACCAATTCAGGGAAAAGACTGCTAACCGCGGGAGACCTCGACGGCGCCATCTCCCAATTCCGCTCCGCGATAAAGCTTGCGCCGGATTATGCTCCTGCGCACCTTCACCTGGCAGAGGCGCTACAAAGAAAAGGCGAGAAGGAAGAGGCAAAGCAGGAGTTTCAACGAGCCGCCCAACTCGATCCCCGTCTCCAGACAAGCACACCGTAGCACTTCATGAACCGCTGCGCAGCGCCACGATGCTCGATTCCACCGGAACTCCCCTCGTCACCTTCACTCGCAACACGGCCTCGAACGGCTTCATCTCTCCTGTCTGTGAAACTTTCAGACGGCCCAACAAGTCCTTCAATGAATTCTCGCTACACACAAATTCGACGGCTGCCTGGGTCCCAAGAGTCGTGGTTCCTGCAAGAATCATCACCCACTGGCTGGGATTAAATCCGCGCACCAATGCGATAACGGAATAATCTTCCGTGAGCGGCGTGTTCGATCGGCTGCCGAAGAAATATTTGTCCTCCCCTGCCTGTGGGCGCAGGTTGACCACGGCCAAGTCGCCCCTGCGGGGGCCCGAATCAAGCCGCTGAAAAACAAATTGCTGCGTGCTGGGTATATCGCGCAGCGTCAAATTTTCCGCCGGCGAGCCGACAAAAATCAGATCGTTGTTCTTGGCATCGTCCAGCGAGAACAAGCTACCACGCTTGACCCGTATCTGCCGGTGCAGCGAGGCGAATACCCGATCGAGATCATGTACCGCCAGCACCTCTCCCACTCCGGTGTAATGGTCGAGAATCAAGTCACGCGAGTCGCGTGCCGCATCGAAATAGCGCATTCCCGTTTCAGGGCGCCCAACGAACGCCCCATTGCTAAAGATGACCCAAGGCTCCTCCGGACTGGAGAGAAATCCACCCCAGAACGTTCGAAACACCGCCGGGGACGTCTCAACGTACGCTGCGGCCCCGACTTCGGGTTTGTTCCGCGTTTCCACCAGGATCACGATAACCGCCAGTGCCGCCGCCAGAAGCACCGAGAGCGCAATAACGGCCCTGCGCACTTTCGGTGGCGACTCAGGCGCGACTTCTGGACGGAACTCCCGCGCCGGGGCATGCGCACGTTGATGAAACGAGAGAACGTAAGTCCCCTTAGGTAGCTCCACAACAAGAGGATCATCCGCGCCTTCTGAGCTGTAGTACTCCGCCAGCTTCATGCGCAGCCGGCCCGCCTGCACGCGGATAGTCGAATCCGACTGCGGATCGAAGTCCGCCGGCCTGCCGAAAACTTCGGTAGCGATCTGGTATTCCTTCAGCGGTACGCCTGGGTGGTTGAGGGCATGATCGGCAAAGTACCGGAGCAATTTGCAGAGAGATTCTGAACCGTGCAAGACGTGACTGCTAATCAGGCGGTCGATCTGACCGAGAAGTTGCTCCCGCTCGGCTATCGAGGCGCGATGATAGCCTGTCACACTCATTTAACAAGAGGGTAACAAGCCGCGCATCTGCTTGCAAGAGCGCGCTTTGTTTCCGGTAACCGTATCAAACCTCCTGAAACTTCTAATCCGCCGACTAGGGGACCAAATTTCACGCGCTGTTTCGAGCTGCATTTTTGCGGCGCGAGAGCTGGTGTCGCTGGCTCGTACGGTGGAGGTGTGTGGATTTCCAGTTGAAGTGATGAGCGCCAAAATCAAGGAATGCCCTGGTTCAACATTTCATAGAACTGCTTGTGCCACAATTCCAAATGCCATAGGCACAATCTCCAATTAACAGCACTTGTGCAATAGGATCAACACTCTACATGAAAAATGATTTGGGAAAGCGACCTGCTACTGCGGATGGGTAACTAGTAGTTTCGTATTAGGGAATCTGTGTCGGGGCGTGCGCCGGAAAACTCCTGAGAAATTCCCTAACCTTCAGCAGCGCTAAATGCAAAGCCCTCCGGCCTGACGCAAACAGAACTGCAATGCTAACGCGATGACGTGGGGAGGCACTCAATGAAGGCAAGAATTTCAGTCGTTCTGACCACCTTGGCAGTATTCACGCTCGTCACTAGCATCTGGACGCCCCCAGCCTCCGGCCAAGCCGTCTTCGGCAGCATTTTCGGAACTGTCACAGACCCGTCCGGGGCAGCCGTGCCCAATGCGAAGGTTACGGTAACATCGATAGCCAAGGGGACGAGTGTCGAAACGGCCACCAATGCCGACGGCAATTACAGCGTTACCCATCTTATTCCCGACGTCTACAACATCAAGGTTGAGGGCGCTGGTTTTAAGTCATTCGAAGCCACCAATATCGTCGTTTCCGCCGATACGGCAGCGCGCATTGACGGCCAGTTTCAAGTCGGAGGCAGCACCGAGACTGTGGAGGTGACGGCCGAAACCCCACAGTTGAAGACGGATCGTGCCGATGTAGCTACGATTTTTAATGACCGAGCGGTAGAAGATCTTCCTCTCTTTAACAGGAACTTTACGCAACTCGTCTTGGCCTCGCCGGGAACGCAACAATTGGGTTGGTCACACGCCGCCGGGGAAAACCCCCAAGGCAGCAAGCAAATCAGGGTGGATGGGCAACCTTTCGCCGGGACTGGTTTTCAGTTGGATGGAACCGATAACCGGGACCCGATTCTTGGAATTATCGTGATTAACCCCACGCTCGAGTCAGTGACCGAAGCCAAGATGACCAGCCAGAATTATGACGCCGAGTTCGGGCAGGCGATTGCCGGTGTGGTTGCGAGCCAGACCAAGTCTGGCAGCAACACGCTCCACGGCAGTGCATTCGGTTTCCGCCGTAGCGACGCCACGCAGGCGCGGAATCCCTTCTCGCAAGCCACTCCCGATAAGGTCACCGGACGGTTGCTTCCTGCGAGTTTGTATGGCCAGTACGGAGGATCAATCGGCGGTCCGATCAAGAAAGATAAGGTCTTCTTTTTTGGGGATTACCAAGCCACGCGGTCCAGGGTAGGTGCGTCATACCGCCAATCGATACCTAGCGCGCTAGTTCGTTCCACCTGTGGTAACCCGAGCAGCGCGATCTGTGATCTCAGCGAATATTCCGTGAAGGTTTATGATCCCGCCACCGGAGCAGCCGACGGATCCGGACGAACCCCATTTGGCCCCCTCACGGTCGGCTCGCAAGTCTGCACGAACAATTGCATTCCGACCAGCCGTTTGTCGCCCCAGGCTGTGGCCTTGCTGAATCAGTTTCCTGCTCCCCAGCTGCCAGGTCTCACTGATAACTTTGCCAAAGGCGGTAACGGGGTATTCAATAGCGATCAATTCAATATCCGTATGGATGATCAAACGACTTCGAAGCTGCACACATTTGGCCGTTACAGCTTTGCGAACTACAGTCAGAGTGCCGACTCGGTTTTCGGGGCTCTGGGTGGCGTGGGTTTTGGGCAGTTTGGACTCGGTGGAATACCCAAGAGCCGTGATCAGAGCATCGCCTCCGGCTTTGATTATTCGCTGAGTTCAACGGTGCTGACGGATTTCCGCTTCGGATATGTCAGGTACCATGTGAAAGTTAGCCCGAACGGTGCCGGTACAAACCCTGCCACCGCCGTCGGCATTCCGGGCCTCAATCTGGATGCTTTCTCATCAGACCAACCCGCCTATCTGGTGGGACAATCGGGCGGCGACGGGCAGGATATCGGCCAGGTTGGTCAAACCGGTGGAATCAGCAACTTTGGCAATGGCCTTGGAGTCAACCGCTGTAACTGCCCCCTGATTGAGCAGGAAGATCAGTTCCAGTTTGTGAACAACTGGACCAAAATCAGGGGAAACCACAGTCTCAAGTTTGGCGCGGATATTCGGTACGCCCGCAATCTACGTGTCCCGAGCGATAAGCATCGTGCCGGTGAGTTAACCTTTGGCCAGTCTCGCACTTCGAACCTTATACATAACCCCCCGCAGCCTGACACGGTAGATGGTGGGGTCGCGCTAGCGACCTTTTTGTTAGGGGATGTGACCAGCTTCGCCAGGTATGTCAGCACCTCCCTCAACGCCGCTGAACGCCAGAAGCGGTTCTATTTCTACGGTCAAGATACTTGGCGCGTGACTCAGAAGTTCACTCTGGCTTATGGCTTGCGCTGGGACATCGTGAATCCTGAGTATGTGACGGGGAAAGGCCAAGGCAGTTTCCTAGATCTGAACACTGGCGATCTGCGCGTTGCCGGATTCGGGAATATCGGCTCAAACTTCAACGTTGGGAGAAATTGGCACAATTTCGCGCCGCGGCTCGGTCTTGCATATCAGGTTACGCCCAAGACCGTAGTTCGCGGCGGCTATGGACGGAGCTACGATCTGGGCGTCTTTGGTTCCATCTATGGCCATGTGGTTACCCAGAATCTCCCTGTGCTGGCCAGTCAGAACCTCCCCGCCCCTAACAGTTTTGCCGATGTCTTCAATCTTGCAACCGGGCCACCGGCGGCGCCGGCTCCAGTCGTACCCAGCAATGGCCTGCTGCCGGAACCGGTGGGAGTCAGTTCACATGCGCGCTCCAACAGATTGAGGCTCGCTCGACTGGATGCCTACAACTTTACGGTACAGCACCAGCTGACATCAACGATGTCTCTCGAAGTCGGGTACGTGGGCAATCAGGGCCACGGCTTTTATGCAAACAATCCAGATATGAACATCAACCAAGCCAGCGTGGTCGGCTACCCCTCAATTCCCACCGACAATCGCAAACCGTTCTTCAGCAGGTTTGGATGGAACCAGGAGATTATTTTTGTCGGCAATGACGCTCCGAATACATACAATTCACTACAAACCAAAGTTGATAAGCGATTCAGCAACGGTTTGCAATTCGTCGCCCATTACACATGGTCCAAGAGCCTCGACCATGATCGGGAGTACTTCGCAATTGATCCTAAGGTGGGTTACGGACCCGATGATGCCAACCGCAAGCACGTCTTTTCCATTAGCGCGGTCTACGATCTGCCAATCGGTAAGGGCAAGCGTTTCATGGGCAATGCTAGCCGGGCGCTGAATTTGCTGATTGGCGGATACCAGCTAAATACGACTACGTTCTGGATGAGTGGTTCGCCCTGGACCCCCAGTTACAATGAGTGTAGCAATGACAAGGATACAGGGCCGTGTCGTCCAATCGTCCTCGGACACTTGTCTACTTCAGTTGGCCACTTCGACCCGGCCGCCGGCAGTGTTCAGTTCTATACACCTGTCGCACCGCTATTGACGAATGGGCAGACTATCGGAGCCTTCCAGCGTCCCCAAGTTGCGCACTTTGGTAGCCAACGGAACCCGTTCGTTGGTCCCCGATTCTTCAACTCAGACCTATCGCTGTTCAAGAACTTCGTGATTACTGAGCGCGTCGCCGGGCAGTTCCGGTTCGAGGCCTTTAATGTTTTCAACAAGGTTAACCTCGGCACCCCGAATAACTGCATTGACTGCTCGGACAGCGGTGTGATTAAGCAACTTGACTCGAACGCCTCAATGCGGCAATTGAACTTCGGGATTAAATTTACTTTCTAGGGTGGATCCGTTGCGTTTTGAATGGAGGGGGTCTGTGACTCCCTCCTTCCTTCCTTCAACTGCTTTGGTTTCTATCGCGGCTTTACCTCTACTGGCGACTAGAATGTAAGCGGACCAAGACCAATGTTTGTGCTCCCAGCGCACAAAGCCGTGGTCGCAACCATTGTGCTGGCAACGTGTCTCCTGACGCCAACTACGCGCATGTGCGTGTCCGCAGCGCGCTCCGCCCCGGAAAGCGAGTACGTTGGCAATGAAGCCTGTGCGCGGTGCCACTCTTCCATTTACCGCTCGTATTCAGCGACGGCAATGGCCCATGCGAGCGGCCTGGCAAGGGAAAATTTCATTCCGGCCGATTTTGTGCATGCCAATTCAGGTATTCATTACCGGATATATACGGAAGACGATCGTATCTGGCTGAGCTTCGAGCGTCCCGGCGACGCCTCGTTACGGGGTAAGCGGGAACTGCTCTATTACATTGGTTCGGGACGGCGCGGAATGACATATCTCTTCGTCGTCGATGGCTTTCTTTTTGAGTCGCCAATCGACTGGTACGCCAAGGCGCGCAGGTGGGACATGACGCCCAATTACCAGAATGCGCGCGAGATGCCACTGAACCTCCCCGCTTTCACAAGCTGCTTACGCTGCCATGTCAGCGGTATGCAAGCGCCACTTGCAGGAACCCAGAACCGATACTCCTTGCCGGTCTTCGCTTTCGGCGGGGTGAGCTGCGAACGTTGTCATGGGCCTGGAGCAGAACATGTCAAAGGGGGCGCCATCGTGAGCCCCGCCAAGCTGCCACCAGATCGTCGCGATGCCATTTGCATGCAGTGCCACCTTGAAGGCAAAGTGGGCATTGAGCGTTCCGGGCGTCACGCTTATGAATTCCAGCCGGGAGAGCAGCTCACCGACTATATTCGCCACTACGTCCCGGCTGGCGGGTCAGCAGCGGCTCTGGGTGCGATAAGCGAGGTAGAAGCCCTGGCAGAAAGTATGTGTAAGAAGAAGACCGGCGACTCAATGTCATGTTCGAGCTGCCACGATGTCCATTTTTCGCCATCGGCAGACGAGCGCGTTTCATACTATCGCGGCAAGTGCCTCGCCTGTCACGGAGCTAGCTTCGGATCGAAACATCATCCAGAGGAGCCGAACTGCATACAGTGCCATATGCCATCGAACCTAAGCACCGATGTGGCACACACGCAAGTAACCGATCACCGAATTCCGCGTCGGCCGATGCTAAAAGCCAGCGCCTTGCAAAACGAGAGTACGACGAATGCCTTTCGTTTGGTCCCTTTCCCGAATTCGGAGGAGGCGGAGCGCGATATACGGGACATGGCATTGGCTTGGGAGTCATTGATGGAGGACGGCATGGAAGGGGCCGACAAGGAAGCCCTACGCCTGCTTCGTATGGCGGCGGCTCAATCGCCAGACGATCCAGTGGTCCTTTCGGCCTTGGGGTACCTAGAACAGCGGCGAGGCGCCCTCGACGATGCGCGTATTATGTATCAGAAGGCTCTCGCGCTGGATCCGACACTGATTGATGCTGGGACCAACCTAGGAGTGATCGAGGCGGAAACAGGCCATCTCGCCAATGCGGTCAAGCTCTGGCAGGGGGTATTCGCCCGGGCACCTGGTAAAAGCGGGGTGGGAATGAACATCGTCCAAGCACTCTGTAGCGTTCGGCAATTTGATGAAGCACGCAATATCGTCCTACGGGCGCTTCAATTCAACCCCGATATGGCCGACGCAAAGAATACGCTTCGATACCTGAATCGTACCCCTCCGAGTTGCGGCCCGTGATGGACCATGCACCTTCAGGGCAAAGCTTTGTCAGGCTTCCCACGGCTCGGGTTTTGACCAATGCTTCTCTCAAGCGTGCCATGACGGCCCTTCCTAGCCTTTGCCTTTACGTATTACTACTAATAGATTCCGGTTCTGCCTTAGCTCAGTCCATGCCCGGCTTACCGCCTAGCGGAAAATCTCAGTCCAGCACGTCACAGGTAACAGACTCTGCGCTCATGGGGCCCCGCCGCCTCATGCAGCAGGGCAAGTACGACCAGGCCATCTCCCAGCTACAAGAATTATCTGCCAACGACCCAGGTCTGAAAGGTCTATACCGCGAACTCGGGACCGCATACTACAAAAAGGGCGACTACACAAAGGCCGTGCAGTCGCTTAAAGCCGCCGTGGAGCAAGATCCGCACGACAACGAAGCGGTCCAGTTGCTGGGGCTTTCTTATTATCTAAGCAGCCGGCCGGCGGAGGCTATCCCACTGCTCGAAAGAGTCCAAGCCTGGTATCCACGGGCAAACGTGGACGCCTCCTACATTCTCGGGCTTTGCTATATCCAGACTAAAGACTATCCGCACGCGCGAAGCGCTTTCGCCAAAATGTTCGACGTCCCGCCTGAATCTGCACCGGCGTATCTCTTTACCGCTCGCATGCTGTTTCGTCAGGAGTTTGATCCGGTCGCGGAGGAGTACGCACAAAAAGCTATTGCGCTCGATCCCAAGCTTCCGCTGGCCCATTTTCTTTTGGGTGAGCTCTATCTATTCAAGTCGCGGGTCCCCGAATCGATTGCTGAATTCCAGAAAGAGCTGGCGATTAATCCTGGAGACGCAGCGGCCTACTACAAGCTGGCAGACGCCTACTCGCGCATCCAGAAGTTCGATGACGCCGAACGGCTTCTCCAGCGCTCAATTTGGCTGGATGCGACCTCTACCGGGCCGTACATCCTGATGGGAAAAGTGCTCGAGAAAAAAGGCGAGCCGGAGTTAGCCGTCCGGAGCTTGCGGCACGCGCTCGCGATGGATCCAAATAATCCGATCACGCACCATCTGCTAGGGCAAGCCTATCGCGACCTGGGCAACACCGAAGAAGCCGAGCGCGAGCTGAAGACTGCCCAGCAGCTCGGCGCGAAGGACGATGCGAATCCCTGAAAGAAATCAGACTCGTTATCTCGCCGCTACGTTCTGTTGAGAGCTCTGTTCCTTTGCT
>Ga0137403_10005475_pt1 | contig 14729 bp, 12 predicted proteins | sample CZOMad2_1_16fung_FD_122057 | JGI IMG/M metagenome (GOLD analysis project Ga0137403, IMG submission 122057) | Vadose zone soil fungal communities from Angelo Coast Range Reserve, California, USA - CZOMad2_1_16fungal (Hybrid Assembly) | ecosystem: Environmental > Terrestrial > Soil > Vadose zone... | reverse complement strand
CGCCTGCGGCGCCGGGGACTGCTTCGCCGCGGCGGCCGCCCAGGTCATCCGGGACGGCGGCCTGCTTACCGAGGCGGTGACCGAGGCCGTGCGCTGGGCGTCCGAGTTCGTCGGCCGGGGCGGTCCTGCGGTCGTGCCCGGCCTGACCGTCCCGCCGGAGGCGGAACGCCGTCCCGACCGCCAGCCGCCGGCCCGATCGGCATGGGAGATCGCGGCGGACGTCCGGCGCCGCGGCGGGCGGATTGTGGCCACTGGCGGCTGCTTCGACCTGCTGCACGCCGGGCACGTGAGACTGCTCCGGCAGGCCCGTCGGCTGGGTGACGGGCTGGTCGTCTGCCTGAACTCCGACGCCTCGGTGCGGGCCCTGAAGGGGCCGGGCCGGCCCCTGGTCGGCGCGCACGACCGCGCCCGGGTCCTGGCCGCGCTGGAATGCGTGGACGCGGTCATAATCTTCAATGAGCCGACGCCAGCGGCGGTGCTGGAACGGCTGCGCCCGGACGTATGGGTGAAGGGTGGTGACTACGGCCGCGGGGATTTGGCGGAGGCGTCCGTGGTCCGCCGCCACGGGGGCGAGGTGTACTTCGAGCCCGACGCCGCCGTGACCTACATCACCGGGGGCCGCTTCGGCTGGTCGGACTACGCCTTCTTCTTCCGGCGGTGGAGCGAGGCGTGGAACGCTGCCTCCGTCGCTCGCTTCCGCGAGAAATGGGAGCTGAGCCCCGATGATCCCGGGCTCAAGGCCATCGAGCGCTTCGCCTCCGGGCATCGCCACGTTCTTCTCCAGCCGACGCTCCGCGCGCTCGAGCGCGCCTTCGGCTGGCGAGGGAGACAGTGGCTCAGCCAGCATGGGCTCTTCGCTCTCGAGCGGCGAATCAACCGCTGGTGGGTGCCGCCTTTCCGGCGCGGCTCCCGGGCCGCCGCCTCGGCCGGCGCGGCGCGGGCGAGACGCTGAGCGGTGATGTTCCCGTACGCGCAGACCAACCTCCAGCTCTATCGCCAGCTCGCCGGCGACGGCTATGCCGCCGCGGAGATCGAGTCGGTGGCGGGGGCGTACGAGGTCGGCCTGCGCCTCTTCCCCGGCACCTATCGCGGCTCCGGCAAGCCGTTCCTCTCCCATCTCGTCGGCACCGCCAGCGTGCTCGCTTCCCTGCACCAGCGGACTCCCCTGGTCGTGACCGGGCTCCTCCACGCCGTCTACACGCACGGCGAGTTCGGCAACGGCTGGCGCGGCATGTCCGCCCCCAAGCGGGCGGAGATCCGCCGGGCGGTGGGCGAGGAGGTCGAGGAACTGATCGCGCGTTACACGCGGCTTCCCTGGCAGCGGCGTACCATTCCCGAGATCCGCGCGCGGCTCGACACCATGACACCGGTGGAGCGGGACGTGCTGCTCGTCCGCCTCGCCAACGAGCTGGAGGACCACCTGGACCTGGGCATCCTCTACCTCGCGGACATGGAGCGCCGGCGCGAGTTCATGCACGCGGATCTGCCCGCCGCCGCCGAGATGGCCGAGCGGCTCGGCTTTCCCACACTCGCCAAGAGCCTCACCGAAACTTTCGCGGACGTCGCCGGCGCCGAGATCGCCCCCGGTCTCCGGCGCGGGGACGCGGAGTCGATCCGGATCCCGTTCGCGTCCCACCGGCGCCGCCTGCGGGTGGTCCTCAGCCACTTCCTCGCCCGCCAGCCCTGGCGCTGAGGCGGCCTCAAACCGCGCCCGCGGGGACACTCACCGCGGGCGCCGCGGCCTCGGCGGCCGGCCGCGCTAGCGAATCGCGATCGGCGCCACCGACGCGCCCGAGAATCCCTGCAGCTTGAGGGGCTGCATCACGAAGGCGAACTCGTGGACGCGCTTGGCCACCAGCTCCTCCAGCCGCATGTTCTCCAGCAGATGGATGCCGTTGACCACGAGCATGATCTGGTGGACCGGCAGGGAGATCTGCGGGTCGGGGTTCGGGGCCACTTCCACCGGCCAGTTGTCCGAGCCCACCAGCATGGGGTCTTGCTGGGCCAGCCACTGCGCCGCGGCAATGCCGATGCCCGGGCAACTCTTGACGTACCGCGCATTGTCCTTCGCCCACAGCTTGCCCCAGCCGGTGTGGATGATCACCGCGTCGCCGGGCCGAAGCTGCAGGTTCTGCCGCTGGAGCGCTCCCTGGAGGTCCGGCACCGTGATCTCGTACGTGTCGGGCAGGATGTCGACGCCCTTGAGCCCGGCGACGTCGATCAGGACACCGCGCGTGACGAGGGTCCCGACCTTCTCGATGCCGAGCTTGGTGAAGCCGCCCCGGCTGGAGATGTCATCGACCTTGAAGCAGTTGTAGACCTTGTCCGCGATGGTCTGGTGGGCGAAGCCGTCGAGCTGGGTGCCGACCTGCCCGATCTCGCTGACGAGGACCTCCTCGTTGCTCCCGCGCCGGTTCGAGGGCTCGTTCATGAACGTCCGCTTGGTGTGCACGTCGAAGCGGCGGGTGCCGAAGAACGGCATCGAGGCGTTCAGCACGTGGCCGAGCTCGATGATCTCGCCGGACTTGATGAGCTGGGTCGCCCGTAGCACCGACTCGGCCTTCATGTGGTTGCCCGAGCCGCGCTCGTCCGCCGCCCCCCACTTGGAGGGACACCTCTGGGCGTCGCCGGGCGGGCTCCAGCTTTGGGCATCGGCCGTGGTACCGGCCGAGCCGAGCGCGATCACCAGGGCCATGCCGATCACGATGGGGCGCATGGGGGGCCTCCTTGCCGCGAGGGGGTATGAACGAGCCGTGTCGTCACGGCCATCTTCGGGCGGCGCGACAGTAGCGCAACTCGAGGGCGGACGCAACGAGGCGCGACAGCTCTTGAAGCGGTCAAGGTCAGCGGTCGGGAGCTTCCTCCCCGGTACTACCGTCGCCCATCATCTCGTAGAGTCGCTCCTGAGAGCGCAGCGGCGGCCGGCCGTTGGACCGGACCCGCTCCGAGGTGCCGTCGGGGAGGATGCGCCGCGCCTTCACGGTGTCGGCGAGCTGCGTCTCGAGAATCTCGCGGATCTGCCGGTGCAGGGCGGTGTCCAGGACCGGGAAGGCGGCCTCGACGCGGCGGTCGAGGTTGCGGGGCATCCAGTCGGCCGAGGCCAGGAGGTACTCCGGCTGTCCGCCGTTCTCGAAGTAGTAGATGCGCGAGTGCTCGAGATAGCGGTCTACGATCGAGATGACGCGGATGTTCTCGGAGAGGTTCGGGACCTCCGGGCGCAGGCAGCAGATGCCGCGGACGATGAGATCGATCCGCACGCCGGCCGCGCTCGCCGCGTACAGCTCCTCGATCAGGCTCCGGTCGACCAGCGCGTTCATCTTGGCGATGAGGCGCGCCGGGCGGCCCGCCCGGGCATGGTCCGCCTCGCGGCGGATCCGTTCCACGAACGCGTCACGCATCGCGGCGGGAGCGAGGATGAGGTGGTGGAATCCGGTCGGGCGCGTGTAGCCGGTGAGGAGGTTGAAGAGCTGGGTCAGGTCCTCGCCGAACTGGCGCCGGCTCGTGAAGAGCCCAACGTCGCTATAGATCCCCGCGGTCCGGAGGTTGTAGTTGCCGGTGGCGAGGTGGCAGTACCGCCGGATACCGTCCGACTCCTGCCGGACGACCAGACACGCCTTGCAGTGTGTCTTGAACCCGGGGAAGCCGTACACGACGTGGGCGCCCACTTCCTCGAGCGCGCGGGCCCAGCGGATGTTCGCCTCCTCGTCGAAGCGGGCCTGGAGCTCGACGAGCACCGCCACCTCCTTGCCGTTCTCCACCGCGGTCTGCAATGCGTGCGCGATCGGTGAGGCGGGGCTGACCCGGTAGAGCGTCATCTTGATAGCCAGCACCTTCGGATCGTTGGCGGCCTCCTGCACGAACCGGATGACGCTGTCGAAGCTCTGGTACGGATGGTGGACGAGGATGTCGCGCGCCCGGATGGCGCCCCAGATATCGGGGGTGCCCTCCAGTGCCGCCACCGGGTGCGGCGGTCGCGGCGGGTCCTTCAATCGCGGGATATCGAGCGCGGTGTAGAGCTGCAGGAGATCCGAGAAGGCGGCGAAGCCCGCGCCCTCGTAGACGTCATCGGCCTGCAGCTCCAGCTCGTCGAGCAGAAGGGCCAGGATGTCCGGCGGCAGATCCCCGTCGTGCTGCAGGCGCACCGCGTCGCCGAGGCGACGCTCGCGCAGGCTCCGCTCGATACCGCTCAGGAGGTCCGAGGGCCGTGTCGGCAGGTCGGGGAGGTCGGCGTCTCGGGTGACCCGAATCGCGTGGCTCGAGACGATATCGTAGCCGTTGTAGATGGTGGGCAGGTGCAGGCGAATCACGTCCTCGAGGAGCATGAACGCGTGCTTCCCGTCGGGGTCGGGTAGCGCGATGAATCGCGGCAAGGCCTGGCTCGGGATGTGGATGATCGAGAGCTGGCTGTGCGGGAAGCCGGACGGCGCGGACGGGCGCATCGATGCCACCAGGCATAGCGAGCGGTTGCCGAGGTACGGAAACGGATGCCCCGGATCCACCGCGAGCGGGGTCACCACCGGCAAGAGCGTGCGGCGGAAGTAGTCCTCGAGGAAGCCCCGCTGGTGCTCGGTGATCTCCTTCGGGCGCAGGAGCAGGATTCCCTCACCGGCGAGGAGCGGCTGGACGTCCTGGAGGAACGAGCGGTGCTGGGCGTCGACGAGCTCGTGCACCCGGGCCGACACCGCCGCCATGGTCTGCAGCGGGGTGAGCCCGTCGGGCGTCGGCGCCTGCTCGCCGGCATGGATGCGCCGCTTCAGCGCGGCGACGCGGACCATGAAGAACTCGTCCAGGTTCGAGCTGAAGATCGAGAGGAATTTGAGGCGCTCCAGGAGCGGCACGCTCCCGTCCTGCGCCTCCTCGAGGACACGCTGGTTGAATTCGAGCCACGACAGCTCCCGGTTCACGAATCTATCGGAGTCCATGTGCGTTCCTTCTCCGGCTGGCCTCGTCGAGCAGCACCCCGTCCCGCACGCCCCGGGTGCACACCACGAGACGGAGATACCCTCCGCCGACCATCACATCCTCGATGACCATCGCGCCGGCCAGGATGATGTCGGCGCGCTCGGCCTTCAGCCCACGGATCTTTCGTCGTCCCCGGAAGGACAGCGCCTCGAGACGCTCGCGAATGGCGGTGACATCGGACTGCTGCAGCACGAGTCCGTGCCGGTGCTTGCGCTCTCCCGGGTTGGCGCGCAGGTGCATGCTGGCGAGGGTGCGGACCGTTCCCCCCAGCCCGACGAGGATCTCGTCGCGATTGACGGGCGGTAGGGCGCTCCGGAGCCGCTCGCGGATCTCGGTGCGGAGGTCGCGCACCTCCCGCGGCGTGGGCGGATCGTGCTTCAGGAAGCCGCGGGTGGTCCGCACCGATCCCAGCGGCAGGCTCGCGCTCGAGACCACGCGGCCGTGGCGGACCCGGCTGAGCTGCAGGCTCGCTCCCCCCAGGTCCGCCACGACGCCATTGGTGAAGGGAAGGCTTTCGAGGGCCGCCACGACCCCCAGGCGCGCCTCCTCCCGGCCGCTGAGCACCTGCACCTCGATGCCCTCGTTCCGCCGCAGGGGGTCGAGGAGTCGCTCGGGGTTGCGTGCATCCCGGACCGCCGAGGTCGCGATGGCCACGATGCGCGGCCCTTGCCCATGGGGCGAGTACCGCGCGAAGAACCGGTGCACGGCTCGCAGGGTCTTGACGATGGCCCGTCTGGGTAGCGTTCCGGGCGCGCCGCCCCCGAGCCGGGTCGGCACCCGCTCCTGGGCGAGGATGCGGAAACCGGAGGTCGGTCGGATCTGCGCGAGGAGAAATCGGACGGCGGTTGAGCCCAGATCGACGATGGCGACCAGGTCCGAGGTGGGGCTACCGTCCAAGCCGGCTCCGTTCGTGCGTGCCACAGGCTCAACCTTTCACATGGGGAAGAGCCTCAGGGTAGCATGGGCCCCCGCCGGCGTGGCGGGCAGAGCTACTGGACGCCGAGAGACCTTAACATTCGGGGCTTTATGAACCAGCGGAGCTGTCCGGGGACGGAGGGCCCGTCCGGCAGGTGGACGAGTGCCGCGCCGCCTTTCTTGAACGCGAAGCGGTCGTCCCCCTGGTGCATGCCGAGTAGGTGAGCCAGGAGGCCGGACAGCGTGGGCTCGTGCCCGACCAGGGCAACCGTCGCGTCGGGGCGGTACTTCCTCAGCGCGGTCACCAGCACGTCGACGTCGTCCTGCCCGAGCGCGGGCTCGATCTTGGGGGTCACCCGCTTGAACGCGGCGGCGGCGATGTCGGCGGTCGCGCGGGCACGGGTGAGAGGGCTCGTCAGCAGGACGTCAGGTCGTCCGGTGATCCGGGCCAGCCCTCGGGCCGCCCGCCGGAACCGGATTCGGCCTCTTCGCGTGAGGGGCCGGTCGTGATCACGGATGCCGGCGTTTCCGTTGCGGACGGCGGCGGCATGGCGGATCAGCAGCAGATTCATCTGCTGCTCGAGGGCATGCGTGGCCTCGCGGCCGTCGATGACCTTGTGTCGATACTCTTCGAGTACCACGGCATCCTGGTGTTCTCCAAGAATGTCGTGGACCGTCTTCGCTTTTTCGATGAATCGTTCGCCGCGGGGGTCGGCCAGGGAGGTTTTCAGGCGGGTCGGAAGCCGCGCCGGGAGGGAGGTGAGGCCTCTACTTCATCGAAAGGTCACCCCGTCGCAACGAGGATTCACCGGGGGTGCTGTCAACTGGAGGCGCGTTTAAGGCTGACCGGAACGCCTACAATTTCCACCAGTCCAACCGCCGAGAGGCAACGGATCACGACCCACGAAGGGTCGAACTCGAACCGTCGCATGCTGAACTTCGGCGCGCGCGGGTGGGCGTGATGATTGTTGTGCAGACTCTCCCCGCCCGTCAGCCACGCGAGCATCCGGGAATTATAGGCCGTATTGTCGAAATTCTTGGCTCCCCGCCAGTGCCCCAGGCCGTTGATGAGCGGCGCCACCACGAAGACATACAGGATCGCATGCACCAGCCCGGCGGCGAGACCGACCCAGACTCCAAACACCAGGCACAAGAGCGCGATCCCGAGCGCGAGGCCACCCAGCCCCCAGGAGAAGACGTTCCGATCCAGCCAGTCCTCGGTGATGTCCGGCGCAAACGTCCGGATCGTCTCGGGGTTGCGCGCTTCTCGCATGTAGTAGTAGACGTTCCAGAACTGGATATTCCAGAAGCCAAACAGCTGAGGACTGTGGGGGTCGCCCTCCCGGTCCGTGAAGGTGTGATGTTTCCGATGCACGGCGACCCACTCCCGGCGGCTCTGGCCCGTCGTGAGCCATAGCACGGCTCGAAAACACCCATCCGTGACGGGATGCAACCGTAGCGCACGGTGCGCGAGCCCCCGATGCAGGTAGACGGAGGTCGCGATGGCGGCAATCTGGGTGAGTGCCAGGGCGATGAGCGGGGCGATCCACATGTGATGGAGCATCGTGCCCTCCTCACCCCCACTCTAGTCGGGGCGCTCGCCCGATGCCATTGGCCTTTCGTCCCATAGCCGCCGGCGGTCAGGACCGGGCGGCAATCACCCCCCCGGCGCCGGCGAGCCGGACGAGCTCCGCGAGCGAGCCCGCCTGCATCTTCTCCATGACGCGGGCGCGATGGACCTTGACCGTCTTCTCGACGATGCCCAGCTCCTGCCCGATCTGCCGGTTCAGCATCCCGGTCACCACCAGCGCGAAGACCTCGGCTTCCCGCGGGGTCAGCGTCGTGATGTGCCGCCGGACCTCTGTCACTCGAGCCTGTTCCCTTCGTTCTTCGATCGTCCGGGTCACCGCCTGCTGGATGGCGGCCAGGAGCGTCCCCTCATCCAGCGGCTTCGTCAGGACATCGACCGCTCCCCCCTTCATGGCCTTGACGCTTGCCCGGACATCGCCCCAGCCCGTGATGAACACGATCGAGAGGCGCTGTCCCGTCGCCTGCAGAGCCTCCTGCAAGTCGAGTCCGGTCAAGCCCGGCATGCGCACGTCCAGCACCAAACAAGAGGGGCCGTCGTAAGGAGGCCGAGCCAGGAAATCGCGCACCGAGGTGAAGGTCTCGACCTCATAGCCGGCGCCCTTGACGAGCCTCGCCAGACTCTTCCGCACCGACGCGTCGTCGTCCACCACGAATACGAGCGACGCGGTGGGGACGCTCACGGCGCCTCCTGGATGGCGGGCAGCGTGAACGAGAACGTGGCTCCCCCCTCCGGGTTGTTCCTGGCTCCCACCCGGCCTCCGTGCGCCTCCACCATGGAGCGTACGATCGCCAGTCCCATCCCCAGCCCATCGGCCTTCGTCGTGTAGAAGGCCTCGAAGATGTGCTCGAGATCGGCCTTCTCGATGCCGGCCCCTGAGTCCTGGACCGTCACCTCGACGGCTCCCGGACCATCGCGGGCCGTCCGGAGCACGAGCGTGCGATGCCCTGCCGCCGAATCCCGCATCGCGTCCAATCCGTTCAGGATCAGGTTCAGAACCACCTGCTGCAGCTGCACCCGGTCGCCATGCACGGGAGGGAGGTCGGGGGCGAGCTCGAGCCGAGTGACCACATTTCGAAGGATGGCATCGCCGGCCACGAGCCGGGCCACCTGGCCTACCAGCTCGCCCATGTCCACCCTCGAGCGCTCGAGCGTGCCCTTCCTGAGGAAGCCCCGCAGCCGGTTGATCACCTCACTCGCGCGCTTGTCGTCATCGACGATATCGCCCACGATCGCGCGTAGCTCCGTGAGGTCCACCCCGTCGGACTCGAGGAGGCGCCGAGCCGACTGGGCATTGGCCAGGATCGCCGTCAGGGGCTGGTTGAGCTCGTGCGCCAGCGAGGCGGTCAGCTCCCCGACCGTGGCGACCCGCCCGACGTGGGCGAGGTCCTGTCGGAGTCGTTGCCCCTCCATCTCCGCTCGTCGACGCGACAAGGTATTGGCGAACACCTCTCCGAGAAGCTGGAGTCGCTGTACGAACTCGTCTCGCCAGGCGCGCTCGGTGGCCACCGCGCTGAATGCCAGCGCCCCGATCACCGCCCCCTCCACCGTCAATGGGATCGCGACCTGCGACTTGATCCCCAGCCGGCGATAGGTCTGCCGGTCCACGGCCGCTTCACTCTCCGGGAGCTCTTCGATCCGGGTGAACCTCACCGTCTCTCCCCGCCGCAACTGCGTCACGCTCCAGGGAATCTCGTCGAATCCGAGCGCCACCGGTGGCGGATCCACCGCCTCGGCCATCCACCAGTGCGTGATTCGCGCCGTCTGGCTGCCCTCGGAGTACTCCGTCAGTCCGCTCCAGTCCACGGCCAGGAAGTCGGCGATCCGGCGCAGCCCCCGTTCGATCTCTCGATCGACGTCGGTCCCGGACACGCGGCTGAACGTGGCCGCCTGCTCCGCCAGCAATGTCTCGAAGCGGAGTCGCTCGCCCAGCGATACCTCCGCCCGCCTCCGGCCCGTGCGCTCGATCAGAAGCCCGGCACTGAGCACCGCCAAGGCGGCGACCAGGGCACCCGCGCCGACGATATTCCATCGGTACAGGGCCCACAGCGAGACCTCCTCGTATCGCACGATGCTGCCGGCCGGCAGCCGGCTCGCGCTGAGGCCCCACCGCCGGAGCTGCCGATCGTCGAACATGTACGCGGTCCGGCCGCCGTCGACGACGGGAAGTGTCTCCGGCCGCTCTCCGCGGAGCACCCGCACCGCGAGCTCGGCCGCGCGGGTCCCCTGGGTCTCGAAACTGGCCAGGCGCCCTCCCACGATGCCGTGCCCGAGGTGGGTCTCGGACCAGCTGTACAGGGGCACGCTCGAGGCGCGGGCGATCAGGGAGACGGCTTCGGGGTCGGTGAACAGACGTCCCGCCTGGTCCCGGAGCAGCGACACGAACAACACGATACTGTCCGACGGCAATGCGGCCACTTCGTCCAGCAGGCGCGCGATCGGCAAGCCGGCGAGATACGCGACCTCGATCCGACCGTCGTACCGGGCGAGATCCTGCGCCGCCGCCGCTTGGAGGTTCTGGTCGATCTCCGAGGTTCCGGTGATCACCACCGCCCGTCGCGTTCCCGGCTGGAGAGCGAGCGCGGCCTCCAGCGTCGCCCCCCACTCCGAAGGCAGCCGGACCCCGGTGATGGCGGATCCCAGCTCGAGCCCGGTGACGGCGTCCAGGTTCGCCGCGCAGAAGACGGCCGGCACTCCAGGAAAGAGCTCCGCGCGGTGCTTCAGAAAGAAGCGCAAGGTCGGAAACGCGACCGGCATGATCAGGTCTATCCTGCGACTCGCATACTTCTCGCGCAGAAAGGCGATCACCTGTCGCTCGTACTGCGCATCCGACACCCGGGAGAGGTCGAGATACTCCGTGTACAGGCTGACCGCCCCTTCCGGGTCGAGGGTGGGGCGGATCGCGTCCTCCACCGCGAGAATCTCCGGCAGCAGCCGCGCCTCCGGATACAGGAGCACCACGATCCTCGCCTGTTTCATTTCGCGGGCGGGGCTCGAGGACGCGCAACAGAGGAGCGCGAGGAGGGCCACCAGCAACACTCTCCGGCCCGGGCAGGCGCGCGCGGGGAGGGACATCAAGCTCAACATCTGATGGCGACTATAGTCCTGCTCGGTCCGGGCGGCAATGGCGTCGCCGCCTACGACCAAGGTCCAATAGCAGAGTCGAGGAAGGCGGCACCGGAGTGTCATGGGACCAACGTCCACTAGGCGGCCCTCCCGCCGCCTGATAGCGTGACGGCCAGAGCACCACCACTGGTTTCATGGCGCTCGTCGAGGCGGGACACGACTGGAGGCGTGGTAGTCGTCGTGTTCGCGATCATCGGCTATTTCTGAAGGCAAGTCCGGCCGTCTCGGTAAGGGGGAGAACCCGATGTATATCTTTGGCTGGATCTTCCTGGGTCTGGTCGCCGGCATCGTCGCCAAGCTCCTGACCCTCCGGCGCGATCCCGGTGGCTTGTTCATCACGTCTCTTCTCGGAATCGTGGGAGCGCTCATGGGTGGCTTCCTGGGCCGCTTCATCGGCTGGTACGGGGACGGCGATCTGGTAGGGTTCGCCATGGCGGTCGTCGGCTCGATCAGCCTGCTGGCCGCGTATCTCTTGACGATGGAACGGACGGCGAGCGTCTAAGCGGTCGAGCCGCCGAGTCTCTAGCGGCCTCGCCCCGGTCCCCTGCCCCTGTCATCACGCCTGTCCTCGCGCCTGTCGTCGCTTCGATCGCGATCCTTGCCGCGGCCCCGGTCGTGATCGTCATTCCGCTCTCGCCACTGTCGCCTCTCCGCCCACTCGTGTCCCCACTCATTGCCCCAGCGTGGAGGCTGCTGCCGCTGCCACTGATTCCAGTGTCCGGGGCGGACGTGGTAGTAGTTGACCGGCACGAGCAGGACGGGTCGAGGCACGATGTTCGGGGCGACGACGATCCAGGGGCCGTTGTATCCGCGGCTCACGTACCAACCGCTGTTGGCAAAGGCCCAGTACTGGCCGCCGTAGAAGAAGAGGTTCGCCTGGCCGGAAGGCACGTACTGGACCGCTCGGACTTCGGGGACGACGACGAGCCGAGGCGGAGACGGGAGGTGGATGCCGATGTCGACATGCACCTGGGCGTACGCGGGCGCGACCAGGGCGAGTGAGAGCAGCGCACCGATGAACACACGCATGAATGATCCTCCCATGACTTCACCGCTTCCCGGTCAAAGAGGGTCGGGGCATCCCTTTCAGTGCACGGTCAATACTAGAATAGCTGAGTTCCCCCTTGCCGCTAAGCTCCACTATGACATGGGGTGAAGGTCCAATAGGTCGCCGTGTCCCCAGGGCGGCACCGGTCGAGAACCGCCGGCCCTTTGCCCAGGAGAGGAGTCATGCGACTCTACGGAATAGCAGCATGGCAGCGGACCCGAGGAGCATCGTCGACCACCCAGACATCAGGAGGACACCATGGCCGATACTCCGCAGATCCTCGGCGACAAGGTCCGCACGCTCGAGGATGAGTTCTTCCGAAAGGAGGACCAGCGCCTCACCGCGCGGCTCCGCGAGCTCCAGGACAAAGCGGCCTCTCGCGAGGCCCTCGGGAAGGCCTCTGGGATCACGAACGAGGCCATCCTCGACAAGCTGCTCCAGCTGGGTATCCGGGCCGAGGTCGTGGCTGCGCTCGCCCTCGTGCCCCTGGTCGAGGTGGCGTGGGCGGACGGCTCGATCGACGCGCGGGAGCGGCGCGAGATCCTCGAGCGCGCCGAGAAGTCCGGTGTTGCCGTGGGCTCGACGGACCACGCTCTCCTCCAGAGCTGGCTCGAGCGGCGGCCCGAGCCGAAGCTGCTCTCGGCGTGGATCCACATGGTCGAGGGCCTCTGCGAGCACATGACCCCGGAGCAGGTTCGGGCCCTGCGCGGCGACCTCATCGAGCGCGCCCGGGCCATCGCCAGCGCGAGCGGGGGTCTCCTCGGCGTGGGCAAGGTCTCCGCCGCGGAGGCCGACATGATCCATCAGCTCGAATCGGCCTTCGGCCGGAGGTAATGGAGGAGTGCCATGAAGAGCAAGAAGGCGTCGTCGCGCGTGACCTCGGCGAATCAAGAATCCGCCGCCGCGGCGGCGGCCGCCAGCAGATCGACGAAGCGCAAGGCGATCGGGAGTGCGGCGGTCGAGAATGTCGCCAGGCGGCAGTTCGAGAAAACGGCCTCCAAGGCAATCCAGGCCCACACGCGCGCGAGCGGTCAAAGGCAGCAGGCCAGGCGAGATTCCCGGTAAAATTGCCCGGCGCCGTTCAGGATCGCTCGGCGGTGCCTCGGCGCCAGCGACGAAGGCGCAGGACGGGGCCGCGGCGGCGGGAGAATTCCGGCACGCGGCCGAGCGTGCGCGCGACGTCCTCGAAGATCGAGTAGGCGACCGGCGTGACGAGGAGGGTCAGGAGGAGCGACAGCGTCTGGCCGCCCACCACCACCACCGCGATGGCCCGGCGCTCCTCGGCGCCCGGCCCCGTCCCGGCCCAGAGCGGCAGCATGCCGCCCACGAGCGCGAGCGTGGTCATCAGAATGGGCCGCAGCCGGTCGCGGTTGCCCTGCATGATCGCGTCCTCGCGGCTCAGGCCGTCCGCGCGGAGGCTGTTCATGTGGTCGATCTGCAGGATGGCGTTCTTCTTCACCACGCCGAAGAGGACGAGGATACCGAGGGCGGAGTAGAGGTTGAGCGTATTGCCGGTGTACCAGAGCGAGAGAAGGGCAAAGGGCACCGACAGGGGCAGGGAGAGCAGGATCGTCAGGGGGTGGATCAGGCTCTCGAACTGGGCGGCGAGGATCATGTACATGAAGATGACGGAGAGGAGGAAGACCCAGAGGAACTCGGTGAACGTCCGCTCCAGCTCGCGCGCGCGCCCGGAAACGGCGGTGGTGTAGCCGGGCGGCAGCCGCATCTCCGCCACCGCGCCCCGCAGGGCGGCGATGCGGTCGGCCTGGCCGAAGCCGGGCAGCACCACGGCGCGGAGACGAACCTCGCGCTGCCGATCGGAGCGGTCGATGCGGGAGGCAGTGTACCCAGGGGCGATCTGCACCAGATTGTCCAGGCGGACCAGGCTGTCGGGCCCGGTCTCGCCGCTCTGACGGGAGACGAAGAGGCGCGAGATCGTGCCCAGGTCGCCCCGGTCCTTCTCGCTGAGCCGGAGCTGCACGTAGTAGTCCTCGTTGCTGGTGGGGTCGCGGAAGCGCGACACTTCCGTGTCGCCCCCCACCATGAGGCGCAGCGCGGTGGCGATCTGCTCGGTGTCGACGCGGAGGTCCCCCGCCCGCTCGCGGTCGATGCGGACGCGCAGCTCGGGCCGGTCGAGCCTCAGCGTGGTGTCGGGGTCGGCGATGCCGCCCAGCGCGATGGCCCGCGTGCGCAGCTCTTCCGCGTAGCGCGACAGCGCGACGAGGTCGGGGCCGCGCAGGACGAAGTCGATGTCAAAGCTGCCGCCCCCGATATTGAAGCCGGGGATATTGCGCACGAGGATCCGGAAGTCGCGGAACTTTCGGAGCTTGAGGCGCACCTGCAGCATGACCTCGCGCTGGCTGTAGTTGCCCCGGAAGGCCCCGAGCGGATGGCCCCGGAGCGTCTCGCGCCAGAGCCGGGCGAGACCGAACGTCCGGCCGTCGTGGGGCGCGGTGCGCACGTACACATTGCCCTGGCTGATGCGCCCGAGGAAGCTGCCGCCCGCGGTGATGAGGACGTCTCGCACCCCGGGCACCGAGCGGACCTCGTCGGCGATCGCCCGAACCGCCTCGTCCATCGCGGGCATCGAGATGCCCTCCGGGCCGTTGATGGACGCCTCGAACTCGCTCTCGTCCACGTCGGTGGGGGTGTACTCCTGCTTGACCCAGCCGTAGATGGGCCATGTCGCCGCGATGGTCGCGAGCGAGATCGCCACCACCGCCCAGCGATACCGCATGGACTGGCGCAGGGTGAAGGCATAGCCGCGGTCGAGCCAGGCGTAGAATCCGCGGCGGGAGGCGGCCTCGGCATGGCCGTGGGCGCCGCCGGCGCCGCCCGCTTCGCTGGCGCGGATCATCCGCGCGCTCATCATGGGAGTCAGCGTGAAGGACACGAGGAGGCTGACCAGCACCGACACCGCCGCCGTCACGCCGAACTGATAGAGGAAGCGACCGGAAACGCTCGACATGAAGGAGACGGGGAGGAAGATCACCACCAGGCTGAAGGTGGTGGCCATGACCGCCAGCCCGATGTCGGCGGTCGCCTCGCGGGCGGCCTCGAACGGCCGCATCTTCTTTTCCTCGACGAAGC
>Ga0137403_10005474_pt1 | contig 14730 bp, 12 predicted proteins | sample CZOMad2_1_16fung_FD_122057 | JGI IMG/M metagenome (GOLD analysis project Ga0137403, IMG submission 122057) | Vadose zone soil fungal communities from Angelo Coast Range Reserve, California, USA - CZOMad2_1_16fungal (Hybrid Assembly) | ecosystem: Environmental > Terrestrial > Soil > Vadose zone... | reverse complement strand
CACATTGCCGCGGCTGAAGATTTCATTCGCGGCATGGCGGTGGACAAGGTAATGAAGGCGCCAGCCGCTCCGGACCGCGACACCGCGAAAATTGACGCAGGAATCATGGCAATGATTCCGGATCGATCACAGAAGGCGCAAGCTCCCGACGAGTTGAAACCAACAAACCGCTTCGGCTCACCCGAAGGCTCGCTAAAACATTTTGTGGAGAGCCGTACCGCCACTGAGAAATTCCTGAAGGAAACCCCGGATCTCCGCGCTCATGCCGTGGACAGTCCGCTGGGCGGGCCGAAACTGGACGCCTACGAGTGGGTGCTGTTCGTCTCGGCGCACAGCCAGCGCCACACCAAACAAATCGAAGAAGTGAAAGCCGACGCAAACTTTCCGAAGAAGTAGCCAAGACGGGGTTTGCAATCGCGGCCTTATCTATCACGGTATTATTTCGTCATTCCGAGCGCAGCGAGGGATCTCTGTTTCTGCCGACGTCAGACCAAGGGAGATTGCTCACTCCGCAGACTCCATTCGGAATGACGACCTAAGCGCGCCTGTTCCCCTGCAGCAAATTGTCGTGGCCGAAAAATTCTCCGGATTACTTGCTTCCGTTCACCGAGCCGGTCGAAGCGATGGTGCCGGGAACGGTAATGGTGTTATCCATACGCACCAGAAAGCCAGTGTCCGAGGGCAGCACGACTTCCCGGCCTTTGCGCTGAGCAACGTAAATCGCGCTGCCGGCGAGACCGATTCCAAATCCGGCCGCTGCGTGGCTGGCTAGTTTGCCGATCACGGTTGATCCGCCGGTGCCAATCGTGCCGGCAATGATGCTGCCCTTGATGTCGTGGGTTTCCTGGAGCAACTGGCCTTCGGTGACGCTAACGTCCTTGCGGCGGCTGCCTTCGCCTTCGGTTGACGGCTTGGACACCGCAATGATGCTCATTTGAACCGGAATCAGCCGGCTGTCGATTTCGACCGAGCGGAATGTCAAGTTCAAATATGCTTCGCCACGAAAAAGCGCAAAATGATGCGCGCGGCTGATGCTGGTGACGATGCCGCGTATGCGGGTACCCGCTGGCAAGAGTTGCTGGTTGCCGAGCATTACCGGTTCGGTGGTTACGGCGATAAAGCCATCACCATTTCGTGACAACGACGTGCTGATATCGGTCAGAAGTTTTAAGCGCATCTGAGTGCCTTGCATGATCTGGCGTGGTTCAGCCTGAGAAAAGGAAGCAGCAAACGACAAAAGAGAAACAGCGAACATCAATCGAACTGCAATTTTCATTTAGTGATCCTCCTGCTTGCAATTTGCAAGCATACCTGCCGGGGCAGGCGTGCTCCGTAACGTGGAGCGGCACCGAGGCGAGGCCTCGTGGTGCGGCGCTGGCGCGCGGACCCGGCGAAAGCTGCGGCAATCGACGGGCGGATGGGGAGGAACTCCATCCATCGGAAGAGTACCTCAAAACGGGAGGCGTCAACGCGACTTTTTTGCCGGTGTGCACAGAACGGCGCAGGCATGCCTGCGATGTCTACCCCCAGCATTGCAGTCATCGCTGCGCGATCGCGAGCGCGCCCCCGGCGGGTAAACAAACTGCTGCGGCAGGCACGCTTGCTCAATCTCGACCGAAGGAGTATGTTCGCCTTCATTCCAGGCTCATCTGGTTTCAACGGAGGAACAATCATGAATTTCACTCGTTCGGGAATTCTGTATGTTGCCCTGGCGGCGGTGATGGCAACCGCCTGCGCAGCTTATAACCAGCAGAAAAGTACTGCAGTCGGCAACCACAGCATCTTGCGTTCGGCCGATCTGAAATGGACTCCGATCATCAAAGGCTGCGATTTGGCGGCGGTCAATGGCGACTCATCCGTGGAAGGCGCGCCCTTTGTGCTGCGTCTCCGCTGCACGGCCGGCAGCAAAATCCCCGCGCATTGGCATCCGACTGACGAAAATGTCACCGTATTGCAGGGAACATTTCAGGTCGGCATGGGCGAAAAATTCGATGCCGCAAAGCTGGAAACAATGAGTCCGGGCAACTTTGTCAGTATGCCGAAGGAGATGCGGCATTTCGCGCTGAGCAAGACCGCAACCATCGTCCAGGTGAATGCCATCGGCCCGTTCAAGGTGAACTGGGTAGATCCATCCGAAGTGATTCCTCCGGAGGCAAAGCCAGCAAAATAATTTCGCCGCCACCGGCGAAATTGCCGCTTCGAATTGCTGTGCTACAATTTTGCATGCAGTCTCGCAATTGCCGGACTGCCGGAGCGTGGAACTTCGGGCTCTGTGCAACGAGGTCCCGCGAACCCCGCCAGGCCCGGAAGGGAGCAACGGTACCGGGATTGCCTCGTGTGCCCCAGATCACCCGAAGTTCCTCACATCGCGAAGAGTAAACAGTTGTCCGCTTTCGAGTACTCAGTTGAATAAGAGTTCCAGACTGATTTTCCTTTCCTCCGCATCGGCTATTTGAAACTTAAAACTTTTCTCCATCGTCGCGTCGTGCGAGACTCTCCTTCATGAGCTATCAGGTAATTGCACGCAAGTGGCGTCCGCAGACATTTAAAGATTTGGTGGGACAAGAGCACGTCACGGGAACGTTGGCCAACGCCATCAAGAACGATCGCGTGGCGCATGCCTATATTTTTTCTGGCGCGCGTGGAGTGGGAAAGACAACCGCCGCGCGCATTCTGGCCAAAGCGATGAATTGCGTGAACGGGCCGACAGCCGAGCCGTGTGGAGTTTGCGATTCGTGCAAGGAAATCGCGGCGGGAAGTTCGCTGGACGTAATCGAAATTGATGCGGCGTCCAATCGCGGCATCGACCAGATTCGCGAATTGCGCGAGATGGTGCGCTACGCGCCTGCGGCATCGCGCAGCAAAGTCGTCATTCTCGACGAAGCGCACATGCTGACTGGCGAAGCGTCCAACGCCCTGCTGAAGACGCTGGAAGAACCGCCCGACCGAGTAATTTTCGTGATGGCCACGACGCAGCCGGAGGATCTGGAAGACACGATTCGTTCGCGCTCGCAGCATTTTCATTTTCGAGCGCTAACGTTCAATGAAATCGCGGATCGTATCAAATACATTGGCAAAGAAGAGAATCTGACCATCGCCGACGGCGCAGTCGCTGTGATCGCGCGCATGGCCGAAGGCAGCATGCGTGACGCGCTGTCACTGCTCGAACAAGCGCGCGCTTATTGCGGCGACAATATCCCCGACAAGGAAGTGCGCGAACTTCTGGGTGTGGTGCCGGAAGACGCGCTGAATGAATTAGTCGAAGCGATTGCGGCGGGCTCCGCGGATCGTGCGTTGGGTCTGGTGCACACATTCCAAAAAGAAGGCCGCAACCTGCAACACTTCTGCCGCGAAGCAATTCGCCACATGCGCAATCTTTTGATTGCGCGCGTTTGTGGTGCCGATTCGGATTTGATCGCCGCGACTCCCGATCAGCGGCCAGCACTGGCCAAAGCAGCTGCGCTCTTTAGCGAAGAAGACCTGACGCGATTTTTCAATATTTTGCTGCAGACTGACGATGATCTGCGGCGCAAACCTGATCCTCGCGTCCATCTGGAAATCGGTTTGCTGCGGCTCATTCACGCTGGGCGCTTGGCGCCTCTCGAAGAATTGCTGGCCGATTTGGGCGATGCGAGCGGCAACGGTGGCGCGGTAAAGAGTTCCACTGCGCGCGCCAGCGCGCTCCCCGCGTCAACACCGGTTTGGTCCAGCAAGAATGAAATCGCCAATGCCGCAACTGCTGGAGTGGGAGCATCGCTCACAGCTGCTGCGAATAATTCCGCTACGAATCCCGCCGCAACCTCGGTTACTTTCAGTTCCCCCGCTTCGGGCAAACGGCCGGAAATTTTTGTGAATCGCAGCGAAATCGCGACCAGCGTTGCACATCCGATTATTGCGGACGAGAAAGCGGCGGAGCGTGAAGCGGCGTCTGAGATTTCCGACGCAGAATCGCAAATGGCCGCGAACATTCCTGAATCGCAGCCGCAATCAATAATAAATCGCGTGGCGGCAAACGGCCTTGCGGAAGAGCAAGTGGCGGAAATTCGCGCCGCAATTCAGGCCCAGCAGAAATTTCTTGGCGAATTGCTGGAGCACGCGCATCGCTGGGAACTGCAAGGCGCGGAATTGCGCATATTTTTTGCCACGGAGAAACGCGCGTTCGCGGAAATGGTGGAAGGTCGCGACTCGCTGGAAAAAATCCGTGTTGTATCGGGCAAGGTGCTGAATCGGTCCGTGCGCGTATGTGCTAAGATGGAATCAGTTGGAGCGACGGCCGCGAAGGCGTCGCAAGCGGCGTCCGGCGCCAAAGAATTGCGCGAGAAATTTGAACGCGATCCGATGGTGCGCTCCATGTTACAACGATTCGGCGGCAGAATTTCTGAAGTGAAGCGGCGCGAAGAGGTCTCGTGATGGAAGTCAATGCGCTTCAACAAATGTTGTCCCGGTTGCGGCAGGTGCAGGAAGACCTGCAGCGTCAGGTAAACACGGTGGCGATTGAGGCTTCGGCGGGCGGCGGTATGGTCACCGTCAAGATGAATGGCCAGAAACAGATTCTGGAAGTGCGCATTGAGCCGGAAGTATTTGCGTCGAAGGATCAGGAAATGTTGCAGGATTTGATCCGCGCCGCGGTGAATGAAGCGTCGCGCCGCGTGGATGATGAACTTGCCACCCAGATGAAGTCTCTCACCGGAAGCATTCCCGGAATTCCCGGCATGAAAATCCCCGGATTGTTTTAGCGCGGAGCTTTGACCGACCAATCATTTATTGGATTGCATGGGTACGCGATTCTCCCAAACATTTTTCCTCACCACGAGATTTCTGAAGTTGCCGATGTAATTTCACAGTCACAATTGAAGAGAAGCCGCGCCGGCGCGCGTCACCTTCTCTCGGTGCCTGGGGTCTGCAAAGTTGCTGAGGATCTGCGCCTTCTTTCAATCGCTCGCGAGGTCCTTGGGCAGGCGGCAATTCCTTTTCGCGCGACTCTCTTCGACAAGTCGCCATCTTCCAACTGGCTTGTTGCCTGGCATCAAGACACTGCGTTGCCACTCGTCAAGAGAACTGAGCAACCTGGCTGGGGACCGTGGTCGATCAAAGAAGGTATTACCTATGCGCACGCACCGCGAGCAGCGCTCGAACAAGTCCTCGCGCTGCGAGTTCATCTTGACGATTCAGAGTCGGCCAATGGACCGCTCAGAGTGATACCTGAAACGCATTGTGGCGGCGTTCTTTCGGATTCTGAAATCCAAAAGCGCGCGTCGACAGCGCAAGATGTGGAGTGCACAGTCGCTAGAGGCGGCCTGATCGCTATGCGGCCTTTGATCATTCACGCGTCCTCGAAAGCTGAAAGCGACGCCGCTCGCCGCGTTTTGCACATCGAATACGCTTCGCGGATCGAAATCTCAAACGAATTACGTCTCGCCACTGTCTAGGCTCGGACGGAACGGCGGCAGCTGGGCTGCCGCACTCCAGTGCCCGCTGCAGACGGCGGCCGCTACAAAAGCGTTTAATCCGTGGCGGTGTTGCGCTCGAAGTCGGGTGGATTAATGCGCACGTTTTCCAGGATGCGCTCCAGCTTGTGCAGCAGATTTTCCTGATTGATATTTTTCAGATTGTTCGAACTACTGCTAGTCTCGCCGCCGATTGATCCACTGGAGCCCGCGGTAGCGACGCCGTAGCCGATTTCGTAGCAGGTGTCGTTCGTAAAGGCATGCAGAAAGACGCCATGGTATTCGTGCATGCTGGCGGCGGAATGTTCGACGAAACCGTCAAAATCGATGCCGTCGACTGTGCGGGTGACCGGTGCGCTGCGGGATTCGGCGGGAATATTGAAATCGGCGCATACGCCTTCCGTGGAACCGTAGTGCGCGCTGATGGTGAAGAATTCGTTCACGAAATTGGTGCCGAGATGCAGCCCTTGTGGCGGCTCGACGGTGGCAAGACGGATGCCGCCGGGTCCGGCGAAGTGCATCGGGATCGGGCCCAGATAACCGAGGCCGCGATCCATGCTGGGGAGTTCGCCTTCCTTCAACACATAACCTTTCGGTGCGTCGAACGCTACTCCGTATTCTTCATTGGAAAATTGCAGCGAGGTTGCAGCACGCTGCGACATTTTTTCCAAAGTGAGTTTACGGCCCGAAATTGCCGTCAGCGCTTTTTCCACGTCTGGGTGATGATTCAGTTCGTGGGAACTGGCCAGTTTTTTGCCGCCGCCAGAGTTGTGAGATGGCGCAGCGGAACAACCCATGACCCAGGAGACAGCGTATAGGAGTGCGGCGCAGGTGATGGCAACGTAAGCCGAGTCCAGACTGACCGTTTTTACGGTTGCCGTGTCAGGTTGTTCGATCATGACTGAATCCTCCAAGTTACGCGAATTCAGAAGTGCATTTGGTGAACCGGAAAATTCATGTTGCAGGATAAGGACTTGGCGCTTCGCAGGGCGGGCGTTGTGTCAGGCTAGACACAACTTGGCTGCGAGGTTGGAATACGCACTTGCGCGAAAAGGCTGAGTCCTCACGCGGTTTGCGTGGCTATGCGCGGGTGTGCTACACAGTGGGCATGCCTGATTTTGCCGCTCCTGTCGAACGACTCATCGACGAACTGAAGCATCTGCCTGGTATCGGCCAGAAAACCGCACAAAGACTGGCTTTCTACATTCTACGGATCCCCACGGAAGACGCGCTGGAGCTGGCGGAGGCGATCCGCGACGCCAAAGAGAAGATTCGCGAGTGTTCAGTGTGCGGAAACATTACGGATACTGATCCGTGTCTATACTGCACCGGAGCGAACCGCAGCAAACGCACCATTTGCGTGGTGGAAGAGCCGCACAACATCATGGCCATCGAGAAGACCCGGATGTACAGCGGGATGTATCACGTGCTGGGCGGGTCGCTGGCACCGTTGCAAGGGCGGGGGCCCGATCAGTTGAAGATTAAGCAACTGATTGAACGGCTGAAGGGAGGATCGGTGGAAGAAATTATTGTGGCGACCAATCCTACCGCGGAAGGCGAGGCTACGGCGATGTACTTGTCAAAACTGCTGAAGCCGCTGGGAGTGCGGGTATCGCGTATTGGCGTGGGTATTCCTGTGGGAGCGGATTTGGAGTATGCGGATGAAGTCACGATGATGAAAGCAATGGAAGGGCGGCGAGATTTGTAGCCCATGCGGTTTGGCTTGATCTTTCGCCCACGGCTGGTGGGGTCAGGATGCCAGGTTCGTGGCTGAAGCATAAGGCGTACTAGGCTGAAACGGTGGTACTCCTAGTCCAGACTGGCCATTTTAGTTTTTTCGGTATAGAGTCACAATTCTGCAGTGGAGTTTCCCGTCACAAGGAGGTGCGCTATGCCTGATCTGGCGCACTACATGGCGCAGTACGATCACGAACATTCTTCGGTGTGGAATAAAATTCTGCACGGAATTGGGATACCGCTGATTTTTGCGGGAATCGTCTTGCTCCTCTTCATGAAGTGGATCTGGGGCGGTTCGTTTTTTGTCGCCGGCTGGATGCTGCTGTTTCTGGGCCACAAAGTAGAAGGAAATCATCCCGCTTTTTTCCAAGGGCCAGTTTATTTACTGGTTGGCCCGATTTGGGTGGCAAAAGAGATATGGGATTTCCTTACCGGCAAGCGCCCTCAGGCGGAAGCCGATGCGCCCAAAACGGAACGCCGCTAAGCAGAGCAAAACAGACTAGATAAGCAAGGGATCAAACGCCGGACATGGAACAGTTTGGCAAGGATCGTGCCGACGATCCTACAGACATGGTGCAAGAAAACGCTATGAATGCGGGTGAAGAACTGCGCAAGCGGCGTAGTTCGCGAATTGTGCAAGCGGTGCCGCTGGTGGTAACCGGCGTGGATGCGCTGGGGCGCCCGTTCGTCGAGCGCACGTCGAGCTTGATCATTAATTGCCACGGGTGCCGTTACCAATCGAAACATTACGTCCTGAAAAATATGTGGGTGACGCTGGAGATTCCACATGCCGAGGCGGGGCAGCCGGCCCGACAAGTACGTGGACGAGTGGCATGGATTCAGCGGCCGCGCACGGTGCGGCAACTGTTTCAAGTGGCGCTGGAGTTGGAGCTTCCGGGAAATGTGTGGGGCGTCGGGTTTCCGCCGGAGGATTGGGGCAATTTTGTTTTGACCGTGGGCGCAAAGGGCTACGTGGCAAAAGGCGAGGACATTGTTTTGTCGTTGCCGGAAAAATCGGCTGAGAAATTAAGGGACGCGAAGCCTTCGGCTGAACCGGAGCTTCCGCCTCCCGCAATCGGTACCGATAGATCGTTTAACTCAGGGTTTGCAAGCACCAACCCTGAAACCCTGCATGTTCTGCCGCCGCCAACCAGTACCACCGACGCTTCCTTGCAATTGGCGCGGCAAGTGGCGCGCTTGATCGCGGACGCGAAGCAGCAAATCAGCGCGGCGGCTCGCGAAGCAGCCGCACAAGCGGTGGCAACCGAACACCACACGGCTACGGAAAAATGGCAGCAGAAATTCAGTGCGGCGCAGTCCGATATTGCAACGGAATCGGGACGCGCCGTCGAACGCATTCAACACGAAAGTGATGAGCGCAGCCGGGCGGTGTATAGCGCGGCAGCGAAAGCGCTGCAAGACGAATTGCCGAAGTGGCTAGCGCCTCACCTGGAGCAGTTAACGCGCGAAGTGACGGCGACGATATCGAAAGCCGGCGCGGAGCAGCATACGCTGCACGAGCAACATGCGGCTGGAATTACCGAGCGCGTGCAACAGCTCTGCCGGGAGGCCGAAGAAGTGGCGCGGCGGATTGCCGAGCAGGCGTCGGTTACATCGGCAGTGATGGACAGCCGCGTCAGAAAGCAGGAAGAGGCGTTCGGCGCGCATCAAGACAAGCTGAATGCGACGGCAGGCGCGGCGCAAGAACAACTGACAAACGCAGCTGCAAATGCGCAAGGCGAGATGCAAGCGCGTCTGACAGCGCAGGTAGATCTGGCGCGAACGCAGATTCAAGAGTTTGTGGAATCGGCGGTGGCAAAACTGAAAGAAGGCGCGGCAGAATCGGCGAGCCAGAGCGCAGCTGATTTGCGCGCGCAAACCCAAGAACACCTCGACAATGAATTGCAGCAACGGATGACGGCGTTGCGCGAGGCGGCAAAGAGCATCGCATCGGAAACCGAGGAACGGGTTAACCGGGTTCACGGAGATGTACTCGGCAAATTGCAGGAGAACTCGGCGTTGCTAGAACATTCTATCGCCCGAGCCGGAGTGACGGCTTCGCAACTGGAGCAATATTCCGAGCGCCTGGGCACGACACGACAGCACGCGCTGGAAGGATTTCAATCGCAACTCGATGACGTGCTATCTCTACATCGCAATGAACTGCACCGGCGCAGTGAAACGCTGTTCGACGATTTGAACACGCGCATTCGGCAATCGTTCGACGATGCCAGCCAAGATGCGGTAAGAAAATTCGATGAACAGGTTCGCAGCCTGGCGGAACCTCATATTGAAAAGACCAATGATGCGATCAGCCGCATGGCGGGGGGCAGGTCACTACTGGACGCTTCGCTGACGCTGCAGCAGGAACGGATTCGCATCGCGGCGGATGAAGCCTTTGCGGAATCACTGGCACGATTCCGGGAAAATCTGGGCGGTGTGGAAGAATTGCTGCAGGAAGCGTCGCAAGGCGTGATCAGCCGCAACCTGGCGGAGCTCGAGAGCAAGGCCGGCGACGTGCGTCACGAGGCGCGCGAGGATATCTACAAGACCGCGGAATGGTACGAAAAGAAAGTGCAGACGCAGCTAAGTGGCCTGACGGAAAAAATGCTGGAACAGGGCGGGCATCAACTGCGCGAGCGCGCCGGAGAAGTTTCCGCGGAGTTTGCTGCCGAGCTTGATCATTCCAGCCGGAATTTTGTCGGCCACTCACAGAACCAGATGAAGGAAGTGGTGCGCGAATCATTTGATCGTGCGCGCGAACTGTTTGCGGAAGCCGCGGACACGACCACCGCGGCGTTCATGGACGAGATTCAACGCCACGCGCGGCAGGAGTTGCACGGATTTGAGGAAGCGGTGGGTCAGACCGCCGCGGAATCGAACCGGCAATTTGCGGCTTCGCGGGAAACAATTGCGCAGCGTTTGACCGATGAGCAGGAAAGCTTTTTGAAGCGCTTCCAGGCGGGCATGGCCACCGCGCTGGAGAATGGCGTGCGCGAGGCGCAGGAAAAAATCAGCGATGGTTTTTTGCCGCTGTGGGAATCGTGGAAGGCCATGACCGAGAAACAGCAGGAGGAATTGCGCGTGTCCATGGCCGATCTGAGCAGCACCGCGACCGGCGAGTTCAAGACGCGCCTGGAGAATGTTTCAAACACTTGGCTGCTGACCACAGTGGCCAAGCTGGACTACCAGTCGCGCGACGTGGTGTCCGGGCTATCCGCGAGCGCCGAAGAAAAGCTGCGTAGTGCATGCGCCGAAGTTTTCTCTAATGTTGGAGAGTCGTTGCGCAAGCGGCTGCAGGAAATCACCGCGGAGTTTTCAAAGACGTCCCAGCCAGAATCGAAGTAAGCGCTTCTTTCATTCACGATGCCAGTTGTTACTGCGTGATTCGCCTCCGCTTCGCATGACCTGTATAATTCCCTTTCCATGGCCAACCGGGCTTATCTGCGTATCTGGACGCACGAATTTTCGCGAGAGTCGATGGTTGCGCAGTTCGTGCGATTCTTGGCAACTGTGCCGCTGTCCGCGCCGCGGAACGGATTTGACAACCTGGTGATTCAGGCTATCGATCCGACCGAGACGCCTGTTTCCGAGTGGGATTTTCGCGAAGGCACTTTCGGCGCTCCCGAAGTGGCGGCGATTGCGGCGCAGCATATTCACGACGACAGCGCTTACATTGTGGATGCGCAGTGGGACTTGTGGACCTTCGAGAGCGAAACCTTGAAGTGGACGCAGGGGCCGCAGCCGCTGGAAATCATTTGCCGCGGGCTGGAGTACGATGACGGCGCAACGGCCAGCGAAGGGCAATTTAGCGTGGACCTGGGATTCGAACATTTGTTCACCGGGCACGGAGGAATTCTGGCCCCGGGAGCTGCTTCGAATCCGTTTGACAGTTCCGATCACCCAATCGAGAAGACTTTCCGGCAATGGATGTCGGTGGATGCCAACCGCCGCGAATATGCCGCAAAGACGCGGGAAAACATCCAACAGTTGTACAGCTGGATCGAGTCCATTGAACGGGCATTGCCAGTGGAACGGAACGAGTTGTCGAGCGAAGGAGAGGAAAATTTTGAAGCGCGCCTGGATGCGATTCTGGGCCAGCATTAGTGCAGGGTGGTTGGCGATGGGCGCCATTGCGGTCGCTGCTGGCGGTCCGGTGCAGTCAAAGAGTTATCCCCGCCACAATGAGACGATCCTGGCGAGGATATCGCCGGGGCGCACTTCCATGGCCAGGGCGCTGACACTTTGGCGCAATCCATCGAGGAACGATGAGCAAAATCACTCGGCAGTATGGCAGAGCTGCGATGGCGATGAATTGAACGTTAATTTTAGCCAGGAAGGAATCATTCAGTCGGTGTGGCTGAGCAAGATAAAAGCCAAGCCCTCACGCGCTTGTGCGAACGCGCTCTCGATGGCGCCGAAATTCGGCACCGGTTTGGGATTGCGGCTGGGCGACGGTGCAGCGCGAGTGTTGCAGTTGTATGGCGAACCGGATTCGCGCAGTCCTAGCACCAAAGACCAGCAGCGGCTAGAATTGCTATATTACGCTTTCGATTGGGCGGGCCCTGACGTGCCGCAGATGATGGAAGTGCTCTGCACGGTGGAAAAAGATGGCAAGCCGGGCCGGGTGATTGAAATCACGCTCTCGGCATCGAGTCTGTAGCTAGCCTGGCTAAACAAACCATGGAAATCGGTGCTCACAATGCGGCGCGATGTTCGTCTGGAAAGATAGTGACTGCTTTGCTGCCTGTCGCGCAAAGTTACTCACGCTCGCTTCTCGTTTCCCTGGTGTTGGTTGCGGGATGTGGCACAAATCCAGCTCCCAAACCGGAAGAGCCGGTCGCCGCAAAGCCCGTTGAGCCGACGGTGCCGGACGAAGTTCGGTCTGCCGCTGATTCGCTGCTGGGAAGCGAATCGCAAGTGCTGGCATTTGGCGATCTGGCGAAAACCGGCAAGCAACAGGTTCTGGTGGCGAACGTGGTGCCCAAGACGCCGAAAGACAGCATTACGGGCACGATCGTCACGCGCGCGGTGATCGCGGAAAATGATGGCGGACAGTGGCAGGAAGTTTTTCGCTGCGACGAACACTTGAAGAATGCGAAAGGCTACTTAGGAATGACGCCGATTGAGCCGGTGAGCGGATGGCGGCTGCAGTTCGAACAGGACGCGGCGAAAGGATTGACGCTGTATCTGACTCCGGTGAAGGGCATGGAGGACAAGCACGTCCTGCCTATCGGTGTGCGCTGGAATGCAAAAACGAAACGGTACCAATCGCTGGATCGCACGTATGAGCAATTCCTGGGCGAGTCGCCCTCGCTTACGACACAGAGGTCGCAACTGCGGTGAGCAATTCGGTACAAGAAAAGGTTCAACAGTCACCGCCAAAAAAGGATCTGAGCGGCTTGATGCCGTATTTGCGGCGGTATACCTGGGCGATTGTGCTGGGATTGTTCGGCGTGCTGCTGATGGGAATTATTGGAAACGTGATTCCGCTGGCCACGGGAGTGATCACGGACACGCTCGCGGGCAACGCAGTTCCTTTCGAACATTCTACCGGGGCGCACGTCGGAATCCCGGTGACCGTGCTGGCCGGGTCGAGACTTAGTCGCTCGATTCCCTTTTATCAGGCTAAAAGCCGCAGAACGCTCGGTATCTACTGCCTGATTGTGATTTTATGCGTGAGCATCAAGGGCTTTCTGTCTTTTATGGCGCGCTGGAAATTGATTGGCGTTTCGCGGGACATCGAATTCGACATACGCAATGACTTGTTGAAGCGGCTGCTGCTGCTGGAGCCGGAATTTTACGTGCGTAACCGCACCGGTGAGCTGATGTCCCGTGCGACCAATGACCTGAATTCGGTGCGCATGGTGCTGGGGCCGGGAATCATGTACAGCGCCACGACCCTGGTGACCATGATTTTCGCCATTGTGGTGATGGTTGCTCTTTCGCCTTCGCTCACACTGTGGGTTTTGTTGCCGGCTCCGGTGGTCGCGGTGGCGGTGTGGTTCTTTGGGCGCACCATTCACGACCTCTACGAAAAAATTCAGGCGGCGCTGGCGACCTTAACGGCGCGGGTGCAGGAAAACTTGTCCGGCGTGCGAGTGGTGCGGGCCTACGCACAAGAGGAAGCCGAGCAGCGGCAGTTTGACGAGCCGAACCGCGAATACGTCGCGCGCAACATCAAGCTGATCCGCACCTGGAGCATGTTCATGCCGTCGCTGCAGGCGCTGATCGGCACAACGTTCCTGATTGTGTTGTGGCAGGGCGGGCACCAGTTGCTGCGCGGTCAGATTTCACTGGGCGCTTTGATTGCGTTCAATGCCTATCTCACGCTGTTGGTTTGGCCGATGATTGCACTGGGCTGGGTAACAAATATATTTCAGCGTGGCGCTGCGTCGATGGGACGGCTTAGCTACATACTTTCGGCGCAGCCGAGTATTGATGATTCGGCTGCCAAAGTTTCGCCAAATACGAAGCCGGTGGGCGAGATTGAATTTCGCGGATTGACGTTCAGTTACCCCACTTCGCTCGCGGGAAACGATTCGAAGGCGAAAGCGAAGTCCAACGGACAAGCCAACGGCCACTCGAATGGTTCGCATCCGGTGCTGCAGAACATCGATCTGAAGATTCCGGCCGGTTCGACGCTGGCGATTGTCGGTCCAACAGGCAGCGGTAAGACCACTTTGGCTGCGCTGATTGCACGATTGTGGGAAGCGCCGGACGGAGAGTTGTATCTGGACGGAAAGCCATTGAAGGAATGGCCGCTGGCAGCGCTGCGTGGTTCGATTGGCTTCGTGCCACAGGATACTTACCTGTTTGGGGAAACCATAGGCGGCAACATCGCGTTTGGATTGCCCGCATTTACCGATGATCAGGTACTCGAAGCGGCGGGGATTGCGAATCTGGATGGCGACATTCAGGATTTCCCGAAGCGCTACGATACCGTAGTTGGCGAACGCGGAATCACCCTCTCCGGCGGACAAAAACAGCGCACGGCAATTGCCCGCGCGGTGATTCGCGATCCGCGCATTCTGATTCTCGATGACGCGCTCTCCAGCGTGGACACCCAGACCGAAGAACGCATCCTGACCGGATTGAAACGCATCATGGAAGGCCGCACCACGATTTTGATTTCGCATCGTACTTCGACGGTGCGCGACGCCGATCAGATCGTTGTACTTGTCGATGGGAAGATTTCGGAACGCGGCACCCACGATGAGCTGCTGGCCGCCGGCGGATACTACGCCGATCTCTACCAGAAACAACTTTTGGAAGAAGAACTGGAACGCGCATGAGCACGACGCCAGTCAATCCGCACGAAGAAGAAGCCCTCGGCAAAGCGTACGATTCACGCTTGATGCGGCGGCTGTTGCAGTACATGGCGCCATACAAATGGTGGGTGGTGCTGGCGTTGGGCATGGTGGCGATTGTCACTCCGTTGGAGCTTGCGCCGCCGCTGATGTTCAAGAATGCCATAGACCGTTATTTTGTTCCAGCCATGCAGGGCACGGTCGGAGAGGCGCAAGCGTGGCGGGGGATTTTAATA
>Ga0137403_10005473_pt1 | contig 14730 bp, 15 predicted proteins | sample CZOMad2_1_16fung_FD_122057 | JGI IMG/M metagenome (GOLD analysis project Ga0137403, IMG submission 122057) | Vadose zone soil fungal communities from Angelo Coast Range Reserve, California, USA - CZOMad2_1_16fungal (Hybrid Assembly) | ecosystem: Environmental > Terrestrial > Soil > Vadose zone... | reverse complement strand
GCCATGCTCTCCGTCAGGTGGAGCAGCGCCGCCTTGGCGAGTCCGTACACCGAGTGCGAGCGCACGAGGCCGGAGGTGGCGCCCAGGTTGACGATACGCCCCCAGCCGAGCTTCTCCATGCCGGGCAGCACACGCTGCGAGGCGAGGAACGCCGCCTTGAGGTTGGCGTTCATCACGTAGTCCCAGTCGCGCTCGGATAGCGTCCGGAAGGCGGTGTCCGCGAAGGGCCCCACGTTGTTGACGAGCACGCTCACGGGCCCGAGGGCGGACTCCACCTCGTCCACGAGGCGGCGCACGTCGCCGCTCACAGCCGCGTCGGCCTGGAAGGCCTTGGCCTCTCCGCTGATCCTATGAATGGCCGCCACCACCTCGTCGGCCCCGGCGCGTGAGTGGCGATAGTGGACGGCCACGCGGGCCCCGCATCGGGCCAGCTCGCGCGCGATGTCCACGCCCGTTCCCGAGGAGGCGCCGGTGACGAGCGCGACCTTGCCTGCGAGAAACGTCTCCTCCGCCATGGCGGTCGGTCTCCTTTGGTCCGGGGTCAGACGAGATGGCAAGCGACGCGGTGCGCCGGCGCCACCTCGCGCAGTGTCACGGGCTCCGCGCAGACGGGCTGCGCAAGCGGGCAGCGGCCGCGCAGGCGGCAGCCTCCGGGAATGTCGATGGGGCTCGGCACCTCGCCGGCCAGCACGATGCGCGCGCGCCGCACGTCGGGGTCGGGCACCGGGACGGCCGAGAGCAGCGCCTGCGTATAAGGATGCAGGGGCCGCGCGAACAGCTCGGCGGTGGACGCTTCCTCCACGATCGTCCCCAGGTACATGACGGCGACGCGATGGGCGAGGTACTTCACGCTGGCGAGGTCGTGGGAGATGAACAAGTACGTCATGCCGAGCGTGGCGCGCAGCTCGTCGAGCAGGAGAATGGCCCGCGCGCGGAGCGAGACGTCCAGGGCCGACGTCGGCTCGTCGAGGACCACGAACCGCGGCCGCGTGGCGATGGCCCGCGCGAAGTTGACGCGCTGGCGCTGCCCGCCCGAGAGCTCGTGCGAGTAGCGACCAGCCAGCTCGGGGCCCAGACCGACCTGCGCCAGCACCTCGGCCACGCGCGCGCGCCGCTCGCCGGTGCCGAGCGTGGTGTGGCGCCGCAACGGCTCCTCCACCGTGCGCCCCACGCTGAGGCGCGGGTTCAGCGACGCCGTCGGGTCCTGGAACACCATCTGGAGGTCGCGGCGCTGGCGGCGCAGCGGCTCCGCGCTCAGCGTGGTGAGGTTCACGTCACCGAAGGTCACGCGGCCCGCCGTCGGCTCCACCAGGCGCAAGATCGAGCGTGCCACTGTCGACTTGCCGCAGCCGGACTCGCCCACGAGGCCCAGCGTCTCCCCTGGCGCGACGGCGAATGACACGCCGTCCACCGCGCGCACCGATCGCGGCGCTTGCCCGCCCAGCCGGTCGAGCCACGCGCGAGCGCCACCGAGCGGGAAGTGCTTGACGAGGCCCTCAACGGACAGCAGTGCCACTCTCCACCTCGACGGCATGGCAGGCGACCTCGTGGCTCGCCCCCGCCGCGCGCAGCACGGGGCGCTCGCGCCGACACACCTCCAGCACGCGCGCGCAACGGTCGGCGTAACGACAGCCCGGCGCCGGCGCCAGCAGCGAGGGCACCGCGCCCGGGATGGGTTCCATGGCGACCTCGCGATCGATCCGCGGAATCGAGCGCACGAGGGCCTGCGTGTAGGGATGCAGCGGGCGTTTGAAGAGCGTGTGGACGTCGGCGATCTCCACGAGCTGGCCGGCGTGCATCACGGCCACTCGGTCGCACGCCTCGGCCACCACGCCGAGGTCGTGGGTGATCAGCACGATCGAGGCCTCCGTGCGGCGGCCGAGCGCGCGGAGGAGCTCCAGGATCTGCGCGGCGATGGAGACGTCGAGGCCGGTGGTGGGCTCGTCGGCGATGAGCAAGCGCGGCGACGAGGCGATCGCCATGGCGATCATCACGCGCTGGCACATGCCGCCGGAGAGCTGGTGGGCGTACTGGCGCGCGCGCCGCTCGGGCTCCGCGATCCCGACGAGCGTGAGCATCTCGATCGTCCGCCGCCACGCCTCAGCCGGGGCGACGTGCTGATGCAGCGCGTACAGACGCGCGATCTGCCTGCCCACTGTGAGCACCGGGTTCAGCGCCGTGCGGGGACTCTGGAACACGAGCGCGATACGCGCGCCGCGGACCTCGCCCATCCGCTCCTCGGGAAGGGCGAGGAGGTCGGCCCCCTCGAAGCGGATCTCGCCACGCACGATGCGGCCGGGCGGTCGGATGAGGCGGAGCAGCGCGTGCGCGGTCACCGACTTGCCGGAGCCCGATTCCCCGACGACGCCCAGGATCTCGCCCGGGCGCACCGAGAAGCTCACGTGGTCGACGGCCTCCACGAGGCCGTCCTCGGTGGCGAAATGCACGGTGAGGTCGTGCACCTCGAGGAGCTCGCTCACCGCACTCCTCGCATGCGCGGGTCGAGAAGGTCGCGCAGGGTGTCGCCTACGAGATTGAACGCGAGCACGGTCAGCATGATGGCGAAGCCGGGGAAGAGCACGAGCCACCACTCCCCCGAGACGACGTAGCCGGCGCCCTCCGCCGTCATCTGCCCCCACTCGCTCTGGGGCGGCTGGATGCCGAGGCCGATGAAGGACAGCGCGGCCACGGTCAGGATCGCGAAGCCCATAGCCAGCGTGGCCTGCACGATGAGCGGCGGCACACAGTTCGGAAACAGGTGGTAGAGGACGATCTGGTGCGGGCGGTTGCCCACCGTGCGCGCCGCCTCCGCGTACTCCGTTTCCCGCGCCTTCAGCATCTCGCCGCGGATCAACCGGGTGTAGATCGGCACGTGGGTGAGAGCGATCGCGGCGACCAGGTTGGCGGTGCTGTTGCCGAGGGCGGCCGTGATGGCCAGAGCCAGGATGAACGCGGGGAAGGCCATGACCGCGTCCACTCCGCGCATGACGAGATGGTCCACCCAGCCGCCCCGGTAGCCGGCCGCCGCGCCCAGGGTGGCGCCGAGGGTGAGGGCGATGGCCGTGGCGCTCAGGGCGACCAGCAGGTCGATGCGCGCGGCGTGGATGAGGCGCGAGAGCTGGTCACGCCCATAGAGATCGGTGCCGAGCGGATGCCGCACGGAGACACTGGCCAGGGCGGCCGCGGCGTCGGGCTCGTCGGGGTCGTAGGGCGCCAGCCACGGCGCCAGCAGGGCCGCGACGGTGACGACGAGGATCGCGCCGAGCGCCGCCAAAGAAAGCCGGTTGCGGGCGAGCCGGCGCCAGGGCATCAGCGGAGGCGAATGCGCGGGTCGGCCAGCCCGTAGAGCAGGTCGACGGTCAGGTTGACGAGGACGTACATGACGGCCACGAACAGCACGAACGACTGGATCGGCCCGGCGTCCTTGGTGACGAGCGAGGTCACGGCGTAGTGACCGAGACCGGGCCACGCGAAGACCATCTCCACCACGACGTTGCCCGCCATCAGGAAGCCGAAGATGACGCCGAGCAGCGTGATGACGGGGATCAGCGCGTTGCGGAGAGCGTCGCCGTAGATGACACGCCGGCGTGGTAGCCCCGCCGCCCAGGCCGCTGTCACGTAGTCGGATTCGAGGATCTCCAGCATGGTCGCGCGCACCATCCGGGTGAGCGGAGCCATCACGGCGAAGCCCAGCGTCAGCGCGGGGAGCATGAGGTGGTGGAGGGCGGAAAGCAGGGCGGTTCCGCGCCCGGTGACGGCCGCGTCGATCACGTAGAGTCCCGTGAGGCGCGGAGGCGCAGGCACGTCGGCCGCGAGGCGCCCGAGCGGCGGCGGCGCCACGCCGAGCAGGTAGAAAAAGACGTAGAGCAGGAGCAGCCCGGTCCAGAAGCTCGGCATGGCCACACCGCCCACGCCGAGAAGCCGGCTCGCGTGGTCGAGCGCGGTGTCGCGGTGGACGGCGGAGAGCACCCCGAGCGGAATGCCGATCGCCGCCGCCACCAGGAGACTGGCCAGCGTCAGCTCGAGCGTCGCGGGCACGCGCTGCCGGAAGTCCTCCAGGACGGGTCGGCCCGTGCTCGAGCTCTCGCCGAGGTCGGCGCGGAGGAGGCCGGTGAGGTAGCGCCAGTACTGCACGTGGACGGGCCGGTCGAGGCCCATCTGCCGCTCGATCGCGGCGACGTGCTCCGGTGTGGCGAGCGAGCCCGCCTTGACGAGCGCGGGATTGCCGGGGAGCACGTAGACGAGGGTGAACGAGATCAGCGTCACCCCGAAAAGCGTCGGGACGACGAGAAGGAGGCGGTGCAGGACGTACCGGCCGAATCCCATGGCTCAGGACCGCCCGGCGCTCCCGCTAGGTCCGCTTCGCCGCGTAATACCGCTCGAACGTGTCCCAGCGCTTTTCGATCCCGCTCAGGTCCGCCTTCATGACGCGCGTCCAGCTGTCGTACCAGAGGAAGCCCCACACCGCGTCGTCGATCAGGATCTTCTGGGCGACGAGGGCGGCGCCGATCCGCTTCTCCGAGTTCGTCTCGTGCATGCTCTCGTCGATGAGCTTGTCGAGGACGGGGTTGGAGTAGAACGAGGCGTTGGTGAACTTGGACTTCGTGTGGAAGTTGAAGACGAGGTGGTACCAGGGATCGTTCACCCACGACTGGAACGATTCGATGGACAGCCCGTGGCCCCCCTTGATGGCCACCTGGCGGAACGTGGCGTCGGTCTCCCGCACGATGGAAACCTTGAACCCGATCTTCTCGAGCTCGCGCTGGATCCACACCGACGCCGCCTCGTGGGTCGTGTAGCCCACGCGGATGGCGAGCTCGACGGGGATCGGCCCCTTCACGCCGGCCTCCCCCATGAGGGCCCTGGCCTTCTCGAGGTCGTACTTGTACGGCGAGAGCGTGCCGCTGTAGCCCGGGGTGAGGTGCGGGACGGGCGTCTTCATCTGCGTGCCGTACCCGAACAGCACGTTGGGCAGGATCGCCTGGATCGGGATGGCGTAGTTGACCGCCTGCCGCACGAGCGTGTTGTCGAAGGGCGGCTTGCTGCCGTTCATGCAGAGCCAGTGGCAGGTGGTATCAGGCACCTGGAACACCCTCAGCCCCTGCTCACCCTCGAGGCTCTTGACGTTCTTCGGCGACAGCCCGGGGCGCCCGACAACCATGTCGATCGCCTTCTTCTTGAGGAGCAGCACGCGATCGGCCTCGTTGGGAACGAACTTCAGCACGATGCGCTGGAAATACGGCTCCGGCCGCCAGTAGCCCTTCGTCGACTCCAGCACGACCTCGACGCCCGGCTCGTTCCTGACGAGGTGGTAGGGGCCGACGCCGGCCACGTTTCGCTTGAGCCACTCCCCCGCCCACGGGTCGTCCTTGGTCGCGTGGGCTTTAGCCTCCTCCGGATCGATGATGGCGTTGTTCGACAGCGTCACCACGTCCAGAGCCATGGGGCTCGGCGCCTCCATCTTGATGGCGAAGGTGTAGTCGTCGCGCACCTCGAACTGCTCGGGCGACTTCACCTGGATGAGGGCCGGGATGACCAGGCGCATGTAGCCGGGCGACTGCAGGCCGCGATCGAAGCAGTACTTGGCCGCGTGCGCGGTCACCGGCCGGCCGCTCGGGAAGGTCGCGCCCTTGCGGATCTTGAAGACGAGCGTGGCGCCGTCCCGCTCCGTCGACCATGACTCCGCGATCATCGGGTCCCACTCGGCCGGCTGGGAGCGGAAGAAGCCCGGCTTGTCCTTGATGGGCCGCACCTTCCAGCCGATGAGCGTGTCGTAGCAGTTGGCCACGGTGACGTAGCCGCCGATGGCCTTGAAGTGGGCGGGGTCGAGGGTGTCGATGTCGGTGTCCCAGGCGACCACGAGCGTCCGCTTGTCCTGCGCCTCCGAGCGCCGGGGACGGAAGCCAGCCGCGCCGAGCGCGGCGACTCCGACGGTGCCCTTCAGGAACGACCGGCGATCCATGCGTGGGCTCATGCTGGGTCTCCTCTCGGGATCACTCCTCGATCGGCTCCGTCGTGAAGAAGACGTTCTTCGGACGCTCCAGGTAGTTCTCGTAGAGCTGACGGAGCAGCTCCTGACCGGCCGGGGAGGCGAGATCCTTCTGGTACTGGTCCATGTCGCGGATCTCGATCCGCTCGATGTAGTTCCAGCCCGCGGTCTCGGCGCCGTGGATGGGCCCCTCGATGCGATGCGTGGTGTAGCTGGCGATGCTGGACAGCGTCTTCGCGACCTTGTAGTCGTACTCGCGCAGCCATCGCTCGTAGGCGGCGGGCTCGACCCCCTGCTTCAGCGTCGTGATGACGTAGCGCACTTTCACCGGCGTTCCTCCTCGCCTGCGCCGCTGGCTATCCAGCGGCGACGGGTTCGAAGCAGTCCAGCAGGTCGCCCGTCTGCAGCACCCGGTCTTTGTCACAGGTCGCGCCGTTGACGGCGACCAGCCACGTGTCGCCGGCGGCTCCCAGCGAGACGAGGAACGTCTCGATCGTGGTGCCCGCCTCCAGCTCGATCGCGAGGCGATCGCGGCCATCTAGCATGAAGCGACGCAGATTGCCGTGCATGTGGACCGTCACCGTCATTCGCGCAGCTCCGCCCGCACGCGCGGCATGACCTCGGTCTGGAAGCGCTGGATCGTCGTCTCGATGCGGCCGTCGACGGCGAGCGGGTAGATCATCACCTGCGCGATGCCGCTGCGGGCGAGACGAATCAGCTCGGGCGCGATCACGTCCGGAGGGCCGGTGAGCGTGCACGCATCCACGAAGGCGTCGGGCACGTCGGGCGCGACTGCGCGCAGCGGCGCGGGGTCGTGCGTGTAGGGCAACGCGAGCACCCGGTCCCGCAGGACCGTAGGCAGCGTGAGCCCCGCCGTTGCGAAGGTGAAGAAGTCGGGACGCTGGGCGCTGAGGCTGCGCACGATGGTCGGACGCATGACGTCGCGCGCGGCTCGGCGGTCGTCGTGCACGCAGACGTTGAGCCGCGCCACAAGGGCCACGCGCGCGGGGTCGCGCCCGGCCTCGCGGGCGGCGCCGTGCACGGTGTCCTTCAGGAACCGCACGAGCGGCTCGGCGAGCGCGCCCTGCATGATGGCGCCGTCAGCCACCCGGCCCGCGACCCGAGAGCCGGCGGCCCGTTGTGACGCCACGTAGATCGGCACATCGGCGCGCGCGGGCTTGAAGTCGAGGCGCCCGTCCGTGAAGCTGATCTCGCGCCCCTTCGCCGTCACGGTGTCGCCGGCGAGCAGCCGGCGGATCAGCTCGACCCCCTCGCGGATGGCCACGGCAGAGCGCGAGGCGTCGATGCCGAGCTCGCGGAAGCCGCTCACGCCCGCGCCGAGGCCCAGGATCGCCCGCCCGCCCGAGATCTCGTCGAGGGTGGCGATGGCCATGGCGGTGAGCGCGGGGTGGCGCGAGTAGGGATCGGTCACGCAGGGCCCGAGCTGCATCCGTCGCGTGCGCAGGGCGCAGAGGGTGAGGCAGGCGTACGCCTCGCGGAAGAAGCGCTCGTCCGCGAGCCAGAAGTCGTCGTACCCCGTCGCCTCGGCCATCTCGGCGAGCGCGGCCAGGCGCGCCGGCTCGTAGGTCGGCAGGATCAAGAGTCCCGTACGAAGCGTCATGCGCCGGCGTCGCGGAGCGCGAGCGCGATGTGCTCCGCGGTGATCGGCAACGAGGTCAGACGCAGTCCCGTGGCCGAGGCCACGGCGTTGGCGACAGCAGCGGGCGGCTCGATGTTGGGCGGCTCCCCCACGCCCTTCGCACCGTACGGCCCCACCAGGCTGGGGTGCTGGACGAGGATCGTCTCGACGCGCGGCATGTCCAGCGTGGTCGGCATCTTGTAGTCGGTGAGGTTCGGGTTCAGCACGCGGCCGTTCTCGTAGACGATCTCCTCCGAGAGCGCCTGGCCGAGCCCCTGCGCGACGCCACCCTCGATCTGGCCCTCGATGTACGTAGGGTTCATGGCGAACCCGACGTCTTGCGCCACCACGTACTTGTGGATGGTGACGTCGCCCGTCTCGGGATCGATCGAGAGATCGACGGCGTGGGCGTGGAAGCTGGGCGAGTGGAAGGCCGGATAGACGTGCCCGTCCACGCGCTTGCTGTCGTAGGCGGTGGGCGGCGCGATGAACGTCCCCTGCGCGATGAGGCCGCCGCCCGTCTGTTGCGACAGCCGCGCGAGGTCGGCGAGCGAGATCCGCTCGCCGTCCGCGAGCACGTGCTTGTCGACGAGGCGGCAAGCGTCCGGCGCAACGCCGAGCTGCGCGGCCGCCAGCGCGAAGATCCGACCTTTGAGGTCGTCGACGGCGGCGCGGCAAGCGTTGCCGACGGCGAAGGCGGTGCGACTGCCCTGGGCGCCGAAGTCGAACGGCGTGGAGAACGTGTCGGCCGACACCACGTTGATATCGGCCAGGTCGACCCCGAGCTCTTCGGCGAGGACCTGAGCCGCCCCGGTGAGCGCCGCGGTCCCGATCTCGGCCGCACCCGTGTTGAGCGCGACGGTCCCGTCCGGGTTGATCTTCACGTAGACGCCCGAGGAGCCGCCCGTCGTCGTCCACCAGCCGCAAGCCAGTCCCTTGCCGCGCCACCGCCCCGGCCGGCGGTCGTTCCACGCGATCGCCGCCGCCGCCTTGTGCAGGCACTCCTCCAGGCCGACCCCTTCTAAGATCTGGCCCGTCGGCCCCTCGTCGCCCTCGCGCACGATGTTCTTGAGCCGGAGCTCGAGCGGATCGAGGCCGAGGGCGTCGGCGATGATGTCCATCTGCGACTCGACCGCAAAGTTTGCCTGGGGGCCGGAGGGCGCGCGGAAGGAGCCGCAGTTGGTCTTGTTCGTGTACACCGCGAAGCCTTCCAGGTGAAGGTTCGGGATCTTGTACGGCCCCGCCAGCACGAGCGTGGCGACCGACGCAACGGCGGGCCCGGAGCCCGCGAACGCGCCCGTGTCGAACCAGATCCGCCCGGCCTTCGCGGTGATGCGCCCGTCGGTCGTGACGCCGGTCTTCAGCTCGACGACGGTGCCCTGGCGAGGGTACGCCGCGGTGAGCTCCTCCTCGCTCGTGGTGATCACCTTCACGGGTCGGCGCGTCCCTCTCGCCAGGAAGGCTGCGAAGTGCTCGACCCCCACGCGCAGCTTGCCGCCGAAACCGCCGCCGATACCCGGCACCACCACGCGGATCTTCGACGGCGCCATCTGGAGGATCTCGGCCAGCGTGTTCTGCACCTCGAAAGGCAGCTGCGTGTTCGACCACACCGTGACCTGGCCCGAGCTGTCCCACGCGGCCACCGCCGCACGCGGCTCGGTGTAACCCTGGTGGACCATGCCGGTGCGGAAGCGGTGCTCGAAGATCCGATCCGCCTCCTCGAACCCGCGCTCCACGTCGCCCACGACGATGCGCGCGCGGTTGCAGACGTTGCCGTCGCGATGGAGGATCGGAATCGCCGTGTAGCTCGCCCACTCCTCGTGGATCAGCGGGGCGCCGGGCGCCAGCGCGGCGTCGAGGTCGAGAACGGCGGGCAGCGACTCGTAGACGACCTCGATGGCCGCCAGCGCGCCCTCCGCGGCCTCGGGCGTCGTCGCCGCCACGGCCGCCACCGGCTGGCCGACATACCGCACCTTGCCCCGGGCGAACACCGTCTCGTCCTTGAGGGCGCCGCCGTAGCGGACGTCGGGCACGTCGGCGGCGGTCATCACCGCGCGCACCCCGGGCAGAGCACGCGCCCGCGCGGTGTCCAGGCGCACGATACGCGCGTGCGGCTCCGTGCTGCGGAACACCTTGCCGACGAGCATGCCGGGCAGCGCGAAGTCCGCGGCGTAGACGGCGGTGCCCGTGACCTTCCCGGCGCCGTCCATACGCGGCAGCGACTTGCCGACGACGCGGGGCTCGCTGGTGGCCATCGATCACCTCCCGGCCCTGCGGTCGCGGGCGACGGCGAGGACCGCGTCGGCGATCTTCTGGTAGCCGGTGCAGCGGCAAAGATTCCCCGCGAGCGCCGCGCGCACGTCGTCCTCGGTGGGCGACGGGTGCTCCTCCAGGTAGGCCTGGGCGGAGAGGATCATGCCGGGGATGCAGTAGCCACACTGCACCGCGCCGTGGTCGATGAAGGCGCGCTGGAGCGGATGGAGGTCGCCGTTTCGCGCGAGCCCCTCGATCGTGAGCACCTCACGCCCCGGGCACTGGGCGGCCAGCAGAATGCACGCGTTCACGGCCGCGCCGTCGAGCAGGACGGTGCACACGCCGCACTCCGCCTCCAGACAGTTCTCCTTGGTCCCGGTGAGGCCGAGGTCGGCGCGCAAGACGTCGAGAAGCGTGCGGTGAGGCTCGGTGAGGATCTCGTGCCGCTCACCGTTGATCGTCAGCGTCAGGGCGAGCTTGCTCATGACGCCTCCTTCCGGACGCGCTCCACGCAGCGCGCGAGAACACGCGGGACCAGCGTCTCCACGAGGAGGCGACGGTAGCGGGCCGACGCGCGCACGTCGCTGATCGGCTGGCAGGCGGCCACGGCGAGCCCGGCCGCCTCCCGCAGCGTCTCGGCGGTCAGCGCGCGATGCTCGAGGAAGCGCTCCGCCTCGTGCGCACGCAGCGTCCGCGGTGCCACCGCGCCAAGCGCGATCCGCGCCTCCAAGCAGCGCTCTCCGCTGGCGTCGAGCGTCAGCCGCCCCGCCACGCACACCACCGAGATCTCCATCGCTCGGCGGCGTCCAGCCTTCAGGAAGGCGGTGGCGGACCGCGGGGCGAGGCCGGCGAAGCACACGCCCGTGAGCAGCTCGTCCGGCCGCCGAGCCGTGCGGCCGGAGCCGATGAGAAAGTCCTCGAGGCGCAGCGTCCGCTCTCCGCCGGGGCCAAGGCACGTCACCGAGGCATCGAGCGTGAGGAGAACCGGCACGACGTCGGCGGCCGGGGAGGCGTTGACGATGTTACCGCCCACGGTGCCGACGTTCCGCACCTGGTGACCACCTACGACCTCGGCGCCCTCGACCAGCGCCCGCAGCGGTCCTTGGAAGGCAGGAAAGCGCTCGAGGGCGCGGTGGGTGACGAGCGCGCCCACGCGCACGGCGCCGTTGGCCTCGATGGCGTCGAGCCCGGACACGCGGTGCAGACTCACGACGTGGCGCGGCCGCAGCTTGCCCCGATGCATCTGGATGATGAGATCGGTGCCGCCGGCGAGAAATCGTCCGTCGTCGCCGAACCGTGCGCCGAGGGCGACGGCCTCTGCGAGCGAGGTCGGCTCGTGGTACTCGAAGCTCACGCGTGTCTCCGGGGCGCCCGCGGACGGCCGTTGTCCGTTCGTACTCGTACGCCGAGACCGAAGTCGCGCGCGGTGACCTCGTGCGGCCACACGGCCGCCAGCTCGGCCGCTGCACGCTTCAGCCGCGGCGCCATCCGGTGCAGCTTGTGCACGGGCACCCGGAACGTCGGCCCCGACACCACCACCGACCCGACGACACCGGCGCCTCTTATGACCGGCACCGCCACCGCCCGGCCGCCCGCCACCAGCTCCTCGTCGACGATCGCGTAGCCCTGCGCGCGGACGTTGCGAAGCTGGGCGAGCAAGCGCGCGCGCGACGTGATCGTGCGCGGCGCCAGCCGCGCGAGACTCTGCTGCATCAGGGCCGCCGTCGCCGCGGCCTCGGAGAGGCTGGCGAGCCATACCTTGCCGCTCGCCGTCGCGTGCAGCGGCGCGACGGCGCCGACGAGCGGCACCATCCGCATCCGTTGGTCAGGCCCTTCCGCCTTGGCGACGAAGAGCACGCTGCCTTCCTCCACGACGGCGAGCTGTACCAGCTCGCCCGTCTCGTCGGCCAGGGCTTGCAAGATCGGCGCGCAGAGGCCGGGGATGCCGACCCGTTCGGCGTAAGCGAAGGCGAGGGCGAGGAGGCGGCAACTGAGATGAAAGTGCCCGGTGGCGGTGTCGCGGCGCACGAAGTGGCCACGCTCCATCGTGGCCAGGACCTTTGAGAGGGTCGCCTTGCCATACCCCAGCTCGGCGCTGAGCCGGGTGAGCGCGACGCCCTTGGGGCGGTCGGCGAACACCTCGATCACGCGCATAGCACGCGAGATCGAGGCAACGCCGACACCGGGAATCCGGGACGTTGTGAGCGATGCCATCTATTCGGAAACCGAGTTTCCGGTTTATGGCAAGACGCCGGGGTTGTCAAGCCGGTGGGATCAGCTCGCGGCGCACGCCAAGCGTGACGGCCTCCGTCCGGCTCGCCGCGCGCAGCCTGCCGAGAATCGAGGCGACGTGAAACGTCCTGCTGAGGCAAAGACGTCGAGGCGCAACGCGATCAGGCCAGCCGAGGCTGATCAGATGGAGAAGGGCGTCGGAGGGCCGGCGCTCAGCGACCGGATCCTCGATGCCGTGTGTCTGACCGGGCCGCTGTCGCGCTGCCGCGAGCAGCTCTCGGCGTTCCGCAGCGCCGGTGTCGACCTGCCGATTCTCGTCGCCCCGATCGGCGTCGACGGCGCGCGCGGCGTGATCAAGGCGTTCCGCCGTTAGGGCACCGCCCTATCGGGGGACGCGGTAGCGCTTGAGCGCGTCGGGATCGATCGCCGCGCCGAGGCCGGGCGAGCTCCTGAGGTGGAGCACGCCGCGGTCGAGTTGCACCGGATCGGCGACGACGTCGCCGGCCATCTTGAGCGGTCCGACGGCCTCGCACCCCGGCATGACCGCGCCGCTCGTGGCGGCCACGGCGGCCTCCGCGAGCGTCGAGAGCGTGAGGCCGAAGCCGTGACCGACGACGACCCGAAGGCCCGCGGCCTCCGCGCACTCAATCATCTGCCGCGTGCGCGTGAGGCCGCCCTGCTTCATCACCTTCACCTTCACGATGTCCGCAGCCTCGTGGCGGATGATGTCGATCAGCGAGGCGGGCCCCGTCACGCTCTCGTCGGCCATGAGCGGAATGCCGATCGCGCGCCGGATCTCGGCCAGACCGGCGATGTCGGTCCGCGCGATCGGCTGCTCGACGAGCGTCAGCGCGTACGGCTCGAGTCGCCGAATGAACGGCACCGCGTCGGCGCGGGTCAGGCTCTCGTTGAAATCCACGCGCAGCGCCATCCGGTCGCCGCCGTCCGCGCGGACGGCGGCGACCCGCGCGATGCCCTCATCGCCGGCGCCCGCGACCTTGATCTTCGCGGTCGTGAACCCGCGACGCAGCCACTCGCCGGCCTCGCCCGCCGCCTGCGCGGGCGGCACCGCCCCGATCCACGCGTTCAGCGTCACCTCGCGCGTCAGCGCGCCGCCGAGGAGCGAGTGGACCGGCAGGTCCAGCGCGCGGCCCTTCACGTCGAGGAGGGCCATCTCGATCGCGGCTTTCGCCTCGAAGGCGTCGGCCACCTCAGCGTCCATGAGCGCCAGCGCGCGGTGGAGGTTGAAGGGATCGGCGCCCACGAGCGCCGGGGCGAGCCGCGCCACGACATCGTGGATGTCCACGGCCGACACGAGCGAATAACCCGGGGTCGGGTCGACGTTGCCCCAGCCCTCGACGCCAGCGTCGGTCGTGACACGGACGAGCAGGCTGCGCTGCACGGCGGTCGTTCCGTGCACGCCGCGGACGGCAGTGGCGAGCGGAACGTCCACGAGGACGGGCTCGGTGGTGAGGATCCGCATCGACAGGGTTTATAGCACGCCCGCGGCGCCCGTCGGCGGCCGGGTACAATCATCCCTCGGCGACAGCCATGTCCACCCGCACGCGCCTGCGTCCGTGAGCGCCGCCCTCGAGCTCGAGCCCGTCCCCTGCCCGCTCTGCGGCGGCCGCGACGTGGCCACGCTGGGCTGGCTGCACGACGTCGCGCTCGGCGTGCCCGGCCGCTTCCCGCTCGCGCGCTGCCGCGGCTGCGGGCTGCTGCAGCAGAACCCGCGCGTGCGCGAGGACCAGCTCGACCGCGCGTACCCCGACAACTACCCGCCGCACACGCGCGACGCCGAGATGCCGCGCATGCTGCGGCACGCGGGGCCCGCGGTGCGCTGGGCGCTGGCGACGTGGCTCGGCTACCGCCACCTCGAGGCGGCCGACGCCGGGCCGCGCGCCCGGGCGTGGGCGCGATTGCACCGGCGCAAGATCCGCGAGAACTTCCCGCCGTGGATCGGCCAGGGCCGCCTGCTCGACGTCGGCTGCGCCAACGGACGATTCCTGCACCAGATGCGCACGGTGGGCTGGCGCGTGGCCGGCATCGAGATCGATCCGGTGGCAGCGGCCAAGGCGAAAGCGGTGACGCCCGAGGTGTTCGTCGGCGATCCGGTGGAGGCGCCCTTCGCCACCGGCGCGTTCGACGTCGTCACGTCATTCCACGTCGTCGAGCACCTGCCCCGGCCGCTGCTCGCGCTCTCGCGCATGATCGGCTGGCTCGCGCCGGGCGGCCTGCTGATCGTGGAGGTGCCCAACGCCGGCGGCGCCGGCGGGCGGCTCTTCGGCCGCTACTGGATCGGGCTCGACTTTCCGCGCCACCTCGTGCACTTCACGCCGGCCACGATGCGGGCGATGGTGGAGCGCGCCGGCGGCCGCGTGGTGGCTGCCTCGCACCGCACCAAGCCCCGCTATCTCACGCGCAGCCTCCGTCACTGGCTGCGCGACCAGCGGGGGGCGCACCATCGCGTGACGCTGGCCGCGCTCGACAGCCGGCTGGGCCGCGGCGCCGCCAAGCTCGCGCTCGAGCTCGTGATGCCGATCAACCGTCCGCTCGGCCTCGGCGAGGTCGTGCGGTATTTCATCCGTCGCGCCTGAGGCGCGGGAGGACACCATGG
>Ga0137403_10005472_pt1 | contig 14731 bp, 8 predicted proteins | sample CZOMad2_1_16fung_FD_122057 | JGI IMG/M metagenome (GOLD analysis project Ga0137403, IMG submission 122057) | Vadose zone soil fungal communities from Angelo Coast Range Reserve, California, USA - CZOMad2_1_16fungal (Hybrid Assembly) | ecosystem: Environmental > Terrestrial > Soil > Vadose zone... | reverse complement strand
CCGTCGAGCGACATCGTATAGGCGCCATCGATCGGCACCATCACGATGTCGAGCCGGCCGATCGCCGCGAAATGGCTGTCGTCGAGCTTGTGATGCAGGTGTCCGAGATGGCCGATGCAGAGGCCGGCGACCTCGAAGATAAAGATGGAGTTGCCGTCCCTGATCATCTCCGCGCTCGAATCGTCGCTGAAATAACGCCGGATGTCGGTCGTCACATTGCGAATGAGGACATCGCCGATGCGTTGCACGATTTGCGCCGGCTTGCCGTCATCGCCCCAGCCATGCAGCACGTGGGGAATGCGCGGATCGGGGAATAACGAGTAGTGCGTGCTGTGCGCCCGGTTCATGGTGACGACGTCGGGCAGGCGGCCGGTCGTGTAGGCGCCGCTAAAATCGGTCGCGATCCGCACGCCGCCGGGGGTATCGATGTAATAGGTCGAATGGCCGGCATAGGTGATCGCGACCTGCTCGGCCTTCGCGGCTAGCCGGCGAAGGCTGACCGGCGTGGCACGGGGCGCCGCCTGCGACATCGCAAGGCATTCGCTGGCGCGGGAGGCATCCTGGGCGGCCGCCGGTGCGATCAGCGGAGCCAGCAGGGCAAGGAAGGCGGAAATGGATCGCAACATGGCAGAACCCGTCTCAAGATCGGTTCGCACTGTATAGCGCAATTTCGGGGTCGTCATGACAACCGCGGGCCGATCCGGTCAAGGCTATCATGTCTGATCGGAGCTGGCGTCGCCCGCCTCACCGCGAGCCGCCCGGGTCGCGCGAATGCGCGCCCGATAAGTGCACGAAGCATCGATCGTCAAAAAAAGCTATGGATTGCGTCGTCGCTTGCGCGTCTCGCAATGACGTGAAACTACGTTTTCGTTTTCGGCGGCTTCGGGTGAGGGGCGAACTACGGCGTCGCCTCTTTCGGCATCAAGAGCCGATCACGCAGCCCTCGAAGAGCGAGCTTCGCTCGTCTCGATCCCGCGAAGTGCGGGGCGAAGGGGCCCACTTATCTCGTCGGCTTCGGCGGCTGGCGGCGGCGGTCGCTGGCCGGTTGATAGGCGATGCGCGAATGATGCGCGCAATAGGGCAGGCTGGTAAGGGCCTTGCCGCCGCAGAAGAAGAATTCCGAACTGGAGGGATCGCCGATCGGCCAGTGACAGGTGGCCTCGTTGAGTTCCAGGAGCGACAGCCGCTGGCTCATCGGCACGACGTTGTCATAGGCGATCGGATCCGGCTCCAGCTCGACCTCGAAGGCATGGGCGAGCGCGGTATTGCCGCGCGAGACCGGGCGCGAAACCCGCATCATGTGCTGAGCCGGACGGGCCTTGCGCTGGCGAGGTGCTGCCGAAGAGGGAGTTTTGGCGCGGCCTGAAAGGCCCAGCCGGTGGACTTTGCCGATCACGGCGTTTCGGGTCACATTTCCAAGTTCTGCGGCGATCTGGCTCGCCGACAACCCGGCTTCCCATAGTTTCTTCAGTTGCTCGACGCGATCGTCAGACCAGGTCAATACCGTCATCGCATTCTTTCCTCCGCTCGCGCCGGCCGATTTCGGGGTAGCGCTGCGGTGCCAATCGTCTCAAAAATCCCTTCCGGCAGAATCCCTTAGCCCTCGCCGGGCGCGGAAAGGGCGCCCGAACGTTTACGCTGAATACTCACGACTTAGAGGGACAGGACTACCGCACGAGATGTCGTACCCGACAGAAGAGAAGCTACAATATGGCGTGACTCCGGCGCAAGAGTCCGCGTGGCCGCGTCCACATGTTCCGTCATTTATGTTGTTCAATGCGATGTTTCGGCGACACCGTATCTTTACCGAGCCGGTCGCGTGGCGACCGGTTGACACGTATCGCCGTGCGCATAGAATGCTTCTTACGTGCCGCCCTGAAAAGGCGGCACGTTTTGTTTTCCGGGACGGGTTGTCGATGCGGCCTTAGCCAATGCGCAGCATGACGGCCGGTTCTAACTGTCAGTGATCGCCATGCCCAACAGCGCGACGTCGCATCTGCTTCCGGTATTTGCCAGGGTCGATCTCGGTTTCGAGCGCGGCGAAGGCGTGTGGCTGATGGCGACCAATGGCGAGCGCTATCTCGATTTCACCTCGGGCGTCGCGGTGAATGCGCTGGGCCACTGCCATCCGCATCTGGTCGCAGCGCTCCAGGAACAGGCGACCAGGCTGTGGCACATGTCGAACCTGTTCAAGAGCCCGGATGGTGAGCGGCTTGCGACGCGGCTGTGCGAAGTGAGTTTCGCCGACTTCGTGTTTTTCGCCAATTCCGGCGCCGAGGCGATGGAATGCGCGATCAAGACCACGCGCAAATATCAGGCCGCCAAGGGCCGCCCCGAGCGCTACCGGATCATCACTTTCGAGGGTGCGTTCCACGGCCGAACGCTGGCAACGCTGGCGGCCACCGGCTCTGCCAAATATCTCGAAGGTTTCGGCCCGCCGATGGATGGTTTCGATCAGGTCGCGCTCGGCGACCTTGAAGCCGTCAAAAAAGCAATCGGCCCACAGACCGCGGGCATCCTGATCGAGCCGCTGCAGGGCGAGGGCGGCGTGCGCGCGGCGCCTCCTGCTTTCTTCAGGGCGTTGCGTCAGCTCTGCGACGACAATGGCCTGCTGTTGATCTTCGACGAAGTGCAGACCGGCATGGGCCGCACCGGTGAGCTGTTCGCTCATCAGCGCCTTGGCGTCACGCCGGATGTGATGCCGCTGGCAAAGGCGCTCGGCGGCGGCTTTCCGATCGGCGCCTGTCTTGCGACCACTGAGGCTGCTTGCGGCATGACGCCGGGTTCGCACGGCTCGACCTTCGGCGGCAACCCGCTCGCGGTCGCCGCCGCCAATGCCGTGCTGGACGTCATGCTCAAGCCCGGCTTCTTCGAGCACGTGCAGCGGATGTCGCTGCTGCTCAAACAGAAGCTCGCCTCCGTGGTTGATCGGCACACCGACGTGCTGGCCGAGGTCCGCGGCGAAGGGCTTTTGATTGGTCTTAAGGCGGTGGTGCCATCCGCCGATCTGGTGACCGCGCTGCGCCAGCAAAACCTGCTCACGGTCGGCGCCGGCGAAAACGTGGTGCGGTTCCTGCCGCCATTGATCGTCACCGAGGCCGAGATCGAGGAAGCCGTACAGCGGCTCGAGCGCGCCTGCGTCGCGATGTCGGCGGATCAGTTGAAGCGGGCGGCGGTGCAATGAGCAAGGCGCTGCGTCATTTTCTGGATCTCAGCGAGCTTCCGACCAAGGAGCTGCGCAACGTGCTCGCCACCAGCGTCGCCATGAAGGCGAAGCTGAAGGCGCAAAAGAACCAGGGCGGGAAACCGAACAGGCCGCTCGAGGGCAAGACGCTGGCGATGATCTTCGAGAAACCCTCGACCCGCACGCGGGTGTCGTTCGATGTCGGCATGCGCCAGCTCGGCGGGGAAGCGATCATGCTGACGGGAGCGGAAATGCAACTCGGCCGCGGCGAGACCATCGCCGACACCGCGCGCGTGTTGTCGCGTTACGTCGACGCCATCATGATCCGCATTCTCAACCACGATGCGCTGTTGGAGCTTGCCGCTCATGCCACCGTGCCCGTCATCAATGGGCTGACGCGGCGCTCCCATCCCTGCCAGGTGATGGCGGATCTGATGACCTTCGAGGAGCATCGCGGTCCGATCCAGGGCCGCACGGTGGCCTGGAGCGGCGATGACAATAATGTGCTGGCGTCCTGGGCGCACGCCGCGGAGCGGTTCAAATTCCAGTTGAACGTCGCCACCCCACCTGAGCTCGCGCCGAACAAGGCGATGCGGGACTGGATCAAGGCTACGCAGGCGCCGATTGTGCTCGGCAGCGATCCGGAAGCCGCGGTGCGCGGCGCCGATTGCGTGGTCACCGATACCTGGTTTTCGATGGGCGACAAGGACGGCGAGCATCGCCACAATCTGCTGAAGCCCTATCAGGTCAATGCCAGGCTGATGCGGCTCGCCAAGCCCGACGCGCTGTTCATGCATTGCCTGCCCGCCCATCGCGGCGACGAAGTCACCGACGAGGTGATCGACGGTCCGCAATCGGTGGTGTTCGACGAGGCTGAAAATCGCCTGCACGTGCAAAAAGGCATTCTGGCGTGGTGCTTTGAGGCGGTGGGGTAGCCGCTACACAAACTCCGTTCCCCGGACGCTGCGCAACGCGCCGCCTTTTGCGGCGTGGTGCGCTGCTGATCCGGGGTCCACGCGGCGAACAGAAATGGGTCCCGGCTCTGCGGAGCAGCGTACCGGACGATGCTTCGCATCGCCGGGAGCACGCTGCGCCGCGTCCGGGACACGGTCAGCCCCTTTCGTTTCCTGCGTTCCGACCCCAGATAAAGCGCCATGACTTCACAATCCCCCGACATCAAAATCTCACCTCAAACCCCGATCCGCGCGCCGTCGGCGGTTCCGGTCGACGATGCGGTGCTGCCGTTCGAGGTCGCCGAGCTCGATCTGCGTGGCCGCCTCACCCGGCTCGGTCCCGGGCTCGACGACCTCCTGGCCAAGCACGATTATCCGCCCCCCGTGGCCAAGTTGCTCGGCGAGGCGATCGTGCTCACGACGTTGCTCGGCTCGTCGTTGAAATTCGATGGCCGCTTCATCCTGCAGACCCAGACCGACGGCCCGGTGTCGTTTCTGATCGTGGACTTCCAGGCCCCGGATCGCTTGCGCGCCTATGCGCGTTTCGATCGCACGCGGCTCAAGGAAGGTCAGGATTCCGGCGCGCTGCTCGGCCGAGGCCATCTCGCGATGACCATCGATCAGGGGCCGGATATGAGCCGCTATCAGGGCTTGGTGGCGCTGGAAGGCGGCAACCTCGAGGACGCCGCGCACGAATATTTCCTGCGCTCGGAACAGATTCCGACGCGGGTGCGGCTCGCGGTCGGCGAGGAATGGCGCGGCGGCGGAGACGGTCCCAGGCATCGCTGGCGCGCCGGCGGCATGCTGCTGCAATTCCTTCCCAAGGCGCCGGAGCGCGCACGGCAGGCAGACTTGCATCCCGGCGATGCGCCGGAGGGCGTCCTTGCCCATACGATCGCGGAAGACGATGCCTGGATCGAAGGTCAGTCCCTGATCTCGACGGTGGAGGATGTCGAACTGATCGATCCCGATTTGTCGGGCGAGCGGCTGCTCTATCGGCTGTTTCACGAGCGCGGCGTTCGGGTGTTCGCGCCGCTTCCCTTGCGCGCGCAATGCTCCTGCTCGCGCGAGGCCGTGTCCGCCATGCTCAAAAGCTTCGCGCCGCAGGACCGCGCCGAGATGGTCAAGGACGGCAAGGTGGTGGTGACCTGCGAGTTCTGCTCGTCGGTCTATCAATTCACACCGCACGAAGCGGGTGTGGAGTAGGGGACGCAGCAAGGCATCCGGCATGTGCCCGGCCCTGTGCTGGCACGCGTAGAATTTCTCTTCTGGCAGCGAGATCTATGCCGATGCCAGCGTGTCGAGCAGCGCCTTGGCCTCCTTCAGGTCGGGCGTGTCGAAGCCCTCGGTGAACCATCCATAGACCGAGGCGAGGAGGTCGTGGGCCGCCTGCCGCTTGCCTTGGTTGCACCACAGCCGCGCCAGGCTGATCGCCGCACGCAGCTCCCAGGACTTTGCCTTCTGTTCACGCGCTACCGCGAGGGCGCGCTCGAAACAGGCTCCAGCCCGGGCCGTGTCGGCCTCGGGCGAAACGAACGCGATCTCGCCGGCCGTGCGGTGAATCTCCGCCTCAACCCATTTTTCCTGGGTCTGTTCCGCCGTGGTCATCGCTTCGTCGATATGGTGCCAGGCTTCCCCGACTTGCCCGAGTTCCGCGCAGGCGCGCGCCAAGTGTAATAGAACGAAGGGAGTGTAAATCGTAGCTGCGGTCGATCGATATGCAGCGAGCGCAGGGACCAGTATCTCGATCGCTTCCGCCGCCCGGCCGGTCAGCGCCGACACGCATCCCTGCCACATCAACGCATTGGCCTTCCAATACAACGAGCCTTTCTCTTCGGCCAAGGCCACGAGTTCACGCGCACGGACGCTTGCCGCCGAATAATCGCCACGGAGGATCAGGCTGGCGGTGGAATGGGCCAAAGCGTGCATCAGCGTGGCGGCCTGGCCAATTTCTCGCGCACCTCTAAACGATTCATCAACGTCTTTGAGCGCGGCGTCGGGATAGCCCTGGAGCCAAAGCGTCCGCGATCGCCACTCCAGGATTGCGACCCGCGCGTCTGTGCCAAAACGTGTCGCCAGAGGACGGTGCTCCGCAGGATCATAAAGCGCGAGCGCCCGATCGAGATGCGCCCGTCCGTCCGCGAGGTCGCCGGTAGACATCATCGTCATTCCCATCATGCGATGGGCAAGCATCAGCGGACCGGTCATTCGCTGCCTCTCGGCCAGGGCCAGGAATTGGGCGGCAATTTCGCGAGCGGCGCCGCCGTTGAACGCCGCCACGTTGACGACCCAGAAGCCGTAGAGGACGGAGAACAGCAACAGCGGGTCTTCCGGGGGCTCACCGAGCGCCTCGGCGCTTTCGATCAGCGAACGTGCGTCATCGGCGGCCTTTTTGGTATCGGGAGCGCCGTAGCCTTTGACGTGCATAAGCACGGTCACGAGCTCGACCTGGAACTTGATCTGCTCGCGGCGCAGCGCGGGCGTGCCGGGCAAGCTCCCGATCAGGCCGAGCGCGCGGTTCAGTTGCGAAGCCGCCTCCACGAGCGCGGAACTCGCAAGAGATCGCTGGCCGACTTCCCCCCAAAGCATCGCTGCTCGCTCGACCAGCCCGCCCTCCGTGCAATGATGCGCCAACAATTCCGGGCGGCTTTGAGCGATTTCCGGGAACTCTTTTTCGATGGCGTTGGCAATGCGCAGGTGCAGGTCGCGGCGCGGCTGACGCAATAGCGTGCCATAAGCCGCATCCCGCACCAGAGCATGCTTGAACAAATAAGTGATCCCCGGCGGCACGCCCTGCCGGAACACGAGCCCGGCTTCAATGAGCCGATCCAGCGCCGCGCTCAAGCGCTGTTCGTTGCGCAATGCCACCGAAGCCAAGAGGGCGTGCGAAAATTCTCGCCCGATCACTGCGCCGATCTGCGCCACCTCCTTGGCCGGACCAAGTCGGTCAAGCCGAGCCATCAGCGACGCGTGCAAGCTCTCGGGTACGGCGAACGCGGGAGATGGAATCTTGCCAACGGTACGCCGCGCCGCATCCTCGCTGTTCGCCTCGATCACTGCTTTCGTCATCTCTTCGACGAACAGTGGAATACCGTCTGTACGCCCCACGATCTCGGCCATCACATCCGGCGGCAGCACCTGATTCCCCAGGACACCCGAGATGAGGGTGGCGACCTCGCGCTCGCCGAGTCGATTGAGCGTCACGGTCGTGACATGCGGCTGTCCTTCCCAGGGTGGATCAAACTCTGGCCGCATCGTTACAATAAGGAGAACAGCATGAGAGCGGATCCGCTCAACCACCAAGCTCAGCAGTTCGAGGCTGGTCGGATCGATCCAATGAATATCCTCGAAGATCATCAGCACCGGCTGCTGACGTGCCAGTACATCAAGCTGTGTTTGGAGAACTTGCAAAATCCGCTGTCGCCGTTGCTGTGCATCGAGTGTCAGCGCCGGATGGCGTCCGTCGTTTGGAAGCAACAACAGTTCCGCTATCAAAGCCGCATCTTTGGCCGAAGTTGCGGTCCGGGCGAGAATTGTATCGAGCTTATCGAGCCTTGCTCCCGCCGCATCACCATGCCCGAACTGAGCCGCATGCTCGAACTGCCGAATAATCGGATAAAATGCGCTGTCGGTGTGCTGCGGGGAGCAGAAGTAATGCAGCAGCGTTTGCGAGTCCGATGCACTTCGCTCGATCAACCCGACCAAGAGCCGAGACTTGCCGATCCCGGCTTCGCCAGACAGGAGCACCACCTGACCTTCGCCCGCTTGCGCCCGCTGCCAGCGCCGCGTTAACAGCTCGATCTCGCCCTCGCGGCCGACCAACGCGGTGAGGCTCGTTCCGTGCAGTGCCTCAAACCGCCCCTCAACCCGACCCGGCCGCAAGACCAGCCACGCTCGCACCAAGCCGATGCCCTTGAGTTCGCGCGGCTCCAACGCTTCGAGATCGAACAAATCACCGATGAGCCGCCGCGTATTGTCGGCGATTACCACCTGGTCGGGCCCGGCCACGGCCTGGAGGCGAGCGGCCAGGTTCGGTGTCTCGCCGACGATCCCACGCTCACGGGCTTCGCCGGCACCGATCAGGTCGCCCACCACCACCAGGCCGGTTGCAATCCCGATCCGGCAGCGCGAGGCGAGCGAATTTACCGCTCCGACCAACTCAAGTCCGGCACGGACTGCTCGCTCGGCATCGTCTTCATGCGCATGCGGATAGCCGAAATACGCGAGCAAGCCGTCGCCCATGTACTTGGCGACGAAACCACCAGCCTTGGTGATCACCTCGGTGCAAAGGCGTTGATAGCCCCCGATCAGTTCCCGCATGTCTTCCGGATCGAGCCGCGTCGAAAGAGCTGTCGAGCCCACAAGATCGCAGAACATCACCGTGACCTGACGCCGTTCGGCGGAGTCTTCGCGAGACCTATCGTTCATGGGAAGAGCGTCGGGCGGAGCCGCTCTCGTATTCGATTCGGCGCGCAGGGCGGCGATGCCGTCCAGCAGCTTGCGACGGTGTCCCACAATTCTGATGCCGAGATCCTTCAAGTCCTCTGCCGTTAAACTCGGCAGGACCGTGTCGTCGATCGCGTTCTCGCGGAATGCCTCTTCATACTGTTCGAGGCCTAGGCTCCGCAGCCAACCTGCGACGTCCATGATGGCGCCCTAACTCCGCGGGGCGCATATGATCGTCGAGCCGAAGCGTCGTGTCCAGCGCTCCGCACCTCAAGTCTCAGATGGACCATTTGCGAGGGGCATCGAATTGACGGCCGCTGCCCGCTTTCGAGACGGCTTTCGGACGACGTCCGGAACGTCGAGCCCGAACACGCCCCATTGCTTTGGTCGGGCCGTGACGGACAAAACCGCACTCCCGCCAAATTTCTGAATTTCATCGCTTGCTGATTTGCCCGTCGTGCCAACGTGTCGCACGCGTTTTCGCTTGCGCCGTCGGGCAAATCACCAGCACTTTTCCCCGCGTCCCGCGCCCCTCGAGAGGGACGTTTGCGCGATCGTCACGGACGTTGGGTGCGGGATGCGGTGGACGCGGATATGTCAGCGACGAATGACGTTGATCCGCGGACGGCGAAGTCGTGTGGTCCTGACGCCCCGACGCTGGTGTCAAGTTCGCGGGGTTAATCCTGCAAACGACGGGGGCAAGAAAGCCCGGTCCCCGGGGAGAGCACGCTATAAGCCGTTAAAACCATTGCGCGGGGAATGCCGGGTGTTTCCGGTGTGACCGTGGTGACTATGCTCGTGTGCTTTTTTTCATTTCGCACACGAGGCTGCGGGCGCATCGCGCGCCCGGCATTCCCTGTGCCCTCTGATGGCAGAGAGCGGACGGTTCTGGCAAAACTCGGGCGCGAGGCGCGCCGCGAGAATGCGTGGTTGTGTCTTCTCCCTCGCCCCGTTCTTACGGGGAGAGGGTCGGGGTGAGGGCTCTATCCGGCAGACTGAACTCGTGGAGAGTCCCCCTCACCCGAATTGCTGAGTTTATCATCGGGCGGCGCTTTGCGCCGACCCGTTGGCAATTCGACCTCGCCCCGCTTGCGGCTGTCATATTCACACATCTTGCCGGGCGGTTGTGCGGCTGATTCCGTGGGTTAGCTGATGATTCGCGGGAGTGGCCAATGGCAGGGATTGAATATGGGCTGGGACAGTTCGGCGACCTCCGACTGGAAAAAGGGGGGCCATTTTGCATGCGGCGCTGGTGGCGCGGCCGGGCTCGTGTATCCGGCGGCTGGCAGGAACACGCGCCCGGGAGATTCAATTCACGCGCTTCCTGCGCAACGGCTCTGTAACGGCGACCGAGATGGCGGCCCATGCCGCGGAGCGCACGGCTACCCGAGCTGCGGGGCGCGATGTTGTCGTGATCCAGGATACGAGTGAATTGGCGTTGGGAGGGCGGCGGGCGAAGGCGAACGGCTATGGGCCGGTCGGAAAGGGCGGAGCCCTGCGCGGCCTTCTGCTGCACGCGGTGCTGGCTGTAGAAGCCGGCACGGGTGGGGTAGTTGGGCTCGTCGATGCCAAGGTGTGGAACCGCAAGGGAGGCAAGGTCACGGATCGACGGTCGCGCAAGACCTCGAACAAGGAGTCGCAGCGCTGGCTCGATGGCACGATGCGCGCCGGAGAGGTCCTGGCAGCGGCGGCCCAGATTACAGGTGTGTCGGACCGCGAGAGCGACATCTACGAACACTTCGCGCGACGTCCGAGCAACGTGCACCTGATCGTGCGCGCCTGCCAAAACCGGATGATTGAGACGGGCGATGCGGATCAGATAAAACTGTTGTTCGATCACGTTGACAGCTTGCCCGAACAGGACCGGCTCGAGGTCAAAATCCCCGCGGCACCGGGACGCAAGGCGCGCACGGCGGAAATCGCCATACGGTTCTCTCGCGTCGTATTGCGCAAGCCGCTGCACGGCGCGGCGCCTGATCTGCCCGCCACGATTGCGCTGACCATGGTCGATGTCCGCGAGACGTCGACACCCCAAGATGGCAAGCCTGTCCACTGGCGGCTCTTGACCACGCATGCGGTCACAAACCTTGGCGAGGCGCGCCGGATCGTTGATCTCTATCGGATACGCTGGACGATTGAAGAGTTCTTCCACACGATCAAGACTGCAGGCTTCGATATCGAGGCGGCCGACATTGGCGATCCGCAGGTGATGATCAAGTTCGTCGCCGCGGCCACCACAGCCGCCGTCACCGTGATGCAGCTCGTCAAAGCCCGCGACGGCACGACCGGCCAGAGCCTCGCCGATGCTTTCGATCCGGCCGACCAGCCGATCCTCGAAGCCGTATCGACGCAGCTCGAAGGCAAGACAGAACGGCAAAAAAACCCGCACCCCAAAGGCTCGCTCGCCTTCGCGGGCTGGGTCATTGGTCGCCTCGGCGGCTGGACTGGATACTACGGAAAGCCAGGCCCGCGAGTGATGCGCCAAGGCCTCGACGACTTCCAGCGCATCAAATATGGCGCCACCCTGAGGCTTCAAAATGTGTGAATCTGACAGCCCCTTGCGGGGAGAGGTCGGATCGCCTTGCCGATCCGGGTGAGGGGGACTCACCGCGTGTTCGGTGCTCGTGGAAGCGGCCCTCACCATAGCCGATGCTTCGCATCGGCGTTCTTCTATAAGAACGGCGACCGGAGGCCGCCTACGCCTCTTCCCGCAAGCGCGGGGAGAGGGAGGAGAAACTCCGTCGTTTCAGTCGAAAGCTCACCGCTGCTCCGTCGCCGCGATCACTTCCCTCACCAGCCGGGTGAGCCCGCGGATGTCGCCATCCTCCGCGACCGAATCGCCGAGGCGAACCACGACCATGTGCTGCGACGGCAGAATGACGATGCGCTGGCCGAGCGTGCCTGACGCAAAGAACGAATCGCGCGGCATGCCGGCGCGCACGCGGCCCCTGGCGTTCGGATGCTCGCTGCGATTGGTCCAGAAGCCGGCGCCGTAGTCGGTATCGAGCGTGGCGGCTGCGGAAAAGCTCACCCAATCCTCGTGCAGGATGCGCTTATCCCCGACCACGCCGTCATCGAGATAGAGCAGGCCGAGCTTCGCCCAGTCCCGGGCGCTCGCCAGCATGTTGGCCGATCCCTGCAGCGTGCCCCTTGCGTCGAATTCCAGCGTGACATGTCGCATGCCCAGCGGATTGAACAGTTCGCGCCAGGCAAAGGCCAGCGTCTGCTCGGGGCCGCCGACAGCGTCGCGGATGATCCGCGCCAGAATCTGCGTGGTCGCGCTGGAATAGGCCCAGCGCTTGCCGGGCGGGGCGATCATCGGCGCTTTGACCGCAAAGCCCGCCATGTCGCCGTAGAGATACATCTGGCTCGAGGGATCGAAGCCGGAATTGGTCTCATCCAGTGCGAGACCGGAGGTCATGCGCATCAGATGCTCCATCTCGATCTCACGGCGCGGATCGCTCGCTGTCCGCCACTCCGCCACCGGCGCGGGCAAAGACGGGCTGGTGAGTCCCTGTTGCGTCATGATGCCGAGCAGCGCGTTGATCACCGACTTGGTCATGGAGAAGCCGATCAATGGCGTGTCGACGCCGATTCCCGTGGCGTAGCGCTCGGCGATCACCTTGCCGTCGTGGACGATGACGACCGCCTTGGTCCGCCGATAGGGCGGCTCGGCCGGCTCCTCGAAGGCGTGGTCGAGCGCGGTCGTCAGCGCGGGATCGGTCGGCTCGACCGGGGCAGGGCCGGCGATGTCAGGCAACAGCGGTGGGCTCTTCGATGCCCGCAGTGCCTCGATGTCGTTCTTGAGCAGATAGGGTGCCGCCGCTCCGTGCATGAGCACGCAGCCGAAGCCGTCGTGAAAAGCGCTGTGCCCGGCCAATGACCCCATCACCGAGACGTCGACGGTCTTCACGGTGCGGTCGAGCCGATATCGCAACAGGTGGCGGAGGCGGCGAATGCCTGGACGCTCCAGCGTCTCCGCGAACACGGCGTCGGGATCGAGCCCGGACACGAAGGTCTTGGCGCAGACCACGTCGGCAACGGCCGCCGTCGCGGTCCGGATCGCGCGATCCGGCCGGTAGATTGCGCACAGGGCCGGCGGCACGACGAGGATCAGCGCGCCAATGACGATCAGGATCCGCGAAACCACATATCACCCCACGGCGCGACGGTGTTTGCGTTTCTAGCGCGACGTCTGCGCCCCGCCAACCGACGGCAGCGGCCTCACCGTGACGCCGGGCGGCGGCACGTCGTCGTCGGGCACGAAGAAATCCGACATCAGCGGCACGCTCGCGTCGACCCGATAGCGCTCGAAGTCGCGTACACCGCTGTCGTAGAGCACCTTGTCGTCGATGCAGAATTGCCCGGTGAATTCGCGCGACGGCCTGGTCAGAATGGCGTAGGCCGCATCGCCCACGATCTCAGGCGTGCGGCTGGCGCGCATCATGGCGTCGCCGCCCAAGAGATTGCCAACCGCGGCGGTCGCGATCGTGGTGCGCGGCCACAGCGCGTTGACTGCGATGCCCGCGGCCTTCTGCTCGGCTGCGAGCCCAAGCACGCACATGCTCATGCCGAACTTCGCCATCGTGTAGGCCGTGGAGTGGGCAAACCATTTCGCCTTCATGTCGAGCGGTGGCGACAGCATCAGGATATGCGGATTGTCGGCCTTCTTCAGATGCGGAATGCAATATTTCGACACCATGAAGGTGCCGCGGGTGTTGATGCCCATCATCAGGTCGTAGCGCTTCATGTCGGTCATCTGCGAATCGGTCAGGCTGATGGCGCTGGCGTTGTTGACGCAGACATCGATGCCGCCGAACTCGGCGACCGTATGCTCGACGGCAGCGATCACCTGGGCCTCGTCGCGGATATCGCAAATGACCGGCAGCGCCTTGCCGCCGGCCGCGCGGACGTCGTCGGCGGCGGTATAGATGGTGCCCTTGAGCTTCGGGTGCGGCTCCGCGGTCTTCGCCGCGATCGCCACATTGGCGCCGTCGCGTGCGGCGCGCAGCGCGATCGCAAGCCCGATGCCGCGGCTGGCGCCGGAGATAAATAATGTCTTGCCTTTGAGGGATGTCATGAGAGCCTCCTGTGAGAGACGCACGAAGAACTGACGTTCTCCCCTATAGCGGAAGAGCAGGGCAGGGGATCAGCCCCGCGCACCGGACCAGCGGCTTACCCCTCCCACTGGCCCTCTCCCACCAAGGAAGAGGGAATGAACGCGCAAGTCTCAGCCCACCTCAGGCGTCCGCATGCAATATGCGCCCGCGCGTTTCCGGCAGCGCGAAGGCGGCAAGGAAGAACAGGCTGTAGGCCGCGACCGCGAAGATCGCAATCGCATTCGCAAGCGACGTCGAGGCCGAAAGCGCGCCGACCAGGAACGGGAACAGCGCGCCGATGCCACGGCCAAAATTATAGCAGAAGCCCTGGCCGGAGCCACGCAGCCTGGTCGAGTAAAGCTCGGTGAGGAACGCGCCGATTCCCGAGAAATAGCCGGCCGCGAAGAAGCCCAGCGGGAAGCCCAGCACCCAGAGGATTTCGTTGCTCAATGTCAGTTGGGTGTAGAGCAGGACGATGGCGATCGCGCCGAGCGAGAAGATCAGGAACAAATTGCGCCGGCCGATGCGGTCGGCAAGCCAGGCGCCGACCAGATAGCCGATGAATGAGCCGATGATCAGCGCCGCGAGATAGCCGGTCGAGCCGACGATCGAGAGATGGCGCTCCTTGGTGAGAAACTGCGGCACCCAGAAGGTGATGGCGTAATAGCCGCCCTGGCAGCCCGTCACCATCAACGACGCCAGGATCGTGGTCTTCAGGACCGGGGCGGAAAAAATCTCCCAGAGCTGCGGACGGTTGCCGGCCTCCGTCTGCTTGATTCGCGCCGCCACGGCGATCTCGGGTTCGGTGACGTAGCTCCGCAGATAGAACACCAGCAGCGCCGGCAGCGCACCGATCGCGAACATCCAGCGCCAGGCGATCTCCGCGGGCAGATAGGAGAACAGGATCGCCTGCGCGAGCGCGGCCAGCCCCCAGCCGACCGCCCAGCCGGATTGCACCGAGCCGACGGCGCGTCCGCGATATTGCGGCCGGATCGCTTCGCCCATCAGCACGGCGCCGGCCGCCCATTCGCCGCCGAAGCCTAAGCCGA
>Ga0137403_10005471_pt1 | contig 14732 bp, 6 predicted proteins | sample CZOMad2_1_16fung_FD_122057 | JGI IMG/M metagenome (GOLD analysis project Ga0137403, IMG submission 122057) | Vadose zone soil fungal communities from Angelo Coast Range Reserve, California, USA - CZOMad2_1_16fungal (Hybrid Assembly) | ecosystem: Environmental > Terrestrial > Soil > Vadose zone... | reverse complement strand
TTTGCAAACCCGCCGCAGGGAACTTTCACGCACGCCGCGCTGGCGGATTACGACGGTGACGGGCGACTCGATATTTATTTCTGCTTGTATAGCTACTACGTCGGGCTGGACCAGTATCACTACCCGGCGCCGTATTTTGATGCGAGGAACGGCCCACCGAATTTCTTGCTGCACAACGAAGGAAATGGAACCTTCCAGGATCGGACGGAGACGGCCGGGCTGAATGCAGAAAACGACCGCTTCAGTTTCGCGTGCGCCTGGGGGGATGTAAACGGCGACGGTTCGCCGGACCTTTATGTCGTGAATGATTTTGGACGGAGCAATCTTTATCGCAATGACGGTAAGGGAACCTTCACCGCAATATCTGCCGAGGCTGGCATCGACGACGTGGGCGCGGGGATGAGCGCGTGCTGGTTCGATTTCGACAATGATGGGAAGCAGGACCTTTACGCCGCCAATATGTGGTCGGGGGTGGGACTGCGAGTTTCGGAACAGCCGATCTTTCATGAAAAGGATACTGAAGAAATTCGTGGTCTCTATCGTCAGCATGCCGGCGGAAATTCGCTGTATCGGAATCTGGGAAACGGGAAGTTTGCCAAGGCCAGTAAGGAGGTGGGAGTCGAGATGGGCCGTTGGGCCTGGTCCTCCGATACGTGGGATTTTGATCATGACGGCTATCCGGATTTGTACATCGCGAATGGATATATCTCGGGGCCGGAGGTCGCCGATCGTCAGAATGGAGATAGTCAGAACGCTGATCGCCAGTACGGAGATCTCTCCAGTTTTTTTTGGCGTCAATTGGTGGGGAAGTCACCCCGGGAGGCGACTCCTTCACCCAAGTATGAGCAGGGATGGAACGCCATCAATGAGTTGATTCGGTCGGATGGCACCTGGAGTGGACGAGAGAGAAATGTTTTCTATCTCAACAATCGAGACGGGACGTTCTCGGAGGTCTCAGGAGTGGTTGGCATGGACCTGCCCGATGACAGTCGGTCGTTTGCGCTCGCGGATCTGGACCAAGACGGGCGATTAGAGATTGTCCTGAAAAATCGCACCGGCCCTCAAGTCCGGATTTTGCATAACGCGATGAAGGAGGTTGGCAACGTAATTGTGCTACGTTTGCGCGGAGTAAAGAGTAATCGCGATGCGATTGGGGCGGCGGTAATCATCGAAGCAGCGGGTCATCGGCAAACGAAATATCTCCAGGCAGATTCGGGATTTTTGTCACAGCACACGAAGGAACTTTTCTTCGGCGTCGGAAAAGCGGAAGGAATGGTGTCCGCTACGATTCGCTGGCCGGGCGGATTGACGCAGAAACTGGAACACTTGCCGGTGAACCATCGAGTGGAGATTGTGGAGGGATCTGCGAGTTTCACAGCGAAGTCCCTCGCCGTTGCCCAGCGTTCTGCCGAAGCGAGACAGACTGAGAAGCCGGAACCTCTGCCCAGCGTAGTCGAGAGTTGGCTGATCGATCCGATTGCGGCTCCCGAGTTTTCTTTACGCGATCTCGCGGGAGACCTTCGGAGTCTTGAATCCTTTCGAGGGAGGCCGCTGTTACTCAATTTTTGGGCCACGGTTGCGCCACTTTGCGCGGAACAGTTGCGACAGATCGAGCGATTTCACTCCAAGCTAATGGGCAGCGGTCTCAGCATCGTGGGGATTAACGTTGACTCTGGTGAAAACAGTGATGCGGTGCGGGCTCTTGTCCGCCAAGCTGCACTCACGTTTCCCGTTGTCCTGGCTACACAAGAGTTGAGCGCCGTCTACAATATCGTCTATCGCTACATGTTCGACCGCCGTCGCGATCTTGGTCTTCCCGCATCGTTTTTGGTAGATAGAGATGGGATGATCGTGAAGGTTTATCAGGGCCTGATCGATCTCGAAAGGGTAATCCAGGATGTCACGTCGCTGCCGATGACTGCCGACGAACGTTTTCGGCGAGCGCTTCCTCTGGGCGGTACTCTGCACCAGGACGTGTTTCAGCGCAACGCTTTTACCTATGGAGTGGCGTTTTTCCAGCGCGGCTTTCTGGAGCGGGCTGAGGCGTCTTTCCGTCAGGTAATCGCCGTAAAACCAAACGATCCCGAGGCATATTACAATCTTGGAACGCTGTATCTTCGCAGGAACGCTCTTCCTGTAGCACGCCAGTATCTTGAGCAAACCGTTAGGCTACGCGCTCAATACCCGGAGGCCTGGAACAATCTGGGCATGATCGCAGCCCAGGAGGGACATGCGGAGGAGGCGATCCGGAATTTCCAGCGGTCTTTGTCGCAACGTCCAGACTATGCTGTGGCGCTGCTCAATCTGGGAAACGTCTACAGGCGGCAGGGGTCCATGGAGCAAGCGGAAGAGGCGCTAAAACGCGCAGTGGAAGTGGAACCCGAAAATCCCGAGATCAACTATGGGATGGGCATGTTCTATGTGAAGCAGCAGCAACCCGACCAAGCCTTGCGGTATTTGCAAGCCGCGGTGGACGCGCGTCACGATTATCCCGAAGCGCTGAACAACTTGGGAGTGATCTTGGTTCAGGAAAAGAATTACGCGGAAGCAAAAGACAAATTCGAAGCGTGTATCAGAGCCGCGCCGAATTTTGATCAAGCTTATCTCAATCTCGCGCGACTCTATGTGATCTTGAACGAGAAGAATCAAGCTCGCGAAACGCTGCGCACTCTGCTGCGCCTGCAACCGGAGAACAGGGCGGCTCAGCAGACGTTGGAGGTGCTAAATTGAGGTTGCGAGGTTGCGAGCTTAGGTGGAGGCATGTGGTTGAGATGACGGGGAAGATGTTTCTTCTTCTTGTGAGCCTTGGTTTCGCCAGAACTTCGGAGGCACAGCGCGTGCCCGCTCCTCCGCGTCAGGTACGCCCGGTAGCCGCTGCCCCTCCGTTTGTTCTGGAAGCAGAAGACTTGCTCCGGCGAGGTTTAAGGGCGGAGGCCAAACAAACACTTCAGGAGCAGCTGGCCCTGCATCCATCCAGCGTGGAGGGTTACAACCTGCTGGGAATCATCTTGGCGGGTGAGAAGGATGATGCGGGAGCGCTCGACGCGTTTCAACATGCATTGCGGCTGGATGCCAATTCTCCGCGCACGCACAACAATCTCGGAAATCTTTATGTAACCGAAGAGAAATTCGACTTGGCGGAGAAGGAATTTCGCGCCGCGTTGCGGTTAGATCCGGCGAATCCAGAGGGAAACTACAATCTGGGATTGGCATTGATGGCGCGGGGGCAGCCCGCGGAGGCGATTCCGCACTTCCAGCGAGCCGGGGCGGGGAACACGGCTGCGCGATTCAATTTGATTCGCGCTTATCTGCAAGCCGGACGAAAAACCGAGGGATTCAGGCTTATCAAGGAACTTTCTCTGCGAAGTAAAGACGACGTGCAACTGCACTTCACGCTCGGAGTCTTGCTGGCTTCCGAGAAGCAATACCAAGCAGCTGAGCTCGAGCTGGAAAAGGCGAATGCGCTCAAACCTGAAACCTTCGAGATTCTGTACAACCTTGGGCAAACCTACTTGCGAGCCGCGGAATATGGAAAGGCCGAGTTAGCCTTGAGCCGCGCGTTGCAACTGAAGCCTGAGTCGCCAGAAACGCTTTACTTGCTGGCGCAGGTTTTCAACGATCAGACGAGAGTGGTGGATGCGCTGGATCTGCTGGTGCGGGCGCATAAGCTGGCACCGCAAGATTCGGACATCATTTTCCTGCTGGCTCGGGTCAGCATGTCGCAGAATTATTTTGAGGACGCTATTCCGCTGTTGGAATCCGGATTGAAGATTGCACCCAAGCGAGCCGATCTGCATGCCGCCCTGGGCGAGAGCTATTTCATGGCGGGCAAGACGGAGAAGGCGATAGACGAGTTCAAAGAATTGATCGCGCTGGATCCGGCGGCACGGTCCTATGCATTTCTGGGGCTTTCGTACAGGCATCTTGGGCGTTTCGACGAAGCGAAGAAGTACTTTGAGGAAGGGCTGAAGCTGGATCGCCACAATATTTCGTGCCTCTTCAATCTAGGGTTTATCGAGGAACGGCAGGGAGATCACGCTGGGGCTGAGGCCCTGTTTCAACAGGTACTGGCGCTCAATCCGGATTTCCCCGAGGCCTTGCTGGAGCTAGCCAACCTGCGGACCGCTAATAAGAAATCGGAACAGGCGGCGGAGCTCCTGCGGCGATACGTGAAAGTCAGCCGCGATCCCTCCACCGGATATTACAAGTTAGCGATGGTGGAGAGGAGTCTTCACCAGATGGATGCGGCGCAGCGAGACCTGAATGTATTTCAGACGCTGTCCAAGAACACGGCGGCGGGGCCGTATCCGTACCAACATCTTTTTGATTATCTGGACAATCGCTCAGCGCTCGATGCGAAGGAGCGCACGCAACTGGACTTGACCGAGCTAACCGCGCAGATTCAAAAGCATCCAGATCAGCCGCGCGACTTGTATTTGCTGGCCGAGGCCAATCTTAAACTTGGAAAGGTCGACGAGGCGCGCAAAACAATTGCGCAGCTTGACGAAATCAGCGCAAACGACTATCGGACGCAGACGGGAGTGGGGGTGCTGCTGGCGCGCTTTCGTTTGTTCGATTACGCCGTCCAGCATTTTCAGGCGGCGCTCAAGGCGAACCCCGATTCCGACGACGTGAAGTTCAACCTGGCGGATGCCTACTTCCGGAAGGGTTCATTTGTAGAGGCGCTGGAAGCGGCACAGAAGGTTTCGGCGGCCGGGCAACAAGATGATACGTTCTTGTCGCTGCTGGGCGATATTCAGGCGCACCTCGGAGAGACGGCGCGGGCGGCGGAGATTTTTCAGGGTGCAATTCGACGAAATCCCGACAAAGATCAGTATTACCTGTCCCTGACGCTGGTTCAGCTTCGGCAGGGGGATGTAAAGGGCGCGGAGGAGACATTGCAGAAAGGGCTGACCCGCATGCCTGGTTCGGGGAAACTGCTTTGGGGGGCGGGGCTTGTTTCCGTTTTGGAAGGTAAGACTCCGCAGGCTGCAGAGCACTTCGAAAAAGCCGTCGATCTTTTGCCGGAATGGATCGGGAGCTACTCGACATTAGGCGTCTTTTACTTTCAGACCGGACAGATCGACAAGGCGCGAGAAGTGCTGAATCGGTTCAAGGGCAGTACCGCAGGAGGCAGTCTGGATGTGAATCGGATTGAAGCGGCATTGTCGAAGGGGCCGGCGAATGCGCCGGCTGCGAATGCGCCCATGCCTATGGAAGCTCGACAGCAGTTTCTACAGTTAGCACTATCGCTCGCGGATCGTACCCTTTGAGCTTGGCGCTCTGGGCAACCTGCGCATGAGAAATCGAATGAGCCGAGTTCGAGGGTGGCGTTTGGCTGCGTCTTGCTGGGTCGTTTTGGCGCTTGGCACGAGTGAGGCGCGATCGCAACAGATTCCGGCAGCTCCGACGTCGAAAACTTCCGATCCTCCCATCGTCGTTCGGTTTTCCGACGTGCGACAAGCAGCGGGCATCAATTTCCTTCAGGACTCCACACAGACTGATGAGAAGTACTATCTCGAGACGATGGGCACCGGCCTGGGCTGGATTGACTACGATCAAGATGGGTTGATGGATTTGTACTTTGTGCAATCAGCGGCCACCGATCTTTATAAGCCGCCGCATCCTTTGCGCTCGGCGCTTTACCACAACAACGGAGACGGCACGTTTACGGACGTTACCGAGAAAGCTGGCGTCGGGGCCGAAGGGCACTACGGCCAGGGCGTTGCGGTGGGGGACTTCGATAACGACGGATATCCGGACTTGTACGTGACTGGATACGGGCGCGCGATCCTTTATCACAACAACGGAAATGGAACGTTCACGGACGTGACCGCGAAGGCAGGCGTTGCCGACGAGGGTGGCTGGTCTACGAGCGCTGGATGGTTTGACTACGACAAGGATGGATGGCTCGATTTGCTGGTCACGAACTACATCGAATGGACGCCGAAGAATAACGCCTACTGCGGCGAACGGCGGCCCGGCTACCGATCGTATTGCCATCCCGGCAATTACAAGGGCCAGAAGACTAAGCTTTACCACAACAACCATGACGGAACCTTCACCGACGTGAGCGACGCGTCCGGTGTGGGCAAGCCGGAATCCAAAGGCATGGGCGTGGTGCTGGCCGACTTCAATAACGACGGCTGGCCTGATATCGCTATCGCCAACGACTCTTGGCCGAATTTCTTGTTTTTGAACAAACACAACGGAACATTTGAAGATGTCTCATTCCTGTCGGGCCTGGCTGCGGGCGAGGACGGACGTTACGAGGCAGGCATGGGCATTGACGCCGCAGACGTTGACGGCGATGGCTGGCAGGATGTGTACGTTACCCATCTCGACTTTGAATTGAACCGCCTCTATCACAACAACCAGAATGGAACGTTCGACGACGACACGTTTCGGTCTGGGATTGGCAACAAAGCGGTCTTGCTCAGCGGCGTTTCCATGAAGTTTCTCGATTATGACAATGACGGCTGGAACGACATTGTTCAACTTAATGGCGCCATGCTGGACAACGTCTCGCTTTACCATAGCGAGGTCTCTTACAAAGAGCCGCTGCTGATGTTCAGGAATCTAGGCAAGGGTCAGTTCGAAAAGGTCTCTGATTCTTTAGGTCCGGACTTCGTTCGCCCCGTTGCGGGCCGCGGCATCGCCACTGCCGATTATGACAACGACGGCGATATTGATATCGCCATCAACAATCGTGGCGACTATCCGGAGCTCCTTCGCAACGATGGCGGCAATGCGAATCACTGGCTGGAGGTGCTGCTGATCGGTACAAAATCGAACCGCGACGGCATTGGTGCTTCGCTGAAGCTTACTTCCGAAGGATTTGTACATGTCGAGCAATCCAAGGGTGGCATGGGCTACATGTCCGCCAGCGATCCGCGGATTCTTTTCGGTCTCGGCAAACGCACCAAGATCGAATCTTTGGAGATTACTTGGCCAAGCGGACAGGTCGACCGGTTGACGAACGTGCCCATCGACCGGATCATTGCGCTCAAGGAGGGTGCCGGGATTGTGCCCCACAACTTTCCGAAAATCCCGAGCTCACCGGCAGCGACAGCCAAGCAATGAATCTTCCGCGGCGTCATTTTCTTGGTTCTTCCTTGGTCGTTCTGGGCAGTGCGCTGATGGACGCACTTGCCACTCCTCTCTGTAGGTGGGCGACGACACCACTCGTCACGACCGCCCCGGCTGCGAATCCACCATCGTCGCCGGTCACTTTCGTGGATGTGGCGCGCGAGGCAGGCCTCACCGCCCCGAACGTTTGGGGCGGCGTCGACCACAAGAAGTACATCATCGAAGCCAAGGGAAGCGGGCTGGCGTTTTTCGATTATGACCACGACGGCTGGTTGGATGTCTATTTAACAAACGGAACTCGCTTCGACACCAACTGGCCGCCGGGACAAGCTCCGACTTCGCATCTCTACAAGAACAATCGCGACGGCACGTTTACCGATGTTACGGAGAAATCCGGCTTGGGGCGAACAGGGTGGCAGACGGGCGTCTGCGTGGGCGACTACGACAATGACGGCTCGGATGACCTGTTCTGTTGTTTTTGGGGACATAACATTCTGTTCCATAACAATGGTGACGGAACCTTCACCGATGTGACGCGCAAGGCCGGTGTCTACGATGAGAAAGTCCGGTGGGGATCGGGCTGTACGTTTCTCGATTACGACAGGGACGGGCGGCTGGATCTGTTCGTTTGCAATTACATCAAGCTCGATCCCGCGAAGACTCCGTCCGCGACTGCGCCCGACCAGTGCCAGTGGAAGGGAATTCCGGTGATGTGCGGCCCTCGCGGCTTGCCGGGCGATACCAACGTTCTCTACCACAACAACGGAGATGGAACGTTCACCGACGTGTCCGAGAAAGCGGGCATCCTCAAACCTGGTCCGCGATTTTCCATCACAGCGGTGTCTTACGATTTCGACAACGACGGATGGCCTGACATTTACGTGGCGGTGGATTCGCAGCCGAGCATTTTGTTTCACAACAATCACGATGGGACATTCACCGATATTGCGGTTGTGGCGGGCTGTGCCTACAGCGAAAATGGCCACGAGCAGGCTGGCATGGGTGTGGGGGTTGCAGATTACGATTGCGACGGGTGGTTCGACATCTTCAAAACCAACTTCGCGGATGACACCTGCAACCTGTATCACAACAACGGCGACGGAACTTTCAGTGATGTTACGTTTTCGTCCGGCATCGGCATTAACAATCAGTATGTAGCCTGGGGTTGTGGATTCATTGACGTTGACAACGACGGCTGGCAGGACATCGTGCAGATCAACGGGCATGTCTACCCGGAGATCGACGGGCACGGAATCGGGCAGACCTACAAGAACCCGCGCTTGGTCTACAAAAATCTCGGCGATGGAAGGTTCAAAGACGTTTCGTCCACCATGGGGCCGGGCATCACGGAGCATTTCTCGAGTCGCGGTGCGGCGTTTGGAGACTACGACAACGACGGCGACATGGATGTCGTCGTTCTAAACTTGAACGACCCGCCGTCTCTCCTTCGTAACGACGGGGGTAACCAGCAGAATTGGATCAAGATCAAGTTGGTGGGAACGCAGTGCAATCGCACGGCGATCGGAGCTCGAGTCCGAGTGATCACTGGTAAGCACGTCCAGATGGACGAAGTGCATAGCGGCTCCAGCGTTATGTCGCAGTCCGATTTGCGGCTGCACTTTGGACTCGGAAAATCCGAAACCGTGGATCTGGTTGAAGTGAAGTGGCCGACGACCCAAAAGCTCGAGCGATTTCCACAAGTGAAAGCCAATCAGATCTTGACAATCCGTGAAGGCAGCGGGATCGTCGACACCTTCAAACCGAAGACCAAGTAGCTAGGCCTCAAGAATTCGCACTCCGTAGGCTTCCAAGCTGATTTTTTCGTTGAGCGTTTTTTGGCTCAGCACTTCGGTGACGCTCTTTGCGAGACGGATTGTCTGCGTTTCCGCGGTATGGTTCAGCAGGAAAATGCATTGTTTGCTTCCGGCAGTTCGTACCGTTAACTCCACTCCGTGCGGAACCTCCATTGGCCGTTGTACCCCTGCGGATTTGGCGAGCGACTGAAGCACCCGGCTAAGGCTGGGGACATCGAGATCTCCACCGATGTAAACGGCTTTACCTTTGCCAAACTTGTTCGCGGTGACGGCGGGCCTACCTGCGTGAGCGCCGGCGGTATAGGTTCCAAGGACGTCCGCTCCGGAAGGTTGAAGAATGTCGGCCCAGAGGCCGCAGGTCGCATCGGGACCTGCTAGCGCTGCGGAAAACTTCACACCCTGTTTCGCAGAATAAATCGGTATGTAGTCCTCGACAGTAACGCCCATTACGTCGCGCAATAGGCCAGGTAGTGGAGTGCGGACCATCTGACTGGTGTCGGTCTTCGCTCCCAGGCGGAAGCCGGCGACGAACATTCCACCGCCTTGCACAAAACTTCTGACACTCGCAGCTTGCGCTTCGGAAACCACGTACTGCAGCGGAGCGAATACGATTTTGTAAGGCGCAAGGTCGCTAAGAGGCCCGACGATATCGATTCCGGAATGGCTGGGCGAAATCGCGCCGTACCATGACTCCACTTGCGGCATATAGCTGAGAGAAAAATGTCCCGGCTGAATCGTGACCGCCCAACTGCAATCGTAGTCAAAGACAAGCGCCGACTCAGCGACGTACTTCGAATGCAATACTTCCGGACCTAGCGCCTTCAATTCGCGAACTGTCTGCTGCATCTCGTCGAAGGCGGGACTCTTGGAGCGGTCGTGGTTCAACATTCCGTGCCAATATTCTTCCGCGCCCGAGGTGGCTGTATCCCAGCGGAAGTAATTCACTCCCATGCCGCCGTGAGCGATGGCTTGATAGGTCCAAAGCCGGACCTGTCCTTTTTCTGGCTGCGGGCCAAACGAGCGTTGGCCCGCTTTGCCCGACTGCTCTTCCATGATCATGAAGGGCTTGCCGTTTTTCGCTCCGCGTGCAGCGTCGTGCCCCATCGCTGAGAGAGCTGAGATTGTGTCGGGAGGCACGGGGGCCGAGCTTTGCTGATGAAGCAGCATTTCGAAGAAGCCGGGATAGTTGTCGAAGGCCACGAAATCCAAGTCACGATACAGGTCGCGCATGTCAATCGTGTCAAGCAGACCAACGTTGTTTGTCGTGATGAAATGCCGCGGACAGACTTTGCGGAGCATCTCCAACTGCTCGCCTTGGAAAGAAACGTTTGCGAAGGACTGGTAGCGGTCGTAGTCGAGTGCGAGCCCCGGGTTGGGATCTCCGCCCGATGGCAGCGGGACAGGAATCTGAGCGAAGTCGGTATAGGTCTGACTCCAGAAGACTGTTCCCCAGGTTTTGTTGATGGCGTCCAGGTCGTGGTATTTGGCGCGCAGCCACGCTTGAAAACCAGTCTGGCACGCGTTGCAATAACAGCGCAAAGAAGAGCCTAGTGTGAACTCATTGTCGATTTGCCAACCGACGATTCCTGCGGAATCGGCAAACTCCCTCGCCATTTCACTGGCAATCTTAAGCGAGAGTCGGCGGTAGGTCGGATTGGTAGGACAGGTGAATCGCCGTCCGCCGGGATAGAGGCGCTGACCTTGAGCATTGACCTCGAAAATATCCTGGTACTTGGCTGAAAGCCACGGAGGCGGGGCCGCCGAAGGAGTACCGAGGATTACTGCAATGTTGTTCTTGTGGAGGATGTCTACTGCGCGATGCAGCCAGGCAAATTCAAACTTTCCTTCCGATGGTTCCATCAGTGCCCAGGCAAACTCAGCGATGCGGACGTTGGTGAAGCCTACTTCCGCAATCCGCCGCGCATCTTCTTCCCACAGAGATTCGGGAGTCTGATCGGGATAATAGTCAACGCCAAACAAGAGCAAATCCGAAGATGGAACATCTCCGGCTGGCTGGGCCCATACTGGGAGCCGCAGACCAGCGGCACTGACAAGAACCGCGGCACCGTTCAGAAATTCACGTCTGCTTAGGGATGGCAGGGAAGACCTTCTTTCTTGACTCGGTTGGATTAGCAACCGCCACATTCTCAGCGGAAGCCTCGGCAGTGTCAAGAGAAGTGATACGCTTAAGTGCGCTCTGAAACTACGAGTTGAGTCGATAGTTCGCCGCGACATCGCGAAACGCGGCCAATTGCTTCGCGCGCCCATCCTCATCCCACCCAAGCTCCGAACCCATCAGTTGCGCCACGACGGGTGCCATCTCTAGAGCCGCCCGAGCATTCAAGAAAAGCGCTCTTGTGCGTCTCGCTAAAACGTCTTCCACCGTGCGCGCCATTTCGTTTCTTACGGCCCAGATAACCTCTGCCTTCACGTAGGGCAGCGCAGGATGCAGTTGCTCGCCGAAACGCGAATCAGCGTCGGTCAGCTTGCGAATTTCATAAGCATCGGACCCGTATACTGCCAGCGCGCCGAATTGTTCCGCGGCGCTATGGAAGCCGTGGATGTTGAGGTGGTGGGTCACGCAAGGTTTTTCGGGCAACTGCGCCAACAACGCGGCCTGATCGACGCAGTCTTCGGCCATGTGCCGGTACGTCGTCCATTTTCCCCCGCAGATGGTGACCAAGCCCGAGCGATCAATGTGAATCACGTGATCGCGGGCGAGTGCGGCGGTGTTGGTTGCTCCCGGAGCCCGAACCAAAGGCCGGATGCCCGCGAATACGCTCAACACATCGCTTCGCGTTGGCGCCTTACTCATGTATTGCGCGGCGGTCGAGAGGACAAATTCGATTTCTTGTTCCATGGGGACCGGCTCCAGTGTCGCGACGGGAACCGGTGTGTCGGTGGTTCCGACTAGGGTGTGGCCATGCCACGGGATCGCGAAGAGGACACGGCCGTCGCTCGTGTGCGGAACCAGGATGGCGCTGTTGCCCGGCAGGAAGCTGGCGTCGAAGACCAGATGGATGCCCTGGCTGGGAACAATCATTGCCTCCGCGGTCGGTTCGGCTTTTTGACGGAGAGCATCCGTGAAAGCTCCAGTGGCATTGATCACCACCTTCGCCGTCGCGCCAAATTGCTTGCCCGTTTCGCTATCGCGAGCCGCGACACCGTTCACAAAGCCCTGGTCGTCCTTCGTCAAGCCCGTGACTTCCGCGTAGTTGAGAAGGGTAGCTCCTTGCTCATGCGCAGTAACGGCCATGTGGATGAGCAGACGGGCGTCATCGAATTGGCCATCGTAGTAGACCGCGCCTCCTCGCAAGCCTTCGGTTTTCAAGGTCGGGAGATGCTTGAGGGTTTCCTCCTTGGAGAGGATACGAGATGTTCCAAAACCGTATTTACCCGCAAGAAGCTGATACAGCTTCAGGCCCAGTCCGTAAAAAGGCGCTTCCCACCAATCATAGTTGGGTACGACGAAGGCCAGGTCATGCACTATGTGGGGCGCATTTTGCAGCAACAGTCCGCGCTCTTTTAGCGCCTCCATCACCAGCCCAATGTTGCCCTGTTCCAAATACCTGACGCCACCGTGCGCCAACTTCGTGCTGCGGCTGGAGGTCCCTTTGCCGAAGTCGCTCTGCTCCAGTAATAGAACATCGTAACCGCGTGCTGCCGCGTCAATCGAAACTCCTACGCCCGTGGCTCCGCCGCCGACAACGATCATGTCCCACGTCTGTGGGTGCGCCTCGATGCGCCGCAACATGTCGGTTCGGTTCATGGATTGATCTTAAAAGTTGATCTTAGAAAAGGCCTTTAGATTCACGTTCGCGTCAAACTATATTCGCCACTCGAACGATGGCAGCGCCGATGCCGCCAGCGATCAGTGGGCCCAGGATCGGTACCAAGGCATAGCCCCAATCCGAATTTCCTTTGCCGCTAATCGGAAGTATCGCGTGTGCCATGCGCGGTCCAAAATCGCGGGCCGGGTTCATTGCATATCCTGTTGGTCCCCCCAGACTCAGGCCCAGCGCCCACACCAGCACTCCCCATAACCAGGGACCATAGCCGGGCGGAAGCCCGGTCGCAGAGACAGCTTTGCTTCCGAAGCTGAAGCCAACCACAATCAGGCAAGTGGTGGCGATGATCTCGGTCAACAGGTTGGCGGGAAGATTGCGAATCGCCGGGGCAGTGCAGAAGATCGCGAGCTTCGCTCCCATGTCCGGTGTTTCCTTCCAGTGCGCTAAATAAGTTAGCCAGACCAGACCTGCGCCGACGAACGCTCCCAGGAATTGCGCGGTCCAAAAGGGCACGAGGTGCGACCAGTCTCCGCTAAGCAAGGCCGAGGTCAACGTAATCGCGGGATTGATGTTGGCTCCCGGACTGCCGAATGCGACAGCCGTAAAGATGCCCGCCACGACAGCTAGTCCCCATGCGGTCGCGATGACGATCCAGCCGGAGTTTTCGCCCTTTGATTTCTTCAAGAGAACATTCGCGACGACGCCGTCGCCCAGCAGAATCAGCACCAGCGTTCCCATGAACTCGCCTAACAATGGTCCATGCATCGTTGGTGGACCTCCTCTGTAGTTTCTGCAACCTGCTTCAACAAGCGTTACGGTGATTCCACCCAATCGAACGACCGCGTTACAGCCTTCTTCCAGAAGTGATACAGGCGTTCACGAGAAGCATCGTCCATCATCGGTTCCCATTGTTTGTCCACTGACCAGTTGGCGGCCAGTTCGGCTGTATCTTTGAAGAAGCCGACAGCTAGTCCGGCGGCGTAAGCGGCACCGAGTGCCGTGGTTTCCTTGACCATAGGACGCACTACCGGCTTTGCCAGAATGTCCGACTGGAATTGCATGAGCAGGTCGTTCACTACCATCCCGCCGTCTGTGCGCAGGACATCGAGCGTAATCCCCGAGTCTTTGGCCATCGCGTCAACAACTTCGCGCACCTGAAATGCCGTTGCTTCGAGAACTGCGCGGGCGATGTGGCCTTTATTCACGTAACGAGTTAATCCAGCGATGACGCCACGCGCGTCGTCTTTCCAATATGGCGCATACAAGCCGGAGAAGGCGGGCACGAAATAGACACCGCCGTTGTCAGTCACCGTTCGTGCGAGAACTTCAATGTCGGAGCTCGTCTCGATTAGCTCAAGATTGTCGCGCAACCATTGCACCAAGGCTCCGGTGATTGCGATACTCCCCTCTAGGGCGTAGCAGGCTGGCTTGGTCCCGAGTTTGTAGGCCAGCGTGGTCACGAGCCCGAACTTCGAGAGCACTGCTTTTTCGCCAGTATTCATTAGCAGAAAACAGCCTGTGCCGTAGGTGTTCTTTGCCTCGCCAGGCTTGAAGCAGGCTTGGCCAACTACCGCGGCCTGCTGATCGCCGAGATCGCCTGCGATGGCAACCCCGGCAATGGAAGGTAAAATCGCGGAACCATAAACCTCGCTGCTCGATACAATCTTCGGCAACATTTGAATGGGAATGCCGAAGTCTTTCAGGATCGCGGGATCCCATTGCAGAGTGTTCAAGTCCATCAATTGGGTGCGGCTGGCGTTGGTTACGTCGGTGACGTGAATGCCGTCCTGCGGTCCACCGGTTAGATTCCAAATAAGAAAGGAATCGATATTGCCAAAGAGCAGGTCTCCGGCCTCGGCTTGTGCGCGAGCACCGGCTACCTCTTCGAGAATCCAGCGAATTTTCAGACCACTGAAGTAGGTCGCCAGGGGTAAGCCCGTCTTGGCGCGATAGCGATCCTGTCCGCCGTTTGCGGCGAACTCGGCCGCTGCCAATGCGACCCGCGTGTCTTGCCACACGATTGCGTTGTAGATGGGTTTGC
>Ga0137403_10005470_pt1 | contig 14733 bp, 40 predicted proteins | sample CZOMad2_1_16fung_FD_122057 | JGI IMG/M metagenome (GOLD analysis project Ga0137403, IMG submission 122057) | Vadose zone soil fungal communities from Angelo Coast Range Reserve, California, USA - CZOMad2_1_16fungal (Hybrid Assembly) | ecosystem: Environmental > Terrestrial > Soil > Vadose zone... | reverse complement strand
AATTATGATAAAGAATACCTGTAGGAGAAGGATCATATATTTTTACCCCAGTAGGTGTATAAAGAATTGTTTTATTGTCTTCAAAATGTATATGACGTTCTTGCGCTATGGATGCTTTAGCGTGTAAATTTTCTATTCGTTTCTCAATATTTCTAAGCATTATTAATCAAATATACCATTATATATCTACGTTCGGAATTATAGTACGATCTCCAAGCATTACGATGCCGCTTGATTGTCATGATCTTCTTGCGCATTGTGCATTTTTTCATATTGTTCCTTAAATATTTTATTAATAGGTATTCCTATATTAGATAATGCAGTTTTTAACCTATTCCACATTTCTTGTTGGTCAACATATCTATTGTTCATCATTCTTTTCCTTATGAATTTTTTCTATTTGTTCCTTGTACATTTTTTCATATTCATCTCTGAATATTTGATGGCTCATATCGCCTAATACTGCCTTCAACATATCTAAGGGAATAGACCAATCTTCATTCACAATGATAGCAGAATATAATGATATTTCTTTTCCGTCTCTATAGTGTATTTGAAGTATTTTCTCCTTATTATCTTGTATAGTCTTATATTTAATAAGATGAAATCCTATACCATTTTCCATGAATCTAATAAATTCTTCATATTCATCTTTTGTATGATACTTATCGCTCATCATTCTTTTCCTTTAACTTATCCAAATCTTTTAATGATCCTAACTTTATCATCTTTCTTTTGTTATTTGGTGATAGAGTGAATATTTTATTGCATATATCTTCTGAAAGTAAATTAGCCATATCTTTCTTAATTTTATTAGTTATTTCTTCTAATACAGGTGACATAATACATCGCCCTCATTTGCTTCTTCATATCTTATTCTTCGTCCAGCGCAATATTCTTCATATGTAGTAATTGCCCAACCAGGTCTATAATCTCTACACATTTCTCTTATCGCTAATTCTTTTTCTACTTTACCTTTGATAATTTTATTCCCATTTCCATTGCTGCGTAATTCTATGCAACAATTATCACACATTGAGCTATTACCAACGCAATGACCTCTTGCATCAAATGAAATTTTGTACTTAACACCACATTCAAGGCATGTTAATTCTATGACTTCAATCTCACCGCTCATTACTTCTTCATCTTCTTCAACGTCTCAGCCAGTTTTGCACGTTTCCTAGTCTTAGGGTTCTTGCTGTGCTCTGCTTTCTCAAGCTTGGCTTCCGGTATATTCTCGCCTTTCTTTACCTTGAGTGTTTTGCGTAGAGCTCCTTTATTCTTGATAGCCTTGGAAATCCAATGTTCTTTTGCCATATTGTTTGATCCTATATTAATTTAATTCCAAGTATATACGCTCCAAATCCTTTGCAAGAATCTTCTCCATCACAACTGCATTTGTTGCATATCTCACATGGATATACAGGAGGAGTTAAGACTCCTCCACATATTATATCCACTCTGTCTATAGTTAAGGGATAATTACATTGATTGTAATCAGTCATGATGTATAAACCTTTAATGGGTAAACTATTCCAGCACCTTGACACAAAACACATGCCAAATAATATTCATAATCGCTACAATACAAAATCCTTTCAGATCCTCTGCAATTAGGGCATCCATGTGTAACATGTCTTTTATTTTCATTATCTTCACTTTGTAGGCTAGTTTTGCAGTTTTTCCCGCATATGTTTTCAAGAGCTCTTAATCTATCAAGCACTACTTCTATCCTATGGTTACAGGTGTCAGCATGCTCTAGATCTTCTATCCTCGAATTTTGGTTAGCTAATTCTTTGTGTAAAGATGTAATATTATCATCATATTCATCTTTTAATTCTTTTCTAAACTCACAATGAATAGCCTGTACATTGTGAGATTGATGAGAAATTGTATTAATTCTTTCTTCAAAATACTTTAACGATTGTGTGACTCTTTTATTAAACTCAGAAAATTTTTCATATAATTCGTTTATTTCTTTATCATGAACATTCAAATCTACCTGTTCATCCATTAAAGATTGTATTGATTGTTCATTGTTATCTAATTTTATAGATACCTTTCTATTCTCATCAATCTGACGGTTCTTGTGCTCTTTAAGGCTTCTAACTTCTTCCGTAAGTTTATCAATATGCTCTTCTTTATGCTTTGATACTTCCAAGATCATATTGACTACTTTATTAATTTTTTTTATATCGTCACTTATCCTATGCCATTCTATATCTGAGCTCATTACTTCTTATCTCCAATTAATTTCTCCACTAAATCCAATATCATTCTTTCTGTTTCTCGTATTTGATCAAGATATGAGTTCAAATCACCACAATTGGCAGATAGCCCTATGTGATGTGCTTGCCTATAATAGGTATGTAGTAACTTCTTAAACTGATCTTTCATGATTAACCTTTATTGTTCAACTTCTCTTCAATAGCTTTCAACTTTTCTTCCAACACTGTCATCATTTCACCATTAGTTCCAAACACTTTAGAGTGTACTCTTTCTAAGTACCATGATGCTCCTTGCCAACCTTTTGACCCAGAAGCTATTCTTTCTGTGAGCCCTATCACCCTTTCTGCTTTAATTTCGCTCAGTGCGTCGAAAAACTTGGTGTGTTCATTTTCTTCACCTCGTATCTTGCATTCTTCTGCATACGCCTGCCAGTTGTAGAATGTTTGCCAGTGTATTGCTGCATATTCGCAAGCTGTTCTCAAAGGAGCATATCTTCCAAGAGCCTGTAAAAGCTTCTTCTGCACTTTTGAAGTGAATAAAGTTGGTCTTCCCCCTCCCTCTCCTTGCGACATATCTATATCATCCATAACGTTTAAATTGTACATAAGTATATCACAAAATTAGTATATATGACTACTTGTTATTTTATAAATACCTGTTATAATATATTTGTGTTGAGTATTTCCTTGTAAGATTAGGCAAACTCACGGGTTGAAATAGTATTACGTTTCCAATTCCTTTCGTGATACTCCCTGTCCGCGACCCGTGAATGCCTATAAAACCAAAAAAGAGCAAACCAAATGTTAGAGATCATTTTCTGGACAATAGTTTTGTGTGGGTTTTTCTGGTATCTAGAAGCGTAGCAATCTTTTATTAAGCAGTTATTTCTTATTACTCGACCCAAAATAATAATTCACTATAATCATAGCGATGCTGAATATATTTATGAATAGGGAATTATCAATCTCTATGTATTGAAATGCCATGAGCGTGAATATAAGCGCGAACAAACCGCTATATCCAACAGCGATTAGATGCACTACCCAATCGTTCATCTTTGCGTTGTGTTCTCTTGCGCTCTTTCTATCGTCTATTTCTGCAGCGTATCTATCATTGTTAAGCTTTTTGAGTGTTTCTTCGTGAGTCATCTCAAGTTGTTGCAGTTTAATGTTTCTATCGGGATCACCAAGAATCTTTGTCAAGATATCTGAATAATCTTTGGGATCAGCCCCGAAAACATTAGCAATCAAAGTACCTACCAGCGTCCCTGCACTGCCCCCCAATGCTGTCCCTAGTAATGGGGCTACTTTGGTGAGGATACCAAACAGCTCCTTGGGCAACTTCTTTACATCCATATATTAATCCAACTCGGGTATTACACCAAACCTAATCATATGCTCTATACAGCGCGCAGCACGAGGTACTTGCTTATACCAAGAGCTATTCACGATCTCATCACCAGCGTCATGATAATGCTTTCTGCCCAGAGCCATAGCAAAGTTCTTAAACTGAAGCAATCCACGTACGCCCATATTAAATCCCATATATAGTACAGACATTTTCCGCACATCATCATCTATCAAAGGATAACGCGGAAACTTAGTGTATAACATATGATCAATATCTACAAGATCATCATTACAAATAAACTGCGCTTGAGAGTGTGTGATGCCATCTCTCTGCATGAGTGCAAAGGCTTCTTCTTTGGTAGTTATTGGATCATCTGGATCTTCTGGCGGCCAGAATTGGTGGATAATGTAATTCTTAAGGGGATTATTTGAGAGATTGTGTCCTATGCCTATTGTCCAGAAATTATGTGTATCTCTGTACGGCCTTGATCTAAAACCTTCCAAGGACTCTATGAAGTTGAATAAATCTTGATCGCAAATCAATGGATGCTCATATTTCATACGGGTAGTCTATTGTCCCATCTAAGTAATTCTTTATTGCGTTGACAGCCTCTTCCCAGCCATAACACAAGACGGCAACATAGTTTAAACTATTCATGAGATTAAGCCAAGCAGCTTGTTCTGGCGCAACCTTGGAACCCTTGCGCTTTTTAATCTCTATCCAAAGACCATGCTTACCATGTGCAGGATATGCCATGAAGAGATCAGATACACCCACTCTTAGCCCCATACGCTTCATGATTGCTGTACGTTTAGGACTACGTTGACCCTCGTTGAATATAGCAAGCAGACACTTTCTTGCTACAGGGTGCATATTAGCCCAGTCTACAGTATACATTTGCTCTTTCCACTCAGGCATTACTTTTATATGCCTAGGCTCAAATGGCAGTTCACTATTAAACTTTGACGCGGTACCCCTCATCTCTATCATCCTTGTAAATAACTTTAATATATTGCTCCAATAACTTCTCACAAGCCAATATAGGTTCTTCAAGATTATCTGTGTATTTTTTTATCAGGTCAATAGCATATTCCTTAAGCCATTCCCTATCATCCCCACCTTCTTTGTCTGATAGTTTTTTGATCAGTTTGCATAGGTGATTCTTCTTTTCTTTCCATATCTTCATGTATATATATTCCTTATTTTTTCTTGATTCACATACCACCCTGGGACACTTTTTGAAACTGAATCAAACCCCCCTCAAAGCCATATTCTATATGGTCTAGATCTTGATTCACGTTTGATTCATTTTGATTCACGGTGAATCAAGATTCATACTTTGATTCATCTTGATTCAGGCCTGAATCAAACGTGAATCAGCCGCAAACCCAGTGTCTATATGGGTTAGACGGCATCTTGATTCACATTTCACATTTGCACGAGGGGCTTGATTCACTGAATCATGAATCACTTAAATATTTTACCTAGTTTACGACCTTCAGCGATCAATCTATGTACAGAGGGTTGACTGAGATTCATGGCTTTTGCTATCTCTCTTTGTGTCATTCCTGTATTAACCATCTCACAAATTTTGTCCAAATTATTTTGTGCCATAGATCGATGTGACCATACATTGTTTGATAAGACTATCTCAAAAGGCATTGCGTCTTTACCCCAAAATCTCCTAGACTTTTGGTATATGACTTTGAGCTTCTTTTCTTTTGGGCACTCATCAAATATGATATCTTCTTCTACAGGTTGCAGGGATATAGCAGTATCTACGCAATCCAACATTTTAGATGACCCTCTGTAGCCGTCTTTAGCTTTGCCAGCGTGATGGACAACTAAGAGGGTTTTTCCCATCGCCCTTAAATGCAGAAACCAATCTTGCAGTTTGCCCCATTCTTCAGCTTTATTTTCATCCAAACTTGTTAATACTGATAAATTATCAAACACAATTACTTCATAGTTATTATGAGCTATCAATTCAAGATATATTTCTTGTCCCTTTGTATCGTCTATCTTGGGTATTTTGTATGGCAGAACTTTATCTGGATTGAGTATTGATAGATTATCTTCATAATCTAAATCACCGTGAGTTGCAGATATGATACTTAATCGTTCTTGCATTTGGCTTATAGGCATCTCCCCGTCTATATAAAGCACCTTCCTAGGTTTTGGACATGTATATTTTAGAAATGATCCACCCTGCGCAATTGCATATGCCATATTAAGAGCAAATAAAGTCTTTCCAACTCCAGTTGCCGCATATATAAAACATATGCCCTGTTTTTCAATACAGGGTTCTAATACAAAGTCTTTTGGTGGTATATCGATGACTTTTAGTTGTTTATATGTCAATGGCACTAAACACTCTGGAGTAGTCTTTTGTCTAAGTTGCACTACATTTTGCGGGGGTACATAATCTGGTTCATCTATTTGTATTTGTCTTACTATCTCGTCTATTTGTTTTTGTCTATAATCCTGATCATTCATTTGTCTCTCCTTTAAACAAAATAATAACGTTTGATGGTATAAATGCTTCTTCGCTAATATCCCATATATCCCCGTAAGCTATAAGGCTTTTTGGTTTATAGCGACTAGATAAAAATATGGACATCTTTTTGATAAAATTAACAGTTACAAATCCAACATTTATAATCTCTATGTTTTGATCAGAGATAGGCCAATAGTAATCTTGATAATCATGACCATATGGAAGATAACACGCTATACCATCTTGCTTTTTAAGCCTTAATTTAGCAATTTGTGGCGCATCTCTTCCCACATATATATCCCAACTAGGATAATAAATGTCAGATTCCGGTAATATCTTAGCATCTTGATAAGCCTGCATAATGCGCCCGTAAGGCGGCAATGGTAGTTCATTCATAATACAATCCTTGTAAGATAGGTTTTTAAATAGCTATTTCATATGTGCATATTCTTGCGTCTTTCGCACATTCAGAACGTTTAACAGCATTTTTCTTGACTAAATTTCTCATAATTCTCCATGCGCTATTAGTAGCTATACTATTTTCATAGGCTAATTTGTGTAAAGGCAATGTACATTTCTTGTCTTTGTCCATATTTAATACTATAGAGGTCATAAAAGATTTTTCTGTTTGAGATAGGGTTTTAGATCTGTAAATAGATTTAATCAAATTAAGTTTCACGTTGCAATCCTTATGTAGATAATATAACCTATATAGTGTAGTTCTTGCTTTGATAATTGTAAACAAATTTCGTTTAAACTTTACGCAGATAGCTCACGCGGATTGACGAAAAATGATTACAAATTCAATGGATTATCTATGCTAAGCTGGAATTTAGTGACGGAACAGGAGGTTTTGTCATGGCTAAAAAACATCGTGCAACAAAAGGTATCTCCATAAACATAAACAATAGTAGCGGCGGTCAAAACCCGCAAAGTCCTTCCCGCCAAAACTATCCAGATAACATAATGGACTTCATTGTAAAAGTTGTTACTGTTTTGTTGATACAGCTTATATCGTAGGATACAATAAATGTGTTTATTTATTACTACTCCATTTATCCCGTATACACCCATTTATACGGGATTTTTTTTTGTAATGTCGGGCCTTATATTTTCCAAGTTTGCATCAATACCATATTGGCTGGCTATATATTGTATTTTATACGCAAGATCAAAGTTAATATCTCTGTAACCAGCTTCTAGGATAGACATATACGCCTGGCTTATCCCAAGTTCGTCTGCAAACTCTACTTGCGTTAGACCTGATTCGTATCTTATCTGTTTTAATAACTTGTGATTGACCATTATAATGCCTCTTAAATTATGCCCATATTACCACCAATAATATTTTATTACAAATGTTAATAAAGTACTTGCAATAATATAACTGGCTGTTATAATGGCTTTGTCTTAACACAACAGAAGGAAATACGAAATGAACCAAAGATACGCAGTAGAGTTTTACAAGAACAAGAATGATGCCAATTATGACGGCAGAGGCTTAGATTTTGCTTGTGGAATAGTAAATATAGAAGATGTGGCTACAAAGTTTAAAAATGATCCTGCACGATACGCAATGGTGTTTGATCTAGAGCAAGGAACATTTCGAAGCCCAGTAGCTATATTTGAAAAGCTAACAAAAAAGAAAACATGGACGAGAACAGAATAACATATGGGGGCGAAAGCCCCTTATCACAAACAAAAGGAAACAAAACATGAACAAATACAGCATCGTAGAATTAACAAAAACAGGCATTATCGAAGTATGCAGCGTCAGAACAATTGAAGAAGCATATCATATGCTTAAAAAGTGGATGGATTATAAACCCGAAGCAAAATTTGATTTGATGGAATGCACATAAACAGAAGGAAAGTTAAAATATGAAACATTTTGCTAAATTAATAGTTGAATCAGAATTAATATCAAGAATTCAAGGTGAAATCTCTGAAAAAGAATTAAAAGATGCTTATTTAAATCCAATTTTCAGGAAATTATCAAATCATATTTCTAAACCTATAATATGTGCTAAATTATTAAAACCACATTTTTATAGTTTTCATATTCAAATTCATGCACAGGAAATAGAAGATGAAAAATTATAAAACTTTAATATCTAATTTTTTTTGGATGATTCATGACAGCATAGATAAAATTAGAGAAAGTATTCTACATTGTCTTGCTGTTTTTTTAATATGGTTTTCAATTACTTCATGAATGCAAATAACCATTGCAATCAATATTACTATCTGTTATATTACTATCTGTTATACAACAGGAAATGGAGAAAGGAACATGTACAAATATTATCGGCCATACACCAATGAAACAAACCGGCCAGACTGGCTTGTATTTTTAGATCATCTTATAGAATGTGGTAGGTTATATACGCAAAATTCAAGACCAAACCCTGACTACACGTATCTAAGTACTGATGAAACAAGGAGATTAACGTCCCTGCTTTTTCAGGATAACACCTTATCTGATCGTGAAGAGATTATGTGCTGTGAAAACCGTGATGAATTATCCTACGCGATAATCGGTTACATTGAATCTAACAGTATAGATGCAGAAAAGCGCATCGTTAAAATAATATCAGATAACATACGTAGAAATTACGAACCAATAATTGAAGATCTTTTTGAACAAATCCGAAAAGAACAAGGAATCATTGAACATGTCTAACACAGAATTAGCAATATTAGCAGAGTATGAAATAGATAAACCAACATATAGTGCGCTCAAAGATAGCTTATTTCCAGGTGCAAGTGATCAATCAGTAGCAATGATACTTGCATATTGTAAAGCACGAAAAATTGATCCAATGTTAAAGCCGGTTCATCTTGTCCCCATGTTTGTTAAGACAGGCAAGAAAGATGCTAAAGGCTACGATGAAAAAGAATGGCGTGATGTTGTTATGCCAGGGATTGGTTTATATCGTATTGATGCCTCTCGCAGCGGTCAATATGCAGGTATGACAGAACCGCAATTCGGTGAGGATATAACAGAACAACTTGGAAACAAGAAGATTATATATCCAAAATGGTGCAAGATTACTGTCAACAAAATCGTAAACAACAACATAGTAACATTCACGGCATTGGAGTATTGGAAAGAAAACTATGCTACCGCAAAGAAAGATACGGATGAACCGAACTCTATGTGGTTTAAACGCCCATACGGTCAATTGGCTAAGTGTGCAGAAGCACAGGCACTACGTAAGGCTTTTCCAGATGTTGTGGGGCAGGAAGTCACAGGCGAAGAAATGGAAGGAAAGACGTTTGAACCAATCAAAACATTAAAAACAGCAATAGAAGGTGAAGTAGTCAAGTCAATTACTTTTTTAGAAGATCAAGTTTTCTGTCAAAACGCAATCAGTGCATGTGCAAATATCGATGATCTAAAGACAGTATTTAACAAGATATCTCGTGAATATAGACCAATATTAGGTGACATAATCAGATATAAAGACGAAAAGAAAGCAGAACTAGACAAGCAATCAACTGATGAATTTCTAAAAGGCCTAGAAGAACCCACACAAGAAGAGGTTGCATGATGAACATAGATAAAATTAAAGATCATATTGAGGATGTAATGCGTGATGTCAAAAATATTATGGATGACTACACATTTTTATGGATTAAACCAAATAAATATGATGAATATGATGAATTAAAATGTACAGCACATTTGATAAAAAGATTGTCATATTTAGTGTCAACTTCTGAAACACTGATTGATCAATTATCAGTAGCAAGGGATGAACTTATGTTCATCCTTCACAAAGAAATGGACGATCAAAAAATAGTCTGTATCGAATCTGACGAATTAACAGTGAAGATCAAGAAGAACCCTCCAAAGCTTCTGATACACGATGAGAAGCTAATAAGTGCTGATTATTACTACAATAAACAAATATTAGACAAAGCTTTACTCTTGAAAGATATAAAAGAAGGTTTAGAAGTCCAAGGATGTGAACTAATACAAGATCACAGAGTAGATATCAAATACAAACCAGTTAAAGCTAAGGAGTGCGTATGAAGAAAATTTTTATATCATTATTTTTATGTATATCAATTTCTGGATGCTATGAAACACAAAAAGGAGAGAAAATAGGAACAGTAATTGATAGCTCATATCGAGGAATTATATTTAAAACAAATGAGATATCAATTATTGCAGGAGGTATAGATGATGGTACAGGAGCATTTTCAGGAAAACATCATTTCAGTGTAGAAAATAAAGAAACTATGAAAAAGGTTGAAAAATCTATTGTGGATAGAAAAAATGTAAAAATTTTATACCATACAGAAATGTTTACTGGTTTTTGGCGCGGTGAATCAAATAGTTTTATTGATGATATTATATTTAATTAATGAGGAGTTTGTGAATCAATGGTTTTCATACCAGACACAAATCACGAATGGGAAATAAGCGAGGAATTATCATGACAGAAGAATCATCATTCCAGTCAATGCAAGACAATACTTTTAATCAGCTCATACTAAAAGCGTTTCAGTTGATCATCATGGAACAAGGTGAAAAAGGCATTAAATTATCTTTAAAAGATTTTACATCATCAAAATTAAACGGAAAATGCATCAGGATTGATCCAGACCCAGAATATTTGAAGTTTACCGTTGTACATGACCCAAGGAATTGATAAATGGATTATTCATTAAGAGAATTGCTTAACCATATTAATACATTAAATGATGAACAAGTTGAAATAGTATATAAAATGATTCCAGAATTTTATAAAGTAAATAATGAAATCGATGAAATTATAAAAGATGGTGAAAAGGACAGTGGGTTATGAGTGAAATAGATATACAAGAATTAATAGACATGAACCATAGAGTGATAACCCTATTAGGAATAGCAACATCACTACTTATGGAATGCAAAGTAACTAGGCCAAAATATGAGCATTATAAGTTTGATTGGTTTTTACAAGCATTGGATGATGTTGTTTATCTTAAGAAATCATTGCCTCTTTTACCTGTAGACAGAGAAGGAAAATGAATTATGAGTAATTTACCTTACATTCCCCCTTTTGATGCTAAATCGGGATGGATATGTCCAAGATGTAATGGTGTTATGTCTCCTCTGATACCTATGTGCATGTATTGCAAACCTGACGGTGGATGTACTGGTATGTATTGTAAACCTTTGAGGGACAGTGGATGATGAATAAATGTCTAAACTGTGGATCGACAAATGTAGATTCAAGAAACGTAATTTACATGTGTAATCCCACGAAGATAATAGTTCCATGTTCTTATCTACTCTGCAATGACCATAAGGATTTAAGATATGATTTTCATGATATTTATGATGAGAATAGTAAACGTAAAAATATAGATCATAGTAAAGTTATTGAAAGATTAAAGGACAGTGAATGATGAGTGTTAATATTCATACCAAAGGATTGATTTGTGTGTCATGTTGCTGTGGTGCTCCTCTAAAATGTGACGAAACAAAAAATTGCATAGGATTATTGCATCAGTATGTAGTAGAAGATGATCCGGAAGATGGTTGGATACATAATATAAGATGTGATGTGTGTGATTATCATTACACATATTTGGATTCAAAAAAGATTGAATTTAATAAATAATGATTCTAAGGAAAATAAGTGATGAGTGAAATAAAATATATATCAATGCAAACTATTATAAGACAAGCAGAACATATCGGAAGTTTAAAAGCATTGATTGAGATACTGATGTGCGATTTTGAAGAAGGAATGGGCGTACCACTACCAGTGTATACATTACTATTAAAAAATAATATATATGATAAATTTAATGAATAATGACTCTAAGGAAAGTGAACAATGAAACTTGAAGAAGCATTAGCATTAATGAGAACAGGTAAGAAAATAAGACATCCTAGTTTTGAACCTGATGTTTATTTTCAGGCTTGCAGGGTTGGACTGATGTTTGATGAAACTCCTTTAAATGAAAGTCCTATATCTATTGTAAAGATGATGGGAGATATACAGCACGAAGATATGTGTGGAGTAGATATAATTAAAATTGATGATATGTTATATTCTGGAACATTAATAATAAAAGAAAAGTATGTTGAATATTTCCTAGAAAAACCATGTAAGCATGGAAATATTCCTCAGTTGAATTTATTTTTATTAATGAGTGATGAATGGGAGATAATTTAATGAAACTTGAAGATCAAGTAGTAAACCTAGAACTCTCGAAGAGATTGAAAGAGTTGTGTGTTAAACAAGAGTCATTATTTTATTGGGCAAAATATAATGATTACTTTCAAGAAGAGTTTAATTTAGTCATATTTGATGAAAATGATTTTATCACAATCGATTTTGAATATGTAAAAAATATAGGATGTTCATGTTGCCAGGGGTCATATGAAGTCACTGAACAATATTCAGCATTCACCGTAGCAGAATTAGGGGAAATGTTGCCTGATAAAATTGTAGTCGATGATATAAATGTATATCTAAATGTACATAAAAATTCATTTGAAAAAATGTGGAATTTTCATTATCCATATATTATTGATATTTCTTCTTCAAATGAAGCAAATGCACGAGCAAAAATGCTAATCTGGTTAATAGAAAATGGACACATAAAGGTGGGTATATGAAATTCGAAGAAGCGTTAGCATCACTGCGTGAAGGTAAGAAGATTAGAATAGGTGAATGTCGTTGTTTTTTTAGATTAAATGGGAAATTCATCGTTAATTATTTAGATGAAATTGCAAGAATTGATCAACATGAAGTACTGTTAGAAGATTGGGAGATAGTAGAATGAACGTATCAATTATATTATATCTAATAGATTTTTTGTCACATTTAAGGGGAATTTGTGGTTTTATTATTCTTTTGTTTTTAATAGTATTAGCAATATTATTATTTATATTATTATGTACAATTGACGATTATAATGAAACTACACATAAAAGAGCTAAAGAACATACAAGATATGTATATAAAAAATCATGGATTTTGATTATAGCTGTATTAATTTTCGTATTACTACCCGCAAAAACTACGATGTACATGATGATTGGATCTGAGTATTTAAGTAGATCAAACATACCCGTCAAAGTACAACAAGCAATCGAAGCAAAACTTGATAGTGTAATTGCAGATATAAAGGAAAATAGTAAATAATGTTATTGCACAATTTATAACTACGTGTTATATTTTATACGTGATCTAAGGTACTAGAATTAGATAGCTTATTAAGGATAAGAATATTTAATGTGCTAGTATCTTAGTTCTCAAAAAGTAAATGGATAGCAAGGAGGCTACAATGTATATAGAGGGTTTGCGTATTATGTTGTTAGTTTTGATGTTTGTCTGCATGGCTAATGTAGGTTTTTTTCTTACATGGTTTATGAAATATGCTAATCGCAGTATGACGATTTTCGAAATTATAGCAATTATAACGAGCATGTTGTGTATAATTAACGTAATAACCGTATTATTTTTGGGGATGTGAATATGCCAGCAAAATCTAGAGCTCAAATAGGTAAATTATTTATCTTGGAAAAAGAAGGAAAGCTTAAGAAAGGCACAGCAGAAGAATGGGTACGTGAAACACCAGACATCAAAAGTCTACCAAAGCATGTAAAGAAAAAGAAAAAGGCGGCAAAGAAGTAACCGCCTACAAACTACACTTGAACGAATGTAATAGCATCTACATTGATGTTTCCTGGCAGAGGTCTAACAAATATATACATCTTACCTTTAAGAGTAGAACCATCTTCAATTGGAATATACTGCCCTGGCTGCATTTGTTGAATCTCACACCAGTCAGGTGCTCGCGTAAGAACCCACGCAACAGTACTTGATCCAACTACAGAAACAACCCATACACCATTTTGTGCGGCAGCAGTTTGTGCAACAAGTAATATCCTATCGCCAACCGAAGGAACTACAGAATCAATAGTAAGAGAGGCTAATGTCGTGTTATTTGTTAACGTTGTTCCAAGACCGTTTGTTGAGTTTTGTGGATTTAATGTTCCCGCAAGATTAGCTGTAGTAGCAAGCCTGCACGAAAAAACACTTTCATTAAATACAATCGGTTGATAATTAGGCGGTAAATTGTTCGGCATCTTTATATCTCCTTAAAGTTAAAAATATTAACGTACTCTTCTTGCAGACATAAATCCATATACAGACATCGTACTAATAGCAAATGTTGCTTGAGCTACTAAAAATACCGTCTGATTAAATGCACTACTGGCACGTATTGGGCCAACGTTTAAAACGGTAGTTTTACCAGCGGCTATTGTCGCATCAATCTTTGCTGTATTGTTTTCAGCTCCGAGAGTCGGTAATGTTGCTGAACTACTGCTGAGTGCTGCGACGACTTCTGTGCAATTTGTCGTTGTATCAGGATTAAATATCACTGTTCCGTAAACGTCCCAATCACCGGCAGAAAGCGGGTTTGTCGTTAAAAAAACATTTGCTGTTGTTCCAGTAGACAAAGACTGGGCACTCCCAACAAGTTCGGATTGGCTAAAATATTCACCTACATGTCCAGATGCTGCACTGCTTGCGTCTATAGCGCCTAGTTGATCCCCTGTTGCATTGGTAAGTACTAATGCGGATGATGTCCCCAATGCAGGAGTTACCAATGTTGGTGATGTTGCACCAACAAAATTA